>CERP01013638.1_pt1 | contig 12138 bp, 16 predicted proteins | sample 530801 | NCBI WGS metagenome assembly CERP01 (sample SAMEA2620991, study PRJEB7988) | marine metagenome | biome: marine biome (ENVO:00000447); feature: surface water layer (ENVO:00002042); material: "saline water (ENVO:00002010), including plankton (ENVO:xxxxxxxx)" | depth 5 m | reverse complement strand
TGACGCTTACTACCCAGAGAAAGTCGAGAAACTGGTAGCTAAACTAGTCGCTCACGATGAAGTAGGAGTAGCGTATGCTGACTACCATAATGTTTTCCCAAGCTATACAAAAAGAGAATTTAAAAAGTCTTACGATAGAGGTTTGTTGCAAAGAGAGTGCATCGTACACAGTAACTCTCTAATAAAGAAAAAATACTTAGAGCAAGTTATAAACTCAAGTGGTGAAATTTATAATAGTAAATTACATGGCCCAGCGAGTCAGCCATTTATAGGCTGCACAGAAGATTACGATCTTTGGCTGAGGTTAAGTAGGGTTTGTTTATTCACTCACGTACCAGAGTGCTTGGGGTTGGCTAACCAGCATGGAAGAAACCAGTCAATGAAAATGACTCAAGCAATTTTCAAAGAAAACGCTAAAATTATAGGAGGTGACAATGAATAGAAACACGGCAAAAATAATGCCGCCCAAAGACTCTAGAAAGCTAGAAAACGTTTCTGTTGTTATTTTAAACGCTGGCATGGGTGCGAGAATAAAATCTTGTGAACCTAGAAGTCTTATTAAGATTGAAAACAAACCTATAATTGACTGGCAGTTAGACTCTATAAATTTTGCCTTTAGCAAACCAGACATTGTAACCGTTGTTGGTTGTAAGCCTCAAGGGGTTTTTAAAAAATTCGGAGAAAAGATAAGAATCGTAGAAAACCAACTATATGAAACAACAAACAATTCAGAAAGTTTAAGGCTGGGATTTAACGCTGGTTTAAGTTCAAACTTCATGTTTTTTCATGGCGACTTAGTGTTTAACAGAGAGCTATTGTCTGATCTAGATTATCAAAATTCTTTTGTGGTCACGGATTCAACGGGAATGATAAGAAAAAACGAGGTTGGCTTAACCGAAGTTGATGGAAACCTTTCCGTTCTGTCTTACGGACTTGAAAAGAAGTGGTGTCAAATCGCTTTCTTTACAGGGAAAGAGTTTAATTTATTGAGAAGCGTATTCAACAAATTTAACTCAACGAATAAAAAAATGCTATCATTTGAACTAATTAATTTAATTATTTCTGAAGGTGGATCATTCAAGTGCATAGAACCCAAGTCTATGAACATACTAGAAGTCGATACAATAAAGGATGTAAAAAATGAAAATATTAATTTCTAACGATGGATACCATGCCCACTACTACCAAAGACAGTCTTGGGTCAACGCGTTTGCAAAAATGCACGGGGTTACAGTCGCACTATGGGACATTAACTCCGTTTCTGCTTTTGACGTTTTTGATGGATTCGAACCAGATATTTTCTTGGGGCAGTTATACAATTTAACACCCGCTACTGTTAAGTGCATAAAAGAACGACCGCACCTAAAGGTTGGGCTACGTGCTGGCGATTGGGGTGACCATGAAAAAGAAGTAGATAAAAGTATTTACAATATATTGTACGCTACCAAAGAAGAAATTGAAACTCTAAAAGAGCTACAAGGTGAAACTGGTCAAGTTTCATTTGTTCATATACACTACCCAAAAGAGGCATTGAAGCAAACTCACAATTACTACGACAGTATTGGGGTGAGAGCAACGTCAATAATGATGTGTGCTGACATTGATGCTTACTCTAAGCCCGAACCTGACCCCGATTACAATTGTGATATAGGGTTTGTCGGTGGGTACTGGCCTTACAAGGGGCAAGTTATTGAGCCTTATCTATTTCCATTGCTTGAAAATGTTGGCGAGTACAATGTTAAAATTTTTGGAAATCAAAACTGGTATGTAAATCAATATTGCGGACTAATCAAGGACGATAAAGTAAAAGACTTATTTGCTTCAGCTAAAATCTGCCCCAATCTTTCTGAGCCTCACGCACAGAGATTTGGATTTGATGTAAATGAAAGAATATTTAAAGTTTTATGTGCTGGAGGGTTCTGTATTAGCGATAATGTAGAGGGATATAAGATGTTCGGTAACGGTATTGTTGTCGCAGACTCTCCGCAAGACTTTAGAGAAAAGGTTGATTACTACCTTGATAATGAATGTGAAAGAGTCTCTATAGCTTCGAGAGGTAGAGATTTTGTTTTAAAGAACCATTCTAATAAAGTTAGAGCGATGGAAATATTAAAGGAGTTTAAGAATAGATGACTAGAGTATTAGTAACTGGAGCAAATGGTTTTTTGGGCAAGGCCGTTTGTAGGGCGTTGGCAAACGCTCATCATGAGGTTATTCCGCTAAATGGCAAAAGAGAATTTGACTTAACAGACAAGAAGCAAGTGTTTCACGCACTTACCTCAACAAAACCAGAAAAGGTTATCCACCTAGCTGCAACTTGCGGAGGTATTGGAATCAATCAAGAGCAGCCCGGAAAGTTTTTATACGACAATTTGGCTATGGGTATGAACCTTATTGAAGGTTGCAGGCAGTACGGAACAGAAAAGTTTGTAATGCTTGGTACTGTTTGTGCTTACCCTAAATTCACACCTGTTCCTTTCAAAGAAAGCGATCTGTGGAATGGCTATCCAGAGGAAACCAATGCACCATACGGAATCGCCAAGAAAACCCTGATGGAAATGTTGATCGCGTATAAGCAACAGTATAACTTTAACTCATGCAATCTAATTCCAGTTAATATGTATGGAGAGTGGGACAACTTTGATCCAAGAAGTAGTCACGTTATTCCTGCTCTAATTTTAAAAATTGCAAAAGCAATGGACACAATGGTAGACCCAGAGATTACAATCTGGGGTGGTGGAAATGCTAGTAGAGAGTTTCTGTACGCATCTGATTGTGCTGATGCAATCGTTAAAGCAATGGAAGTAGAAACTTCTCCGAGTCCTATCAATTTAGGAACGGGACAAGAAATATGTATCTTGGACTTGGTAAATAAGATAGCACAAATTATGGGCTACAAAGGATTAATTTCATTTGACAAATCGAAGCCAGACGGTCAACCTAGAAGGTGCTTAGATGTAAGTCTAGCAAAAGAAAGGCTAGGATGGCAAGCTAAGACCCCATTAGATTTAGGGTTGGTTCACACAATTGAATGGTTTTACGCACACAAGGAAAGATTAAGTGATTACTACGATTATATTTAGCAAAGATAGACCTTTGCAACTCGACCTGTGTTTAAAGTCTATAAAGAAAAATCTTGTAGGCTCAGACGCAATTACTATAACTGTAATAGAAAACTACTCAGAAAAATACATAAGTAGCCTTGAAACTTTAAAGTCTGAACATTTAGATGTTGATTTTGTCAAGCAATTTGATAGTAATCTGTTTAAGTGTATATGGACTTTTATTTCTACTCAACCACAAGATTATCCTGTGGCTTTTTTTACTGATGACGGAATTCTTTTTAAAGAACAAGATGTTAGAGTTATTTGCAGGGCAATGGAAAACCAGCCCCTTGCAACCTATTCTATGCGAATGGGGGCTAACGTGACACGTAGAGAGCATCAGGGAATTAGCTTTCCAGACAGAATTAACCCGAATGTAGACAAGGTTCAAATAGATCGAGAAAATGAAATTTTGATATGGGATAAAACTATCAGCAATTACGGTAATTACTGGTCTTATTCTCATTCAGTTGACGGTCATGTTTTTAGATACGGTGATATTTTTGACTGGACTGACACTTTAGCTACTTTGTCTTGTCACAAAAAAATTAAATGTAAAACTCCAAACGATTATGAATCTGGTCTACAAATGTTTTGGTGTTCTACGACTCCTTGGATGGCTTGCCCCCTTCAAAGTTGCTACGTCAATAGCCCAAACAATAGAGTCTCAGAAAACTTTCACGAAAACTCATCAGGTGACATCCATTATTGCTCTCCTGATAAAATGCTTGATTTGTACGAAGAAGGAAAAAGAATTGATCTTTTAAAGGTTCCTATTCCACACATAGATTGTCCCCACACAGAAATTGATATAATGAAAGGAATACAATGGTAAATTACGACTTAGTTATAATGTGTCACCCTAAAGACGAGATAAAATTACAATACTCGCTAGAATCTTGCCGTAAGTTTTTAGAGCCACAACCTGAAAATATATACGTTGTTTCGCCAATTAAACTTTGCGATTCTCCAGTTATAAATATTCTTGACGAAGATGCTATTCGAATCAAGAAAGGCGATATCAAATTCAAAAGAAATAATTGGATTTACCAACAGTTTGTCAAGCTGTTTCAAGACTTTACTAAAAATGATAAATACCTCTGTGTTGACAGTGATTTAATATTCAACCAATCAGTTTCTATCGGTGACTGCTCGACTCTGTTTATAAGCGACAGAAATCAATGTCATCTTCCGTACTTTCGGTTTATGGATAAATTCTGCAACCTAGAAAAACAAGTGGGCTTTACATTTATAAACGATTTTATGATGTTTGATAAAAACATATGCAGGGAGATAACCGGAGGCATATATAGATTCCTAGATTTTTGCAATCAAAACTTGACTGACGATTGCCTGCTTTCAGAGTTCGAGTTGTATGGAAATTATATTTGCAGTCACTATCCAGAACTTGTTAAATTTAAACGCACCAAAACTCAACTTAATGGAAAGCCTGCTTCTATTCCTTGGTCGAAAGAGGAAATAGAACATCTAATTGAAGAAAACAGCGAAAATAAATCACTAGACCTTTTCACAATTCACAGTTGGACTTAAAATGATAGTATTAAACACCTTTATATCAGAAGAAACGACCGTCCCTGAATACACAGAGATCGGCATCAAGCAAGTCAGAAAAGAAAACCCAGACGCGACTATTTTATTTATTTGCAAAAAAGAACAGCCTTGGTTTAAAAATTTGCGAGTGAACTGGCTATCGCAGGACAAATTGAGCGAAGGAAAGGGAATTGCTCTATTCGACAAGCACTGTACGTTTGGTCGTCATGGAACTCCAAAGACTACGTACCCAAGTCCCGATAATTTTTGGTACAGAACTGCCGAGAGAATATTCTATTTAAGGGAAGCTATCGACGCTTGTAAACTTTCAAATGTTTTTCATTTTGAAAACGATGTTATGATTTATGATTCGTTTAAAAATATAATCGGGAAAATGCCCACAGATATAGTATCTGCAATCCCTATGTCTCAAACTCATTCGACATTTGCACTTGCTTACATTCCCACAATAGACTCAATGGACTTTATGTGTGAATATTTTATAGAATTATTAAGTAAAGGTGAGCGATATCTACAGAGAAAAGGCTATGATCATATAAGTGAAATGAGCTTGTTAAACATGGCTATGAGGAACGGTTACGCCGCACAGTTGCCAATTCTTCCAAGTTTAGGTTTGAGCAATTCAATAGACTTAATTTTTGATCCCGGTTCTTACGGTCAGTTTTTGGGTGGCACTAACAATGGACACCCCAAAGGATTTATTGACCCAACTCATTTTATTGGTCAGTATTTTGGACGCACAGAAGATCGCCCAGAGAGGCCATTTGATGATGGGTATCCTTATTTCCAAGGAAGTAAAATATTCAACCTACACGTACACAGCAAAAACTTAAAGGATTTTTATAATGATTGATGGAGATTTTTTTCAAAGCATAGCCCATGTAACATGGTCTGACAATATGCAGTTGCCTGATCTTAAAAATATCATCATGTATGCCAAAACTGAAGATCAGCTTGAGGCAATTGAGTTCATAAATGATAGGTGGATGGGGTATAGCGAAAAATATGTTTTGATAACTCACAATAGTGATTGCAGTTCATACAATCACTCTTTTTGTCAAAACACGCCCGTAGATGTAATTCAAATGCCAAACCTCGTTAAGTGGTACGCATGTAATTTGTCTTCACCTAGTTTCGAAAAAATAGAACCTATTCCAATAGGATTTGAAAACACTAGATGGCATCCTAGGAAAAGAGATATTTTATATCGGGTAAAAAAAGAGTTTGATCAAAACCCAGTAAAAAGATCGTTGACTCCTTTCGCTTGCTTCAACCCAAAGACGTACCCGCAAGAAAGAAAAAACTTGCAACATTTAATAAATAATGGTCATATAGATGCACATTCCGCAGATTGCGTAAATGGGATAAGATACGAAGAGTACATCCGTAATTTATTTACTCATAGATTTTGTTTATGTCCAAGAGGAAATGGAGTAGATACCCACAGAATGTGGGAGGCTTTGTATTGCGGGTGCATCCCCATAGTAAAACCGTACGGCACGCATCTTGAGTTAGACTGGACGAACGGATTAACTGGCGTGCTCAAAAAAGCCAATATACTACCAATTATGACGGTTTGTAACTGGCTTGAGGTGACTGAAAATAATCTACAGGATGTACATTTTCAGATACCAGAGTTTACTAACAGTGATATACCTATGTTAACAACCAAGTTTTGGAAAGATGAAATTGAAGGGGCTTTTGAAAAATGCAAATCAAAATAGCTTTTGGAAATATGTGGGGAGGGTTTTTCCCTCATGACAATATAATTACAAACTCACTAAAAATGAGTCATGACGTGATCGTGGACAATGTGAATCCAGATATTGTTATATGTCAACATACGGAAGGTATGCCAGCAAAATATGTCACCGAACGATTTAAAGGTAGAGCAAAGATAATTCACTGGTACGTAGAAGCGGCAAATAGGATTGGGGAACCAGATTACAATGATTGCGACTATTCTATTACTACTTGTACTTTCGACAATGAAAAAAACTTACGCCTACCTCACTGGTCAATGTACATAGATTGGTTTAACGATCCGTATGTAGCAGACAGAAATCAATCATTCTTGATGTGTCCAGAAAAATTAACCTCTAGCTACAGAAAGTCTATTGAAAAGCAAAAGTTTTGTTGTATACTAACAAATAATGACATGGGATTGCGAGGTTCTCACTATCCTCAATTCATTAGACTAGCACAAAAGGATGGCCTAGAGGTTGAAAGCAGAGGAAAGTTTTGTAGAACATTTCCACCCCTTGAAGACAATCGTTGCGAGTTATTTAAAATGGACTTCATAAAAGATTTTAAATTTCACATGTGCTACGAAAATGCGGACGTTCCCGGATATGTAACTGAAAAAATTATCCATCCGATGTTTGATGGTGTCATTCCTGTCTATTGGGGGACAGAAGATGTAAAGAAAGAATTTAACCCAGATAGATTTGTGTACGCTGGTGACTATTTAAGCGTGGAAGAAGTGTACCAAAGAGTTGTAGAGATAAATTCCAACGACAAACTGTTTTACGAAATTCAGTCACAACCTAGATTTATCAACAACACAATTCCGTACTGGGCTACACCAGAGTACATAATGACAATACTAACTAGATTTTTGGAGGCATAAAGATGTCGGAAGTAATAAACCTTATAGATGGAAATCCAGATGTTCACGTTTACTTGGACGCGGTAAACATCCTTAAAGAAAAACTTAAAGACGATTATTCTTTTGTTTTGCAGCTTTGGAATGGTGAAATTCCTAAAAATACTAAACATAAAAAGATTTTAATACTCACATCCGATGAAACTCATGGCGTACCTAAGCAAGTAGGGGACGGAAACGTAGAGCATATATTTAAACAGTACGCTCCTATGTCTGACATGAGGAACCCTGCCGCCGTGCTAGACGTTAAAAATGTTTCCGCTTTGCCCTTATGTCATTTAGAAGGCCACACTAGACGAGACTACAAACCGTTACGACACAGAGGGCTTTCTTGGTCTTGGGCTGGTCAGTTCGATCCTTACAGGCGGGTTGACTTTAGAAACAATATAGAGTTACTGAAGCGTTATAGCGATGAACGCAACATTCCATACGAGTGCCGTTGGTATCAAGGTTGGAACAATGGTGTTTCTATATCTGAATATTCAGAGATGGTAAACAACACAAAAATTATGTTTGCCCCAACTGGCTCTGCAAGTTTGGAAACTTTTAGATTCTTTGAGGCTATGATGAGTGGCTGTATCGTGTTTACGTTTGGCGAACTGCCTCACGGCAAGATTTACAATTTCCACAACGAAACACTGAAAGAGCTAAAGCAAGAATTGAACGATGCTTACTTTGATCCTTTTGGGAGTGAAGATATATCAATGATGAAAGCTCTCGTGGACTGGGTTGATTTTAACCCTGATAAAGCCCAAGAAATGTCTGCTGACGCAATGAAGTGGTACGATATGTTGTGTAGCCCCGAAGGGTTGTCGGAATATATGATGCAAGAATTGGAGAATAAAAATGTTTGATACTTATGTAATGCACTGTGAAAGATTAACAGAGCGACGAGAGCATATAGAAAAAACACTTAGAGGTATGGATATTTATAATTACTATCTTATAACTAATGAGATGGACAATGATTGGTTTTCTTATAGTGGGTTTTACGAAGACAATGAATTAAAAGCTCGTGAGTACGCACAAGTTTGGCTAGATAAGCATCCTGACGCAACTTACAATCATAATAAACTTTCGGCGGCTTCTATTTCTTTGTGTTGGAAGTGGTACAATGCACTTAAACGTTTCGTTGATTCCAGTGAAAACGATTACGGCTTATTCCTAGAGGACGACTGCTCCTTTGATAAACATGTCAACAAAAAACATATTGACCTTATAATAAAACTTGCTGACATCCCCTATAACCGCACCCGTTCTATAGCTGATGTTATATTTTTAGGGGGAGCTTTTGGTCACGGTACACTCAACTTCACAGAAACTCTTTATTTCGATGTAGACTCTCTTGTTGATACTTTATTGATTGCCGATCACCCGTCAACAAACACCACATCTTCACTGATAATCAACAAAAGTGCAGCAAAAAATATACTGGACGTTTTATGTCCGTTTTACCTTCCTATAGACTGGCAGTTTAATCACATTTTCAAAGACCTAGACCTGACAGTATCGCACACTTATCCATACATATGCTCGCAATTAAGTGCAAAAAAAGATGGATTTATTAGTGAAGTTAAAAGATAATTGTGAAATTTTGTCGCACCCGAGCTATAATAGAGTATAACACTAACTAACGGAGTAAAAATGAAAGAAATAGCAACACTGGTCAGCCACTTGACTGCAACGCAGAGCAACTTTTACATGATAAAAGAGTTCAACGAGATGGCAAAAGACCCAAAAATGTCGGTCTCCTGCTTTACGTTTCAGCCTTCCCCGCCCGTAATCAAACCCATGTTTTCTTGTAAGAACGTGTCTTTTGTTTCAAATTTTGCTGGGAAGCTAATAGCCACCGACTTTGAATCGCTTGACTTTATGTTGGGGTCGCACACAGCTTGTGAAAAGTATCTTTACTTGTGGGGCGATACAGCACCAGCCAACTTTGGTGAAGTTTCATCTATACTGAAAGACAAAAGATTAAAAATAGCAACAAGAAGCGAAGGACACAAGGCTATATTAGAAAACAATTACAACATAAAGGTTGACGCTGTGATTGATGACTGGAACAAAGATCAACTAGAAAAATTTTTAGGAGTAAACAATGAGCAAAATTGACGAAGGTTATGTAATTAAAAAGTACAGTGAAAATTTTAGCACGTACTCTATAGCCAAAGAGCTAGACACCTACCCAAAGAAAATTGAGAGAATTCTAAAAAAGAACGGAATCAAACTTCGCTCTAAATCAGAAGCTCAAGCACTAGCTATTAAATCTGGTCGTGCCAAGCATCCAACAGAAGGAAAAGAAAGATCAGAAGAGCAAAAACTCAAGATCAGCGAAGGCAAGGCTAGGCACTGGAAAAATATGAGCAAGGAAGACAGAGAGGCCGTATCTGATGCGGCTAAAGAGCGATGGGACAATATCCCACCTGAGAAGCTACGCGAAATGAGGGAGAGTGCAGGTAGGGCATTGAGACTAACAACGGTAGAAGGCTCAAAAGCAGAGAAGTCTTTAAAGAAAAATCTAGAAACCGAAGGCTTTGAGGTGGTTCTACACAAGAAGAATCTAATTCAAGGAAAATATGAAATTGATCTGTTCTTGCCTGAGATAAAGACTATAATAGAGATAGACGGGCCACAGCACTTTAAGCCTATATTTGGCGAGATGAAACTACAAAAGACAATCAAGCAAGATGCTGTCAAAAACGGTCTATTGGTTTCTGCTGGCTATTGTGTTATTAGAGTCAAATATATGTGCAAGCACCTGTCGCAAAGCGTAGAGCGTAAGCTGTGGAGTTTAGTTTCGGAAGAAGTTGGGAAAATCAAGGACAAGTTCCCACCTAAAGGAAAAAGATTTATTGAATTGGAGATTAACAATGAGTGATGAAACGACAAGTATTTTTATAGACAACCCAAGTGATTCTATGGTGGCATCTATGGAAAGTGATGAATCGTTAGAGCTTGGAGAAAGCAATACTATGCCTTCATACGGAAGTGATGAATGGGATGACTTTGTAATGTCTAAGTTTAAAAAGGGTGAAGTTTTTTCTATGCCTAATGGTAAGCCCACGGTTACGTGTGCTGGACTAAGAAGGGTAGCTGAAGAACTATTGGGCGACATCGTTGTAAGTCGCCCAAGTCAGGTTTTCCCTGCGATGGATACAGATGGACCCGGACGAGCAACTGTAGTATTTGAAGTAACGATAGACTGGTTTAATTCAGGCAGAATGAGGACATTCTCTGACGTTGCTGATGTGTGGCATGGGAACACAGATGATCTATTCTGTGCTCACCCAGTAGCCACAGCGAGCACTAGAGCGGAAGGACGAGCACTGAGGAAGGCTTTAAGGATTAAGTGTTTAGCGGCTGAGGAACTCGCTAAAAAGGACGTAGCTTCGATTGTAAGAATGTCAGTAGAAACAGCAAAGAAGTCGCAAATCTCAGAAGAGGGCGACTGGAGTGTTGATTCAAAAATTAGCGATACTCAAGTTAATTTTATTGATAAAAAATGTCAACAGGTAGACATTGATGTTCGAGCGTTTTTAAATATGGGCAAAGAACCTATTGAAGATATTTCAAAGGTATCTAAGCAAAAAGCTTTAAAAATGATTGAACACTTGAATACGATTCAGAGCGGAAAAAGTGATAAAACAGGTTTAGGTAATTACAATCCAAATTGGAGGCAGAGATGAAAGTAAAACATCAAGTAGGTAAAATGACAGTCGAGCTAGAAGCAGAAACACACGTAGATTTGTTTGCTCAACTAGCTTCGTTTCAAGAGGTTTTCGGAGAAACTAATTGCGGCAAATGCGGCAGTGAAAATCTTCGTTACATAACTCGGACGAACAAAGACGATGACGTATTTTACGAAATTAGATGCGAGGACTGTGGAGCTAAGTTGGCTTTCGGGGTCATGAAAAAGGGTGGGGCTATGTTCCCTAAAAGGTCTGAAGGTAAAGGTAGCGACAGAAAGTGGCTACCAAACCACGGCTGGATGAAATGGAACAAAGAAAAGGGTTGCTTAGAGTAACAATCCAAATCCAAGGTGAAGGGGGGTAAGACCCCCTTCTTTTTTTTTGAAAGGTTAAAATGAACAAAAACTGGTTGCCAAAATCAACAGAGCAATACATACTTGTTAAAAGTGTGATTAAAAAAGGAATACTTCACACCGAAGTCATTAGAAACAAATTCCCTGATACGGACGACAACACTGTGGTGCGTGAAATATTGAAAAATCTTAGAAACGCAGAAAGGAATAAAGATGAAAAAAATCAAGGTTGAAATCTCTCCAGCAGACTTTTTAGATAGGCTTTCCATTCTAAATATCAAACTAGAAAACTTTCAAGACCCAGAAAAGAAAGCAACGGTTAGAAAGGCTAAAGCTAGTTTATTTGTTGGCAATATAGATCAATTTAACGCTATGAATAGAGACACCTACATTAGAAAACAATACCTTGCTCTGCAAGAAGTCAATAAAGATATATGGGGGCTTGAAGACATTGTAAGGTCTAGTTGGCACGACAACCTCGAACACGTCTACTGCCAAATCACAGATTTAAACGACAAAAGACATAGAATTAAATCCAAGATAGACTCGCACCTAAAGTCATCTATAGGAGAAGAAAAAGGATATAGATGATTATAGCCACAGAATTTTACATGCCTAAAAGCGAAGCTAGGCTAGATGAAATAGTCGAAGCAATAAGTCGCAATGATGATGTTGCAGACAAGCTACTGCTGTATATTAACTCTAATGAACAGGAGTCTGTTTCTTTTGCTAAAAAGTATTTAAACTTCAAAAAC
>CERP01032237.1_pt1 | contig 12145 bp, 15 predicted proteins | sample 530801 | NCBI WGS metagenome assembly CERP01 (sample SAMEA2620991, study PRJEB7988) | marine metagenome | biome: marine biome (ENVO:00000447); feature: surface water layer (ENVO:00002042); material: "saline water (ENVO:00002010), including plankton (ENVO:xxxxxxxx)" | depth 5 m | reverse complement strand
AAAAAAAAAAAACTCCGGATTTTCTAAATTTGAAACCGGGTTTTCAAGCAACCCACATAGCAAACAAGGGTATAGATCTAAATCTCACCCAGCAAAAAAAACGCAACCCAGCAAAAAAAAAATCCAACCAAAAAAAAAAATGGTCAAAATGGTCTCAGCGCGCGCCAGCAACGGAAAAAAATATTTCGCCAGCAACTACGCTGAGCTCAAAAAAAATATTGCTCAAGCGGAAAAAAAACTGGCACCAGAAAAAATTACCGTGGTGGCGGAAATCGTGGATGACCTTGTAACAGGGGCGCTGGACTGTGTAATGGCGACCCCCGTAATTGAGAATCCAAACCACGCGGATCTCATTGAACCTGAAGAAAAACCAAAAAAGAAAAAAATCATCAAAAAAAAACCAAAGCAATTGACCGCCGCTGAGATCCAGGAAAACCAAAACAAACTGGACGCCGCACGCAACGCGGGTTACGATAAAATGTCAAAAGCATTGAAAGAAAAATGTCCAAAAGCAATTGAGACTCATAGAACTATGACTTCTATGGGCAAGCAGCACGAAAAACGCGCAGCACTGGAACCGCTTCCAAAAGTCTCATTGGAATACAGTCTAACTCAAATGTCCGATGAACAAATGTTTATGTATTACATATTTACATCAACGACTCCGCAACTATTTACGCTACGCGGTGGATTGGAAGCGCTTGGAAAAGGTTTCCATAAAATTTCACATATGGACCGTATTGAACACGCGCAGGCGCTTATCCAATTGAAAAACTGGCGTGGTGAAAATCACTGGGACCGTATTATGAAAGTTATGAAAGGTAGTAAAAAATTATGCGATACCAGGGACTCCAATGTTATTGACCTATTATTTAAAATCCAAAACAATAATAATGTATGGGATGATGAAAAGTTTTCCTGGGCATATTAAAAACAAACCTATAAAAAAAAACCTATAAAAAATAATCTCATAACATTAAATTTTTTTTCACCATAACCTATATGTCTCATTTATCCGTTTTTTATAAATTTGAAACCTGGTTTTTAAGCAGTAGCATTATTAAGCAAAGAGAAACAATGGAAATCAACAACACTATGATTGTCCGTGAAGCAGACTGGAATCGCCTTATGGATGGTATGGATGAACAGGGTAAAGCATCAGTCCGTATCGCAATTGAAAAGTTGCGCGATGAACGTTTCCAAATGGAACAAGATCGCAAAGGTAATATCGCATTGAAAAAAGAAATGGAACGTATTAAGGAAGTCTCGCCTAAAAAGGTTCTCGCAACTATGCTGAGACTCCAAACGTTTCTGATGGATAATGAGGATAAAATTGATGATGAAGTGTATTTAGGTCTAAACGATATTATCGCAGACCCTGATAACGACGATAGTCTCTTTCCTATTGTTACCGATATGATTGCTGTATGTGATTATGTTGAACCCAAACTAAAACGTGAGAAATCCTGTGTTCATCATAATCCAGGAACGTATGAATGTTTGACCGAAGCACAAAAACTAATTCGTGCTCAAGACCCTGATGATAAAATTTGGACGATGTGTCCAAAATGTAAAAGATGTATGACTATTAAGTATTATAATTCAGATCATAATAAGCGTCACGTATGTCAGAGATCCACTGAAGCACAGGTAGTTGTTCTAAAAGAACAGCAGATCATTAAACCGAATAATGCTCTTGAACTTGCTAAGATACAAATTCAAGATGTTGATGGTCTAAATGCTTCTCTCGGAGATGTTACTACGGGTAGTGGTCTGAATGTCGGGCAACTTCTCCGACGTTGATGATATCATTTACACCCTTTCTAATTTAGTTTTATAACCTTGTTCAATATATTATACTTTCATTTATTAATATTTTTTTTATGTTAAAAGTTTTAAAAAGATATCATTTACTATATTATATAATGGAATTACATTTGGATAAAATAGATAAAGCAACTGATGGAACGTTTTACAATATTGTAAAAATATATAATGAAAACATAGACTGTTATGATAAACAAACAGGTGAATTAATTTTTTCTCTTAAAAAGAAAATTCTACCTGATGAGATATACAATATAGATAAAAAACTAATTGTTCTCGCAGGAACATTATCTCCTAATAGAGGTAGCGCAGGAGGTGTAGTAAATGCTAAAGGATTACGTAAAGGTAAAGAACATTGGTCAAAAAAACCCGAATATCCGTGTGATAAAGAAGGTAATCCATTACCTGAAGGTCATAATAAACATACAGCATTATTTAAATATGAAGATGGGAGAATATCAAAAAGGGCGCGCAGTAATTCTGTAGCGTCTCAGAGTGTAGGTGGTTTTGATAAATCACCACAATATCCGTGTCGTTTGACGCATTGGACTAAAAATAATTTAGAATCATATAAAACTATTTTCCCATTATGTAAATATATAAGTGATGAATATTTTTCATACACGCCTGATAAGTGGTTACATCAATATGAAAAGTATGAAAGATGTCCTCAAGATTTCGTTATACCCGAAACTAATTTTTCAACACTCACAGTCAATCTTGATTTTCGGACTGCTTGTCATCGTGATAAAGGAGATTTTAAAGGTGGTCTCACGTGTTTTACAATTAAGAAAGTTGGGGAATATACTGGCGGAGAATTATGTTTTCCAGAATATCATATAGGTCTTAATGTAGAACAGGGAGATCTATTGATGTTCAATCCACATACTGCGCACTGTAATAATCCTATTATAGGATCTGGGAGAATGTCTTTTGTTTTATATTTACGTGAGAAAATGGATAAGTGTTTAAGTTAAATAATGAAATCCTTCTTCAGTTACAGAAAAATCATTATCTTCTTCAACAGCACCGCCTTCCATAAATTCTTCGTGAGGTTCATCAGGACTATCATATTCAAAATCACTATCCATACCTTCAAATACTGTAAGCATTATTGCTATCAGGTCAAATCTATTTGCTTTTCTTAATACGTTAATGATATCATTTTGAGTTGTTTGATCCATTTCTAAATTTATAATTGTTTAATATAAAAATATAATTAAAATATATTTTTCAATATTTTGATATTTGGAATGATATCTGTTTCAACATCCGTTACTTCAAGAGATTCCTTATTAAATACATCCTTACTAACGGTATTATCATCGTGACATACACACATCATACATTTATGTATTTCAGTTTTAATAAAAAATTTCTCATTACATCCATCTATCATCGCTGCTCCTTCACCTTGACTTGATATAGCATATCCACCCATTCTCTTCCAGTGTTTTTTTGTATGACACATTGTTGCTTCGTGTATTTGTCTCAGTGCTTGACATCGTATTCCAGTTATCTTATAATCCACTTTAGGAAATATAAATAACATTTCAGCACTACCACAGCATTCTTTTTTATTATCTAATAATGTTCTAATTGAATTTAAAATATAATGAGGAAAATAGATATCATCACTATCTAAATTAATACAATATTTATAATTGGATTCTTTCACTAATATATTTCTCTTTTTACCAATTGATAATGCTTCCGGTTTGTAAATATATTTTATATAAATACCAGTTATCTTTCTATAATGCGCTATCTCATCTTCATCAGAAAATAATCTTTCTGCTACTTCTCCATCTCGTGACCAACTATCTAAAATAATCCATTCTAATTTTTCTTTTGGATATACCATATTTTTTAAATTTTCTATCATCAATGGAAGAAATCTTTTACGGTCATACGTAGGTGTTAATATAGAAACTCTCGGAAGATCATTCATTTATATAATATATATATTATATTTATTCCATTAATAACGAATAAATTAATTCTGGAGGAACTCTATATCTATCTTTTAATGTTGTATGTTTTCCTTGTCCTATTTCTTCTCTACCCAATCTGATAACGTGACGACCATCATTATCCATATTACCACATCTACCATTACATTTTTTACCTTTCCATTTCTTTTTATTTGTCCATATACGAGTTCTCTTTTTATATCCCCAATCAGAATACATACAATAATCCACATCATAATATGGAATATCTTTCATATACTCACGACCTTTTAATTGTCCTGTCTGAGGGTTTTCCATAAACCATAATTCAGGATTAAAATATTTTAGTATCTCTAATGTTCTTAAAACAATAGGGTCTCCATTTTTTACCATATTATCTTCAATATCTTGTCTCACAAACTTACGACCTAATTCTTTATTATTTCTCCCTATACGAGAATATTGTAATCGTGAGAATGAAGCACACGGAGGAGATGCCCAAATAATATCAAAATAATCTTTAGGATATGTTTTGTAATCCCAATCTAAGATATCACATTTAATATCTGCTGTATCGTTTATATCTAATGATATACTTTCATAACCCAAAGCATCACAACATTTTCCAACAGACCGTGTTCCGCTGAATAATTCTAACACTCTCATTTATAATAACCTTTTATTTTTTTTTTCTTAACCTTTTCCGCAAGATCTTTATCAGCACCTGACCAAGTTCCACTCTGTTTCATAACAAATGAATATATTCTTCCATACCCCCAGGCGTTCGCAGACATCTTGCCTCTTAATGATTTACCTCCGACTTTTTTTCCTGAAGAAGCAGATCTAACTGACGACGGATTAGATTTTCTCGCTCCCGCTGCCCTATCCCACACCTGATTAAGTATTCCAATAGAGATACCAGTAAGTCTTGAAATTTCTGCTTTAGAGTGTGGAGCGTCTGATTTAAATCCATATTTCTTGTTAAACTTGTTTTTATTACTAACAACCATTTTAAATATTTATTTTATTTTTTTTTTATATTTATTAATTAAACACAATGGATAGCGACGATGAATTCTTTTCTGAAATACAAAACAAGAAAACAATTATCCAAAAAAATCCTAAAACAGGAAAGAAAAAAGTAGTTCAGTATTCCAAACAAGCAGAAAAAGTGAGACAGGAGATTAATGCGAGGAATGCGAGGAAAAATAAAGGTAAAAATCTTGTTCTTATAGATAGAGATACAGATGAAGAATTCAGATACAAAACAACAGAACAATTATTATCCGGTCTAAAAAGTAAATATAAAAAGTGGGATGTAAGTCGGTTTAGATTCCCTCTGGGAGCAGATATGACACTGAAAGAAGGTAGAACTGTGTATGTATTTGTCCGAAAAATGAATGGAAAACAAAAAGGAAACTTACAGGTATCATCACGACGAGAAAAGATGAAGAATGAAAAGGCGTTCGCCGTGAAGTATGGTAGAGACCCCGATAGGGTGCGTCATATCACGGGTATATTTGCGAAACCTATTTAATTATTTCAATAATAATTTTAAATTTTTTTTATAAGTTTTAAAGAGGCACAAGAAGCATTTTTAGAAGATTTTAATTCAACTGCTTATTATAATGAGGATGATTAACTGAAATCTATTTTAAAAGACCCTGTGCGAGATCGGAATTGTCCTTTAGTTGTTTTTTTAACTAATTCTTTACGTTCTAATTGTTTTCTCATACGACTTGATATTATAGGTTCTATTTTATGCGGCATACTTCTATCTTCATTTAATAATTTTATAGATCTCCGACACGTTGATATATCACAATGTTCGGCGACTATTTTAGCACAATCATATACTTCTTCTTTACTTTCAAAATGCGGAAATATATTGTAAGCAGATTTACAATATGCTATTATTTTTCTACTATCCTTCATTACTTTTTCTTTTGTAACCATAGTGACATTTTTACATTGATTGGGTTCAGAAAGATATCTTCGGAGGTCATTTTTATTATCTACAAAATAGTAATCATATTCAGGTTCTATTTCAGGAATACCTTCTAATTCTTGTTCTAAAAGGTTTGATAATGATATCTTTGGTAAATCATATAAATCTTCTATTTCAATATTAAATACTTCACACACTTCTATTAAATCTTTTCTTGAGTGCGACGGATGTATGTTCATTATATATTATATACAATATTTTCTATTTCATCTTTTAACGTTATAAATTTTACATTTCTCATAGATTTTAGATATTTACTGATATCTTTTTCACATTTAATATTTAAAATAAAATGTCCATCTAAATCTTTTAGATTTTTCATAACTTCTTTTATTAATTTTTCATCATTTGGTATAGTGATATCTATTGACTTTTCAGGAGGTGTATGGTGGGAAGGTATTTTCATAATGTTAATTTCATTATAATTGTTTCGTGTTGAACCCCACTCGTGAGTCATATACACTTTTCCGTGTCCCCTATATTTTATACCTGAATGATGATCAGGTAAAAAATAATATGATGGAAATACTTTTATAACTGATTTATCTTCTAATCCGTGATATACCCTTGTTAATAAACCAGGTCCCACTAACTCCCAAGATGCTACTTTTACTTTTTCACTACGAATATCATTATTCAATATCCATTCTATCGCCTTCTGAGGTATAATATGATTTGGTGTATATGCTTGAATACTCGTAGCACATAGATTGGGTCTTGCGACTTCATTTTCCCAACTGAAAAATGATTCATTTAGTAAAAAATCATCTAATGGTTGAATACATAACATATCAGCATCTATAAATATTCCACCATATTTCTCCAAGATTAACCATCTGTATAAATCTGCTTTTCCCCATATTTCTTTATGATGATTTATTTTTCTTATGTAATCTCCTCTGATATCCAGTTTTTCTTCAATTGTTTTCTCACACCAAAACATATATTCGTAATCAGGGTTCATATTTTTTATTGAATTCAGAGCATTAATAGGTATAGGTTTGTCTCCGATCCATAACTGATGTATAATTTTAGGAACACTCATTTATATAATAAAAGATTATATTTTTTATATTTTAACCTATAAATGGTAAAAGATTCAAAACCCCTTTACAAACCCTTTAAAAGTAAAAAAGCAGGTAAGAAATATTCTGTATATGTTAAGAGTCCTTCGGGTAATAAAAAGTTAATTCATTTTGGAGCAGCAGGTATGGATGACTGGAGATCAGGAAAAGCATCACCAGCACAAAGGAAAAGTTTTAGAGCAAGAGTAAAAGGAATTAAAAAAAAAGATGGGTCGTTTGCTTATAGAGATAAAAATTCACCCGCATATTGGGCATTAAATTATTTATGGTAAATTATTTATTAATTTAAATTTACATATCTTCAACATATATCCATATCTCTCCACCCCTATTAATCATATGATTTTCTTTCATTCTATTATAAGAAAGCGGTGTCATAACGTGTTCCGCGTTGTCGCCTCTGTCGCCGTGCTCGTGAACTTTTACAATTATTTCGTTTGTTTCAAGCACAGAATTAACTGATAGTCTTTCAAGATGAACCTCCGAGAAACCATCAGGGTCTTCCCTACGTATGGAGTCGTGGTTGAAATCGCACGCACAGGAAGCACGACTTGTTCTTTTAAAAGTATCACTTTCACCTTCTATATCCGACCAAAATCCTGTCATCGTGATAGAAATGACTTTTACTTTTACATATAAATGTTTATCTGTATTATCCCTAAGAGATGAAAGATTCTCTAAGAGCATTTTATACTCTCCATCTTTAATTTTGTTTTTAATCTGATCAATCAGTTCAACTTGCTTGTGAAATATTTCGTCCATTTACTATTCCCTTTGCTATTTACCTTTTTGAAATACCAGGTTTCAAATTTATTTATTTATGGTAAATTATTATAAATTTGAAATCCATATAAAAAAAATATTATATATATAATAAATGGACAAAGAAACAATCAAAGCAGTTTTCGCTCAAAAAACAGAACGTCGTGATACAACTAACAAAGCATATACAAACAGATTATTCGCATTAAAAAATGGTTATGAAAAATATCGTCAAAAGAAATGTCAAGAAGAAGAAAATGAATGGGAGGGGTGTTATGAGAATTGGGATTTCTTAAAAAATGTAGATGACATTATACATTATATTACCAATGTTCCTAATCAGAAAAAAAATAAAAATGGTGAATATACATTGCCGACAGATCAAACTAAAATTGGTAATCTAAATCCTATTATTGAATACTTACATCTCACTAATGAATTTATATCAAAAGAAAAATATCAAGATATCAAAAAGGTTATTGATGATAAGATAATTAAAACATATGAAAAGTCTAACGGACTAACTCAAAAACAAACTGATAATATTTTAGAATATAATGAACTTCTTGATTATTGTGATAAACTACAGGAAGAATGTAAAATATATGAAGAAAAAGATTTTAAATCTCACCTTGATGAATGGGAGATAATAAACCTAAGATCTATGTGTCTATTAATGAAATTAAATTTATGTCATCCATCTCGTAATGAATATGCTTCTTTAAAATTTATTCCATTGGTTGAATATAAAAAGATCAAACAACCTGAATTTAATTATGTTGTATTGGGTCAGAAAAGATGTCTTTTGAGTATCTCTAATTCTAAAACTTCTGATAAGAATAATGTAAAAGTTACAGAAATTGTTAATAAGGATTTAATTAAAATGTTAAAAGAATGGAGAAAAATTATTATTGATGATGATAGATTATTTATAACACCGAAAACTGATAAGCAATGGACGAATGATCAATTATCTCAAATGATGGCGAAGTATAGTAAAAGATTAATTAATAAGAATATTGGTTCTACTCTTATGTATAAAATTATTATAAAAGAAGTTGGAAAACATTATAATGAAGCAATGGATAATGAAGATTTCACAGAAGCAATTAAATGTAATAAGATATTGGAAACCTACGCAAAAACAAGAGGTCACTCACAAAGTATTCAGAAAAAGATATATCTTGTAAAAGATTAATCTCTACTTTTCCTAATATGAAGTGCGCATAATGTATTACCAGATAAATCTTCTAATGGTTTCTCACTGAGATCTACAATATCAATATCCAATGAATTTAATAGAAACTCAGACGGATTGTTAAATTTTATATATACCCTCTCACTTGGTTCGTAAAAGAGCAATCCACGACTATTACCTTGACTGTCAAAACGAGGACACGAATAAATAATATTGGATACACTACTCTTTATTCCATTATACGAATTAAGTGCCTGATTTTTTAGTCTAACAAACATAGACGATGTAATAATACTATCAGGAACTACAGTTGATCTGAAATCTATTATAGTTCCATTTACCGATGAAGTTCCGTATGTTGTTTGAGTTACTATTGGAGCATCAAATCCTAACAGAGAAGAAACTTTTGCTACTGAATGTTGGAATTTCATCCTTTGATCTCCTGCTCTCCCCGCCGTCGTTGAGAAATATTCTGTTCCAGCAGTTGTAAATATAAGCGACCAATCATAATCTAATCCCACCTCACTTGCGAGTGTTTCTTTATATGAATATAAAACAGAAGGATCAACCTTTGTTCCAGTTTTGTAAATGCTATTTGTATCCATATTAAGAACAGATTTTTTCCATATAGGAGTCGGTTTAAATGGTGACTGATATCCATAACCAAATGTATTGGGTTCATAATAACCATCTTTTGCGTGTCCAGTATATTTGTTTAACCAAGCAGTCCCTGGCGTTGTGGCGTCATTATTATGTATAGATATCTTTGGATATAATTGATTACAAGTAATCCCAAGAGGTTTTACTCTGTCTCCAAAAGGGGTGGAATTACCATCAACTAATTCAAATAATGTCGTTTTTCCTGTCAGACCAAGTGATACTTTTATTTCTTCACCAAATGTCTCAAATTCAACTCTGTCAAAATAATTCCCTTCTAATGAAGCATTTGTTGGAGTCTGTGCTAATGTTACAGTTCTCATCATATATAGACTGTTTTGCCCAGTGTCTGTTGCCTGACTGCCTGGATTTCTAACCATATGTAAAACCTGTCCATCTTGGCCATTTTTCCAATTGAAACAAACATCCCACCAAAAAGGAATATCATCCTGTGGATTGCCTGTCCCAGCATCATAAGTATCTGGTAGATTAACATCTGAGTCTAATATCGGATGATTATTCGTCATTCCTGAAGGATTAATATAATTTCTATTTGATATTCCGAGACTTGATGTATATCCTTGTTTTCTGATTAATCCAATTGTATATCCATCCTTCGTTGTTGCGCTTGAAGAACCATTAAAATAAACCACGCATTTACCTTCAACGAGAGATAATGGATGCTTTTTACCAATAGCATCTGCTACGCGAGTTCCTTTGTTATTATATCCTGTAATGAGAACATCTGTTCCTGACGCACTTGCTACAAAATTATCAGTATATTTATCTTCTTCTTCTTTATCCGATGAAGAAAAACTTTTAAATGTTTCATCTGTAACAAATGGTTCAAAATCTGTGTGAGCAGGTTTATTTGCTAATGCTGATCCGTTACCGTGTTGTTCAAACTTAAAAGAAAATTGTTTTAATTCTTTTGATGTTGAATCAAGGACTTCAGCAACTGTTATTGATTTTACTTCACCATATGCTTTTAATACTACATCTTCCATTACATTCTTTAACATAACGAGAAAATCAGGAACTATATATGTCCCCGCTGTCAATTTAATAGCAAGCGGTAAATTTACATCATCTGCCCGTTGAGAAAATAATTTTATGATACCACTTGTCCCTGGATCCGAATTAACAGGATTTTCTGTTCCCCAATATAAATAAAAACCTTCATTTTGTTTTACCGTAATATGACTATCTAATCTATTACATTTTAACGAAACAAGAGCAATCTCACTATTCGCTTCCACCTTAAGAGGACTTCTGAAAAAATTCTGAAAAGAAGAAGGATTCTCTATTCCACCATTCGTAGAATGCGTTTGGTCAAATTCGTTTTGTGAAGATGAAGCAATAACTAATGACATATTTATAATGTAAAAATATTTTAATATTATAAAAAAAATATCTAAATATATATAAATGCCGAAATACGATAGGAATGGTGTAAAACCAAAAGGTAGGAAAATTAAACCAGCAGACAGATCGTGTGCTGGTGAATGTCAATATAAAATAAAAGAAGAATCAGTTGATAAAAAAAAAGTAAAAGAAAAGGATGTTTTTGACAAAGGGTTAAAAAAGAAATCTACTCAAAAATCTCGTCGTCGTTATTAAGTAATAGTTCTAATTCTGCTTCTTCAGCAGCAAGTGCTTCTTTTTTCTTTTGTAATGCGTCTATTTTCTTTTGACGTTCTTCCGCCTTTTTATCTTCTTCTTTTTGTTGTTTAGCAATTTCTTTTTCTTCTTCCTTCTTATCAATAGATGCCTGTTTATCTTTTAAAAGTTTTAAATGATAATATTCTTCATTCAATTTATCAAACTCTTTTCTTGGAACAGATTCTTTCAAAGCAAGTTCTAAGTCTTCTATTATACGATTCTTTTGTATCAGTCTCTCATTATATACAGATAATCGTCCTGTTATTCTCTCACACTTTTCACGCTCTTCTTTAAAATATCCATTTATCAATTCTTCTTTAACATCATTATACATTTTATCTTTATCTTTATCACTTGATTCTTCTACTTGCTTTAAAATTTTATCTTTTTCTTTTATAAGTTCTTTTATCCTACGACGCTGATAACATACCTTTTTTAAATCAGACTCAATAATTGCTTCAAAGATACAAGTATAATATTGAGAAAATTTAGCACTATCATATTTAAATTGTTTCTTAAATGAATGTTTTAATGTCTTTCTTTGGTCGGGAGTTTTAGTTCCATCTATAGGATCATAGTCACCATTTTTGTATAGTGATACGAAGATTTCTGTAATAGAGTTAATGAGTTCAGGGGTGATACGATTGTCGGAGGAGTCCATAGTCTTATTATAATATATCCTTTAAATAATTTTTATTTATTAAACGCACATCTCCATAACGTATATGTCTCATTTATCCGTTTTTTATAAATTTGAAACCTGGTATTTCAAAAAGGTAAATAGCAAAGGGAAGAGTAATAGAAAAATAAAAAAAAATAATATGATCACTTACGCGCAATACGGAGAAATGGATGAAGAAAAACGTTTGTCATATACTGAAAATCTTAATAACCTACAGGTAAATTATCTTGAGGATGAGTCTAACAATGATGGAAACCGATTGATTCCAATCAGTATTGAAGAATACCGATCTATGGATGAAGGAAAACGTAA
>CERP01003475.1_pt1 | contig 12170 bp, 8 predicted proteins | sample 530801 | NCBI WGS metagenome assembly CERP01 (sample SAMEA2620991, study PRJEB7988) | marine metagenome | biome: marine biome (ENVO:00000447); feature: surface water layer (ENVO:00002042); material: "saline water (ENVO:00002010), including plankton (ENVO:xxxxxxxx)" | depth 5 m | reverse complement strand
TTCTGGATACCACACAGCTACGAGCTTAGGTAGTACGATGATTGAAGTTACAGCTGAGAGTGCTATGATCCTACGTGTCCACGCAAAGTGTTTGTCTTTTGATCCATACTCTCTGGCTGTGTTAGTTGCTCCTATGAGCATTGCTTGTTGTTCGGCTTTGTTCTTGTTGCTCTGACCCCAGATAGACATAACACCACCAAGGATCGTAGAGAAAAGCATAGTGATTAATTCTAAAGGGAGTCCGAACATTAGGGAGTCTCATTCCATTTCTTTGTGAACTTATCAAAGTAGTCTTTTCTGTCATCTAGGCCGTTAAATCCGCCGTTAACTACTTTAGTAACTCTTTCGGTATCCATAAAGTCTGGAACCTGAGGTTTAACTTTTGTCTTCCAGAACCATAAAGAAATAGCTGCGGCATTAGAAGGCTCTTCTGCTAGACTTGGATTGTTTATTAGGTCTAGGCCTAAAGCGTCCCCAGCCTTTTTGTAGTTGCTTCTGCCTGTCAACTGTATGTAACCTCTGCCCTTATACCTGACTCCATCCCCTACTTGAGTATTGCCCAAGTCTGCTCTTCCTTCGTAAGCAGATCCAGATGCGTACTCCTCTGCTGTTCTAAAACTGTCTGACTCATGGGCAACTTGAGACATGAAGGATGCTAACTCTGCCCCCTCAAGTCCTTCCTCTATTGCGGCTTCCTTGGCTGCATTGAAGTTTGTATTCTGTGTATTAGAAAAGTTCTGAGTGAAGTCACTAGGTACAGTAAAATCTACAGACTCCTTAGAGGCTAATGATCTCGCAGTGTCTTCGTCAATTACACCAGTTACAGGTAAGCCAGCATCAGTTTGAAAAGCTCTTACAGCTGCTTCTGTAGAAGGACCGAAATCCGAGTCAACGCCTCTAATCTGACTATTATCTAAAGACACCCACTTACCCGCCGCATTTTTACTTAATCCAGCAGTTCCTCCTCTGCCTATATCATAACCTAGTTCTGCCAGGCGTAGTTGTGCATTAAATACACTGTTGCCTTCATCTCCTCTTGACACAGAACCTGTCTGTCTCTGTAACTTTTGAACAGATGCTGAACTAACAGACTCTGGACCCTCAAGACTTTCAGTGTCTTTACGCTTGACATCTGTAGCATCAATAACATTTTCATCAGCAGGTAACTCACCCGTCCTTAAGAACTGCTCGTCAGCCCTACGTTCAGGGTCCACTTCACTTAGGGGTGCCGTAGACTCATCAACAATAGTATCTGAAATGAAAGTTTTAGGAAAGCGATCTTCTATAGATACACCTGACCCTGAGAATTGACGATCTGGGTCTTCTGATACTGGTGCTGGTGGTTGTGGTTCTGTCAACTCCATAAAGAGTTGCCCAAGTGTAGCCGAGAGACTAGGAGTGCCTGAGCTATCCTGTTGTAACTCTACTGGTTGAACCTGTGCTTGGTTTTCCTGTAGGAAACCCTGAAGCAATGAGTCTAAACCTGCCATTACTGTGCTCCTGTTGGACTTACAAGTTGGCTAGATGGTGTGAATACTCTCCAACGCTTATTAGGTAGAACCTCCATGGACACTGGCTTGCCTTCTGGACCTTTGTACATGACAACATCACCAACCTTAAACATGCCATTCTCCAAGGCACCGAAGGCTTTGTCTTCATCGTTAATAAAGAAGGTTCGATCTAGGTCGTAACCGAAAGCTGCCATGGCTTCCTTGGTGTTTTGAGCTACCGCATCAGAAGAGGCAAGGCTATTCATAGGTACAGCTTTAACTCCAAGCTGCTCAATAACTGAAACGTCTACACCTAGATCCTTAAGTTTGCTTGTGTAGTACGAAAGGACTTTGGCTTCTTGTTGCACCTTGTTGTAGTCCATGTATACGTTGCGAAGGTTAAACCCTGTGGCAGATAAGGCGGATCTCTCTTGTGTTGTCAGCTTCATGTTACGAGCACCACGGTTCTCATTGACAACCAATGCTGTGATGTCACCGTTATAGTACTTCTTAGCAAGAGAAGTAACTAAGTCGTTAGCCTCCTGGCCCATACGTGTCTCACCCTCAAGGGTAACAGCATCAAGATCAAACTCAACTTTACCAACACCAGTAATAACAAAGTTAGAGGACTTGAGGCTACCAGACTGAGAGGTTGAAGCTATGTTAAACTGTGCAGTCAGTGCATCCTGTAGCTGATCCCTAGCCATTTGAGCAGCTTCAGGGTCTAGCTTTTCGATTACCTTAAGTTTTGCGTATACGTCTTCACTAAAGATTTCATTTAAGGTAGCTTGGCTCATGAGTTTACCTGAGGTAGCTATGTTAACTGTAGCCTTGCCAATACCTGTTAGGAAGTTCTTGCGGTGAGCCGGGTCATTCATTCCTTCTACTGTGCTCAAACGGATTTGCTCAACTGTAGCAAAGAATACGTTGTCACTACGCTGGGTGTCAGAAGCATCTTGGGCTTGCTCAATCATTTCTGGAGAGTGGAGAGTTGTTTGTGGTTGTGATTCCAAAACTTCTCCGGTTTCTACGGTTGCTGATGCACTAGGCAACTCAAGTGGTGTGTAGACAGTAGGTGCAACCTCCATTGCCCCTAGGCTCTTAAGAACCTCAGGTAATCTGTCAACTGCGTAGGCAGAAAGAAACTGTGCGTTATCTGACAAAAGAACAGCAGCCAAAGCTGGGTCTGTCTTAGCTAGTTCTTGAGCTTGAGCCATAAGAGATCGGGTGATACCCTCAAGTACATCAGCCTTTTCAGCGTCAAGAACATCAGCATCGTAGTTCTGAGCAGCAGTGATGACACCCTCAAGTAAGTCTATTTGCTCCTTGATAGAAGAGTAGGACTCGTTAGATACATTGGTAGGTTTGGAAAGCAAAGCCTTTAACTGAGTTAAGTTAGCCTTGAGTCCAACCAGTTGCTCTGGTCTTACAGTACCACCTTCTGTCTCAATCTTAAGGGCTTGGAAGGCTAGTGCTGTTGTGTCCTTGAGCATTGTGTTAGCGTGAGGTACAAAAGTTTGAAGGAACTCAGCCTCTGCAATGTTCTTAGAGTTGGCAAGGTATAGGGATGCAGCTTCACTCTTCTGCACCTGACCCATAGCTACTGTAAGTATTTCCTCTTGGGTGGGGTTTGTATTACCTGAGGCTTTAAGTTCAGCCTCCGCTGTGTAAAGATACGCAGGGTTCTCTTGCATCTTCTGAACTGTGGCGTTGATTGCTTCTTGTGCTGGATCAAAGTTAAGGTAGGCTACATCCACCCCTGTCATCATCCTAATCATACTAGACTCAGCTTCACCGATCTCATTCCCGGCGGCTGTATGTTCTGCTATGATAGCGTTAAGACCTGCTCTCAGTTGCAGAGGTGTCTTACCCTTTAGGCCTTGCACCTTTTCTGAGAAGTTACCAAAGGCTTCCCTGTTGATAGATGCTTCTGTTGGTTTTGTTTTGGCTGACTCGTAGGCATCTAGGGCACCGAAGATACCTTTGCCTAGCATAGCTAACCCACTGGCAGCTGCGTCTGTGCTTGTTGCACTTGGGGCTGTGACACCCTGTTCAAATGCAGCACCTGCATCACCAATATCTACAGCAAATCCAGCCATGATCTATCCTTATTGTGTTTGTTGTTGAAGAAGCTGTGCATCGTACAAAGTACCAAGACGCAAGGCGTTCCGCATAATGTCAGGGATAACTGATACATTGACTAAACTTCTTTGGGTCTGTCCCTTTAAGGTATTAGACATATTGGAAGCCCACAACTCGTCTGTTACTTCGTTCCACAGTTTAGTTCCTCTTAGGATATCATCCTTATCGCCTTCTGTCAAGAGGGTAGTTGCAATGTTTGCCTTCTCCCGTAGTCTCTTGATTAGTTCCTTGTTAGCTGCGTTAGCTTCATACACCATTTCGTTGTAGTCGTAGTAGTTCTGAACGGGTGCTGGTGTGGCACCAAAGAGTACAGCGGCAGCTGCGTTAGGGTCAAGACCACCAACCGCAAGTCTACCAGTGCGGCTACGGTAGTTACCTGTCTCTACAAGTTCTTTTACCTTAACAAGTTTGTCTGCTGTTGATAGGTTACGGAGAAGCTGGGACAAGTCATCCCGTGCCATCTGTGGTTTACCAAACATAGCACCTACGGCGTTAGTAGCAGTACGAACAATATCTCCACCGATCTCACCCGATGGGCCGAACAGAGTAGTGACAAGACTCTCTTCAAACAACTTCTTATAGGTGTCCTGAACCTGACCTAAAGGAGCCACACGGGTAGCATAGGCTGTCTCAGTACCTAACAGGTTAGACAATAGTGCGTCAATCAAACCATACTTGATTCTGTTATGGACCTTAACGGTTTCTTCACTCTCTGGATCGTAGCCTAACTGCTCTACTACGTACCCCGCCCCTTTGCCGATACCCAGACCTGTCATACCAAACATCGGACCCATGACCATAGCCATACGGATACGTTCACCAGCCGTAAAGTTACGACCAACAGTAATGTTCTCCAGGGCACGTATAGAGAATGACAACCACTGTGTAGGTACACGCATAGGTCCACTCTGAATAGCCGAACGGGATTGAGAAGTCATACGGAACGTAAGATCTTGCTCACGGTTTGTAATCCAAGTCTTACCTTCAGGTGACAAGGGGTCAATGTTAGGACGTTTGGCACGATGCTCAAGGAATGCCGTTACAAGACCTGTCATACGAGAGGCTCGTTCACCCTCCTTAAAGAAAAGCGTTGACATATCCAAGAAAGAAGAAACCTTCTCTCCAGCTTTGCCCGTTAGAGTACTAGCAGCACCAAACTTCTGAGGTGCTTGAAGTTCGATAACCTGAGTATCCACAATGTTACGTCCACTCTCGTCAATGTACTTGACAAGCTGCTCTATTTCTGCCGTATCCATCTTCATGCCTTTAGCAAGGCGTTGGATAGCCAACTTTCGGGTAGCAGGGTTGGTCTGACTAGCTATGATTAACATAGGTGTTGTCAGAGCAATACCCTTTGTACCATGCACAGGTGAAATACCTGCAATAGTCAGGGAGTGGAGGGCTTGTAGGAAGAATTGGTCAGGGTTAAAGAAGCCAAACTTAGAGTAGAAACCTACCTTGAGAAGCTGGGAGCTAGGGTCTGCCTTAGTAAGGTCAACCTTTTTACCTGTTGTCTCGAATACAAACTCAGTAGCAGAGGAAGTAAAGCTCTCCCACTTGTTGCTCAGTTCTGTTGGCTGGTTAAGCCTACGTTTAATCACATCCTGTTGCTCACGTAACTGTGCGGCAACATCGTTGAACTTACCAGTGTTAGTTACCTTGGCTCCTAGGAAGCGATTGAGGAAATCGTTAGTAGGAACACCAGCAGGGAACTCTACAATACCTGGGTTTGCATCGGCTAACTTCACCCAGCCTACCAATGCATTCTGAGAGGCAGCACGGTTGGCATAGCCGAAGGTCTCAGTACCAAACTGGTCAGCAATAGCTGTCATTGGGTTGTCGTTAGCTGCTTTCTTGCCACCAAACTCCATGAGTACGTTGTCTCCACGCTTCATGTTCAAGCGCCGACCTACATTTTCTCCAAAGGAAACTCCTACGGCAGATGGATCTTCCCCTGCCTCACGGATTGACACCTTCTCGTCCCTAGCTTTGGCTACAAAGTTATCTTTAAACTTAAAGCCATACTCAACGGCAATCTTTTGCAAGTCCTCAAGGTCAGTTACGTGTTTGTTCCAAGTATTGTTGGCACGAACAACATCACCTAGTTCGTCATACTCGGCCTTGCTTAAGTTAAGCTCAAGTATATCGTCGATACCCTTGCTTGCCATAATTTCTTTGACTTTGTTGGTGATGGTGTTAAGTTCTTTGACAGCTGTTTCTGCCTGTTCCTTACCGAAGGAACCTAAGAGTGTCTTGAAGCCGCCTGTAATGCTGTTACCTGATGCCAGACGTTGATCCTGTGTCAAACCTACGAACCAACGGAACTCTGAGTTAGTACGAGGGCCACCCACGTTGTAAGGCATAACGTCAATACGTTCAAGAACACGAGTAGACTTTACATTGGTAACATAAAGGTGGTCTAAGTAGGTGCTAGGAACCTTGAATACGATCTGGTCACCACCAAGTTCAGCCTTAGTCATACTACGGCCTGTCTTAACGTCTAAGATTAGCTCGTCATCAGGGATACGTACCTTCTGACCATCCACACGGTAGACGATATCTCCGAAAGAATCCGTAATCTCAGCAAAAATACCACCCTCAGCTACTGTACGCTTTAGTCTCTCGGAGGACTTGATGTGCCAAGTAGCATCACTGATGTCCTGCAAGGCTTCGTATGCCTCAATGGTCTTTGCTTGTGGTGTTACACCATAACGATCTTTGTATAGGCTCTCGAATGAAGTGGCATCGGGAGCTAAACGCATGTATGACAAGTCACCATCACGCAGCTGCTCCATGAAGTCAGCCAAGTTCTCTAGTTCCTTGCCCTTAACACTACGGATTAGCTTCTGGTAAGGCTTGAACACCTGACCAACAAGAGCTTGACCTGCTTCAGCCTGTAGGAACTTACCCCCAAGTTTAGCACCTAGGCGAACTGTAGCTGCACCAAAGACTTTGTTAATAGAGTCAGAGAAGATGTTAGCCTTTTGTAGGATCTCAGCTTGCTCAGGCAGACCTAGGACATTGATACGTTGTTCTGTCTCAACGAACCAGCCACGGCCTTCCTCACGTTTGACAACTTTGAGGCTTGGGTCTTGCTTGGCGATCTCCTCTGCGTCCATCTTACGGCGGAAGGCGGAACCTGTGCCATCCTTACCCATACGGACAATAACCTTGAAGTCCTCAGAGCCTTCGTCAACTACCCGTTTGCTGTTAATAATAACATTGTTAGTAGCCTTGGCTACCTTGTTGGCTATACTAGCCGCAGTAGCCTCAATGGAAGACCTAGGGATGTACTCACCGAAAGAACCCTGGCGGTTCATAAGCTCTAATCTCTCAGTGATGGTGTTCTTACGTGCGTAATTACGTACTGTGACACCAGAAGGTCTAGCCGATGGACCCTGTACTGGATCTAAGTCTTCTGGTCCTGTACGCCCTGCCGAGGCTTCGTCAAACTGAACACCAACTTCGTCAATAGTTTTTGTTATAACTTCCCCGGCCTTTACTTCACCCTCTACTACAGCAACCTTGTCAATAGGCCTACGTGACTTCGTAAGAGAAGTAACAGTACCAACAACATCTGTTGCGAACTCAGGAGCTTTGGTAATAGCCTTGGCACCTGCTCTAGCAGCTTTGGTTACACCAAGGGTCGCAATGTCAGCTGCCCCGAAGAGGAAGTTGAGGCCAGCCATAGGGTCATCCCCTAGGTAGGTAGCATCGTTAGCTGCCTTGTATAGGTTCCAGATGCTGTCCCGTGAGAAGATACCTTCGTTCTTACGTTCAGCAATATATTCCTTAGCCCACACACTGAAATCCGCAGGAGACAAAGTATTAAACGCTTCCCGTATTTCTGATCCTTCACGGTTAGAACGAAAGGTTAGATTCTCTAACGCACCAATAGAAATCTCACGTAGGATGTTAACGTCAAGGAAAGTAGCAGCCTTTGACAAACCACTCTGGTCATTGTTCTCTATTTCCTTAACCATGAGTTTATTCCAAGTATCCATGTTGGTCATGGTTCTTGCGGCATAGTCGTTGATAGAGTTTTCGTTTATCAAAAGGTTTTGTATTAAGGCGTACTCACTAAGGGACATATCTTCACCCTTAGCACTACGTTGTTCAATCAGAACAGCAATGTCCTCAGCACTTGTACCATCCTCAAAGGCTTGGTCAATGGCTCCTGCATAGTCAAAGTTAAGAGGAGACAGTTTAGCTGCTGTTTCTGCTGTGTTGTTGCCAGCCTCTAGTTCTGCTTGTACTTGATCGAGGGGTACTCCTGACCCGATAGAGATTTCTGTAGCCCGGTCAACTTCTGACTGGCTTCTTGGATTACGTATCTCTTCTTCTGGAAGGGCTGCTGCCTCGTCCACAAAGAAGCTCTCATTAAAGAGGCTATCCTCTAAGGTCAGAAGTGTTGTCATTATTAACCGACTCCCAGTCCATCGTCCATTGTGTAGGGTAAGTTTTGTGCACCTGTGCCAGTGGGTAAGAAGTTTGAAATAGTACCTGCATTACCAGCAACAGCAAAAGATAGGTCAGCTACTTGACCATACAATTTTGCCTGAGACCCAAACTGTGCAGCTTGAGAGGTGAAAGCTGTGTACTGTTGGCTTAAGCCTGACATCATACTTCCGAAACCAAGGTTAGCCCCAAATTGTGAACTAACACTAGATTGACCCCCTGCGACTCCTGATCCACCTTGTACACCAGATGCTTCAGCTTGTGCTGCCATCTGTTGTTTCTGACGAATACTGGCACGGATGGCTTGCCTACGTTGTCGAGTAGCCTGTGCTCTCTGTTGACGCTGCTGAGTTTCTGCTGCTTGTTTCTGAGCATACGCAGACTGTCTTTGCATGTTCATGGATTGACCTACAGCAGCTGCTCCTACTACTGATGCTCCTATAAGGATTGCTGTTGATGTTGCTACTGCCATAACTATATCTCTTTCATATAAGCTGTTTCTACAGCGTGATAACCCATTCTTTCGTATAGGTTACCTAATTCACCTACGTGTTTTATATCACCCATGATAACGTACTGCGCTCCGTTTTCTTTCGCCCAAGATTCAAAAGTTTTAACAAGTTTAATTGAACTTGGCTTACCTCTTGCTTCTTTACTGACAAACCAAACAAGTTCTGTAGCTACTTTAGTGTGTGACATTAACATAAGAGTTAAGGCACAGACTATACCACCAGTCACCTCTCCATCGGTTTCAGTTACGAATACTTCGTATTGTGGTGAGGCCAAACAATTATTTAAGAACTCTACAGTTTTGTCTTGGTCCCATTTGTGTGACTTAGGTGCTGCTCTGGAAAATTCTCTACCTACAATTAAAACATCAAGTAGATCGTCTTCTCTCATTTTACGGATTATGGTTTTCATTAGTAGCGTGGGTTCCTGCCTGTAATGATGCCCCAACCTAGGAGCAAGAAGTCCTTACCTTGTTCACTCTCATACCTGATACGCATGGATCGACCATGACCTAGTACCTTGAGTCTAGTGGTAATGACGGTTTCTGGATAGTCGTATACGTCAAGGTTGTTAGGGTCAGGTACGACAGTATACTTCTTGCGGTTAGCTTGTTGTGCTGTGCCGAAGTTCTCAGCAAAGTCCCAAGCCGTTGACACAAGCAGTGAGGATGGACGTACAGCTTCGTAGCCACTTACCTCGTCACCTGTGAATCCTGTTTCTGTCATACGAGAGTAGACAGCAATATAAGGTGCGTTCTTCTTGGTGACCAAATCCCCTACAAAGTCATAACCTGTCTCTGCGTAGCTTGAGTAGTTAGCACTACCCCAATCTAAGAAGCTAATGCTTGTAAAGGAACCCATGGCTATTTTGTTGTCAGAACCACGGCGACAGATAAGGATGATAGCTGGGTCACCTGTGTTAAACGTAGAGATCTGCGTAGATACAACATCACCACCAGCTGAGGTGACAACATCATCTGCACCACCGTTAGAAAGAACATCTAGTTCTAGGTTCTTAGCCCCATAGCCTGAGTAGAACGTAAGGCCTACAACAGAGTCAGTGTTGTTTGTCTGGTCTGATATACGCCACGGGTAGAAAGCCTGTAGAGGGATATCCAAGATAAGAAAGTTGTTTAGTTTAGAAGTAACAGATTCGTCATCGTCAGGATAGGCCCAATAGATACGTTTGTTAATACTATCGTATGCAGCAGTTACCTTTAGTTTAGCATTGGAGTCAATCTTATCCCAATAGCTTTGGATAGTAGGGATCGTCAGGTTCTGCTCTTGACCCTGACCTGACACTGAGTCAGTCTGTAGGGTGTGTATACCAAAGCGTGACCACCAAAAGGGAACACCCTCAGCTTCTACAAAGGAGTCTGCGTTAAGGATACCAATACGAGAAACACGGTTGATTGAGTAGGCAGCTGCTGAGAAGATACCGTCGATACCAATGATCTGCCACACGCCATTCTCAGCGAATACAAACAAGGAGGACTGGTACGAGTATAGTTTTTGGATTTTAATTGCGTCAGGTATCTTAATCTCACCACCATCTGTATCGTACAAGTCTGAGATAAACTCTGATGTAGGGTCGTTTTGCTGGTGACAAATACCTAGATCGTTTACGGTATCTGCAAGCCTAGAGAAAAGAATAGTACCTGCGTTCTTAGCACTCTCTAAGCCAGCGTAGAACACACGACCAGCGAAAGATTCGACACAGGTAAATCGTGAGTCTTCTGTTTCAGTTGTTAAGCCTGAACGCTGCTTATTAAAGAAGTCAAGGATAAAGTGCCCGTTACCCGTTAAGGTAGTACCACCATAAACTTTATTGAACTCAGTTTCACTGTAGTTATCATCTACGTCTTTACCTGCATACCAAGGATGTGTAAGTCTTTTAGTTAAATCAGATGGCGCACCGTTTCCTGAGGCCCAACCTGTGTTCTTTGCATCGTACTGTCGAGCATTAGAAGGGCTGCTATTGTCCGAGTAGTAGGTTGATGTATCCCCTTGCCACTCAAAGTCACGGGTCTCAAAGTCAATTGTAGAGACTGTAAATGTGGAGTTGGTGTTATCGTACTCTACAGCGATTGTGTCAATAGCACCTGAGGAAACAACGAGGTTACCCTTAAGGCTTGTGAACTGGCACTTGACTGTCTCTGCTCCGGCGGAGCCTGTGTACTCATAGGCTGTAAGATCAATAGAGTTTGTTTCTATTTGGTTGGAGTAAGGTAGGTCAGCTTTATTGTAGAAGTAAAGACTAGAACCCTTCTGCATAACCAAGAACTCAAGCTCTGCATTACCGCCTACGTTAACCCACTCACCTGTAGTAAGTAACTCTGTGTCTGACAAAGTAAAAGAGGAGGGTGTATAGCTGTCCTCGAAAGATACCCCTAGGCGTCTACGGCGAGTACCATCACGGCGAAGGTCACAGTTCAACTCGTCTACTGACGCACCGTCAGGAAATGTAAGTTCAGCAGCCTCAGTAATAAGACCCTTGACAAAGTTGTTAACTGCTTTTTGACTTAGACTTTGCGGCATCTTTTACCTTCTTACGTTTCATGAAGTTCTCTGCGTATTCGTCACGCTTGATAGTTGAGGACTTACTCTTGTTTCTTAGGTAGTCACTTACTGCCTTCTGAGCCTTGGGGATACTTGAGTATCTACCACTTAACTCCTTTGGCACTGATCCTGTGTTCACTGTAATGATAAAGAAACGATAACCACCTAACTCTTTTTCGATTGTTATCTCAGACTTTAGCTTGTCTGTCTTACACACACACCTCTGGTTTTCGGTGTCATGAAAGAAGTCTACCATTACTTTCTCCCGTAACTAGGTTTTACATTTGGTCTGGTTGTCTTGTATTGATCGTTCTGAACGTATGACTTAAGGCGTCTAGCCGCTTGGTCTACTTTGGGATCTGGGCCACCCTTAAATAAGGAGAAGCAAGTGGACTTAGCCTCTGCCAGAAGGTAAGGCATAAGTGTGTTATCCAGGTCTGGCTCAAACAAATCCGTTTGGCTAAACGTAGGGTAGCTAGAACCGAAGGCTCTGATCTTAGATGCCTGTAAACTACCATCTACAGAACTATCGTAAGCATTCATGATAAGGTGTTCGTCATCGAAGGAGGTGTAGTAAGAAGGTGCTTCACTTGATGACACAAAGAGATCTAGGTTACCTTCGTAAGTCTCCACCAACAGACCATCTTCATCCATGCGATCTAGGAATACTACTGGATCTACAAAAGGAATTACTTTGAAGTCTTTGTCTGCTGCTGTACCTACGTTGTACTCCACACGTTCAATGTGCTTGGTGTTTGTCGGGTACTTAAAGTGAGTAGGCTTGGCTGAGTCACCCATAGCTGTGAGGGTCATTAGCTTGTTATGCTCAGGGATCTCACGGGCAGCAATGATATTGTAGTAAGTGTCTTCTACTACAGAAGCAATCTGCTGTGCCTCAATGGTGTCAGATAGACTGTTGACAGACTCAGAGTCCATGTCGTTTAGTATGGACTGTACGATCTGTAGAAGTGTAGTTTTCATTACTCAGGCACTCCCATGATTGACATGAAGG
>CERP01053165.1_pt1 | contig 12199 bp, 10 predicted proteins | sample 530801 | NCBI WGS metagenome assembly CERP01 (sample SAMEA2620991, study PRJEB7988) | marine metagenome | biome: marine biome (ENVO:00000447); feature: surface water layer (ENVO:00002042); material: "saline water (ENVO:00002010), including plankton (ENVO:xxxxxxxx)" | depth 5 m | reverse complement strand
TGCGGATATTTGAACGACCGGCGTCGGCTCTGCAACAGACAACTCACCGAATGCGGTTTTTTGAAGTCCGACATCGATTTCAGACGAAGCACCAACTCTTGCAACATTAACCAGTCCGTCAGTGTGAGAATAGGCCCATGCACCAGAAGCACCAGAATCGTTTAACTCATTACCGTAACTTAATAGCCTCGAAAAAGCCCCTCCATCGTCGCTTTTTGCATCATCAGCAGTCGGCTGATCTAAACTAGTGTGAAGCTTTGCCGGTATAGTTGTCAGGTTTTTAACTGTAATTTGTGCGCCAACAGTTATGCCGCTAGCCGCATAAAGATCAACCCACGTATTCGCGGTTAACTTTATGTTTTGTAATGTATCCGCCATATTAAGCGCCTATGTGATCGGAGGGTGATCGGAGGGTAAGAGGGAATTAAAATAAATTACCGCGCGGCAAAGTGTCGCACCCTCATACGACAACATAATTATAACATAATATTTTAGGCATAAAAAAGCCCTCAATTAAGAAGGCTTTTGATCAGACAGGTAGCGAAATTACTTGTCGTTTTTAGTTAGTTCGGCGATTTCAGCTTCTAACTTCTTAATGGTTGCTTTAGCTTCCGTTAATTCCTTGCTTTCATCGGCTTTAGCAACTGGCTTTTCGTATGGCTTAAGCATGATTTTTTGACGATCACTTAACCCATCCTTTCCGAGATCTAACTCTACAACTTCGCCAGTTTTACCGTATGTGCCGGTCCGAATTACAAAATAGTTTTTCTTAGCCATGATCTACCCTTAGCTTGAAGCGTACTGTAAAGCACGGTTAGTTGAACCAAAGTCGGTTTTTACATTCCAACCGATTGCCGAAACAACTTCAAAAGCAAATGGGCTGTTCCATGCTGGGCGAGGTAAAGCGATAGTGCTTACACCCATACCGACAACAGGTTGAACATAGTTAGTATCAACAGGCATTGAAAATACTTGGTTACCAACTAAAATCGAAGAAGATTCAATTGAACTGATACCAGGAATTTCAAGCAACTTATCTTTGATACTCTTGCCTGCAAAGTTAGTGCTGAAATCTTTAGTTAAGTTATACAAAATATCTAAAGAAACAAAGTAAACAGCAGGAGCAGCAACCTTGTTGTCAACAGCACGTTGTTTAGCCATCGCTAAAAATGCGTCGTAAATATCTTGACCCGATGTTGCAGTGGTTAAGTCAATATTAAGACCACCAGCACCAAGATCAATTTGGTCTACTCGTGAATCGTTGCGAACGCCTTGCCAAGTAACGCCTTTTTCACTAATGAATTGACCATCTTTATTTTTATGTCCGTCCATGAATGAACCGATAACTCCTTGGCGGTGAGTTCGTGTCGCTTCGCTTTGCTGAATAGCTGCATCGTTAAAGTCTTCAAGACTTAACTGCATACCTTCACGCCAGTTGCGCTTAAATCCGTTTTGACTGATTGGCACGATTGTTTGTGATAAATCGTAATCAACGTTATCAAAATAAGAACCTTCTTCACCAGTCATTGACTGAGAGAATTTACCAGCATCAGAAGAACGTGCACCTTCAAGAACAGTGCGGCCGATAGCAATTGATCGAGCTAAAGGCATTAACACGTTTAAAATGTTATCACCTTCATCTAGATGGAATTGCTGAATCGTTTGGTTGTCCCATTCGCGGTATAAATCAAGCGGTTTAGTGCCTGAGTTTACGAACATTTCAACAGGTAAAGCATGTCGCGAATCATCACGCTGTGCATTTACTGCAGAATATTGCGAATTCATAACGCGTAAAGCAGCAGCATTACCGTTACATAGTTTTGGGTCGAAAATCATCATAAGTTACGCTCCTTTTACGCGAACAAGTGAATCGGCTACGGCGTTAATGATTTCATCGGAATAACAAAGAACGTAATCCGTATCATCAGTTGCAGCAATTTTTAATTTGCCTGCACCGTTTGATGTTAAAGCAACACCGCGAGCAGTAATATTATTACCAGCAGCAACAATTAAATTTGCTGTGCAGCCTTGCGTTAATTCGCGAGCAATTAAGTTTTCACCTACTGCCCATAAATCGTCAACAGTTTTACCTGCAAGCATATCGTAGTCAGCAAACAAATGAGGGTAACCGAACACTGTTGAAGCGTTAGTGTTATCCGTTAAAGTTGTTGCTGTGTGAATTACAGACATACCCGGCAAAATAGTCGCGGTACCTGCATTCGATTCTGTGGCAGCTAAAGTCATGCCACCAGAAAAGATTAATCGTTTGCCTTTATCAGCCATGATTAAGCCTCCAATTTAAGGCTTGAACAGCTATCGCTAGCGTTTGCCTGTGGTTGATTGGTATGCGCATTAACAGCAACATGACCATGAGAAGCTAAGAATTTATTACAGCTTTCGATTGTCATAGCGTCAGCCATGTCTTTATCGATGCCTTTATTCAAAGATACAACAGATTCACGAGCGGTTGAAAGCTCTTTATCTGCGTTGGCGGTGATTGATTCAGCCAGCTTATTGACTATCGCTGTTAAGGCGTCAATCTTTTCATTAGCCGCAGTATCCACCACAGTTTCGGCAGGCTTATCTTTAAGCGCCGTATTCAATGCCGCTTCTAGGTCTGCATCTGACATATCAGCATTTGCTGTTATTCCATTTGCGGCCAATAGGGCGATAAGTTTTGCTTTATCCATTATGTTGGACTCCGACTTGTTAGTAATAGGTTTGTATTCAACCTCTCGCTCGACTTCGACTTTTTCACCGATAAAAGTGACTTCATCTTCAACCTTCGCGTAAGACTGTTTGTATAGTTTATCATTATCGCCACGATATACAAAATAGTTGTCATAAACTTCAATTGGCCATGAGGACATTGAGCAGTCTGACTTGCCTTCGTTTATTTTTTTGTATAATTGTTCGTGAATATTTTCGTGGCTTAGTTCGTTACCAGTCAATGCACCAAACATCTTATTGAGCACTTTTTTAACGAACGATTGTTTATTTGTTTTCACCTCACTATCAAAACGATTGACATACGATTTGGCGTGGTCATTATCCACACTTGAAACTTGTGATTTAACTGCATGTGGCACACCGTCAATAACATCAGCGAACAAATTCGTGTAACTGTCGAATGAATCAACATTATCTTGATCGAAGTTAAGGAAAAATTTTCGGTAACTTGTCGAAGGCTTATCAGTTGAATTCGTATAAGCCTTAATACTTTCCAGTGCAGCCGCTTCGTTAAACACGTGTGTATCTGGCGCAAGTGGTAAGCGCATAGCTGGCGTGCTGGCGTTTGTTTGCATGTCAGAAACATGAGTGTCGATCACTTCATCTTTCAAGCGTGCAGAGTTAGTATGCACGCCAACACCTTCAAGTTTATTTTTTGCGCCGACTTCATTCGGCAAAAAAGCGCTATGATCAATCATCAAATTAGATGCGACTAAATCATACGGCTCGCCATCACTGCCAAAACCTGAACTTTCTTCAACGTTTAAGTAAAAGCCCGTTGATACGTCGATCGGTTCATTATTTTCAATAGCGTTGATTATACTGCGACCTGCTTCACTAGTATTTGCAATTACTGGGTCAATAGCTAAGTCAGATATTAAGCGATCACCTTGGATTGAAAAGTTGTAAGCATAAGCACCGACATAATTAGACGTTAATGCCCATGGGTCCGAAGCACTAATAAACTCGCCATTTTCACCAGTTGGGTGACTCGATGGCATAGTTACTCGGTCACTACCGATATTGTCAGCAAGTATTTTTACCTCGTCTTTAGGGTAAAAAATGCCATTCATCGTAGTATCAAGCAGCATGTGAGTCATACCTTTAACGATGATATGTTCTTTTTCTCTAACATTCTGACGGCTCACCATGTCTTTATTTACGCGCATTGAGTTTCGCGTTTGCAGTAGTTTCTTGATCATAAAAAAGCCCTTTTGATTAATGTCACGAATTATAACACGCAAACGCCACGCAAAAAAATACCGCTAATCATTGCAGTGATTAGCGGCACAAAAGTGACAAATAAATCTTATTATGAGTACTTCTACAAAGTCACTAACCATAACAGCGATAAGCACAGAAATTCGAGCATCAAATGATGTAACCATGCTGTCGCATAACAAGCCCGGCAGGAATATCTATATTGACCGGTAATAGCCTTTGCTGCGGTAGTTGTTTTATGAATAAGGCCACCATTCCGCTATACGCCTTTTTTGAAATATTTATAGGTCGAATGAGTTATACTCATCAGCCAGAAGCAGGGGAATCGAACCCCTCTTTAACATCCAGATACCTCATGCAAGTATGTCTACTTGATAACTCACTCGCCTGTAAATACTAAATGCCGCATCTCTACGGCGAAAGGTTCTTCAATGTGACTTATTTGAAGTCAGGACGCATAATTATTACCTCTGGTAAATCAAAAGATGACATTAGTTTGCAGCCCTTAAGATACCACACCCCAAACACAATGCAAGGTTTATTTTGAGTTTAACCGAACATTAAGTCCATAGCGCTATCGTTAACAGTATTTATCAACATATCGTCGATTGCATCCATCAAGGTATCGTACTGATCATCGAACCCCTTTTCCTGATCCATTAATACGCCAACGGTCACCAAATCACACTCAGCAAGGAAAGGCGCGACCCAATTAGTAGAGCAACACATGTCGCCATTAAACCATGTTGTGTTTTCTATTTTCTCGCCAGCTTCGTCATGCAGTGCAGGAACAAATACTTTGCCCATTTTTATTTGTGGTTGGCAATTACTATGCCTTACAAATTTGTTTTGGCCATCACCACGAGGAACCGGAACAACAGGTATTCTTTTGCGCTTCGTCAGCGTTGTGATCAAACCTTGTCCCGCTTGCTTGTCTTCGATATTCATCGAGCGAATAACTAAGCGTTGCGTTACCGGTATCATTGCTCGCCATCTATCCCACAGGTCTTCGGCTTCTTGCAATAGATCGGTTGGGTCCCATCTTCCGCGAGAAATATCTAAAACGTACATATTGCCGTCGTCACCCATGCCGCAAAGTGTAAACACCGTATAATCTAAATGATCTTTAACCTTGCCCGAATTGGTATCGACATAAATCGCTGCCCAAGTTAAAAACGGTAGCTGCGTATACGTACCAAACCAAGAAGTATCAACCAAGCCACCGGACATCATGGTCGGTTTTTGCATGTATTGACTTAAAAACGTGTAATCGTCACGTTCCCATAAATCTATCAGTTGATCTATGTGCTCCATCTTTGGCCAATAGGACCAATATTCAATACCACCAACAAAACGGCTATCAGTATCTTTAATTGAATTCCAGCAGGCTTCGCGAATGTCAGGATCAAGCGTATCTAAAAAATCTCTATCAATTAACGCAGGAATAACCAACGGCTTAAACTTAACGCCCAATTCACCTTTAAGCGCAAAACCGATAGGATCATCAACGTGCAATCTCTGCATGATCATAAAAAACGGGGTGGGATGTTCTTTTGATTTATCACCACGGCGAGAACGTACAGTGTTATTTAATTTTCTGTTTAATGCATCACGTTTGACCATCGAAAAAGCGTCTTCAGGCTTCATCGGGTCATCCATATTAACCGAGCCGGAAAAGTTATCGCCAAAGTAACCACCACGGCCACCAGTGATTTGACCACCCATGGCGCGAGAAACAGTTTCACCGGTCACTTTGCCTTTAGGGCTAACAATCTGCCATTCTTCCGCTTGGTTAACGCCAAAGCCACATGGCCATAATTCTTGGTATTCAGCGCTTCCAATTATGTCGCGTGTTCTTCGACTATTACGCTTAACCAACGAGTCAGCAAATGATAAATTTAGATTGCGAAAACGATTAAGCGTACCAGTTTGCACCAGCATGTTTGTATACGCCGGCAAATGAATAGACATGAATTCGGTTTTTGTGCCGCCTGGGGGGATTGATATAGCCAAGTTAGTCGAGTGATGGCCACCACGAACAACCTTGTCGACTTCGCTAGCAATGTATCGATGATGCCAATTGACTAATAATTTTTCGCCTTGAATAAGTTCAAACCATATCCGCGTAAAATTAAGGAAAGACTTTTCTGATTTCTCTTTGATGTAAACACGCTCAAGAAATTCTAAGTCTTCCCATTCAAGAACATCAGTCAAGATTGTCTAACTTATCAGAAACCGCAGATTGTGCCGCCGAATATTGTTCGGGGGAATATGCTTTCGGGGTCATGCTCGCATCAGAAGACTGATGATCAACCGTTTGCTTGTCGCTCCAATTGAATCGGTTGTTCATGTTAGCCAAGAAAACATTGGGTTGTATTTTAACTTTACCTGCAGCACCGGCACGACCTAATTTTTGCCACCATGCCTCACAATTAGTTTTAGCGTGATTATACGCTTCTTGTAATTCGGGGTGCTTTTCAAGGTTCAAATAAAACGTGCTTTTAGCGATACCAAAAGAAACAGCTACCTCGGCAACAGACTCACCGTTTGCCATTAGTGCTGGCAGTTTGTCGCACACTTCCTTTAGTTTTTTTTCGTCGTTTATCCATGGGGTCGCACTAGCCATTGTCTCGCTCCTGCTTTAATTCTTCGTAAGTTTTTCCGGTTTCTATGTGGGTGGCTTGCTTGCCTGTGAAGTCTTGCCATCGGTTGATAATAACATCAACATACTTTTCGTCTAGCTCCATTAGTCGAGCGTGCCTGTGGTTTTTCTCTGCAGATATAAGAGTTGATCCGCTACCACCAAAACCGTCATATACTATTTTCTTTTTAGGTTGATCAACCATAGCCATATCAATTAACTCGACAGGCTTCATTGTTGGGTGAACAGTATTCTTTTGGCGCTTCATTTGCCATACGTCACCACGTAGTGTTTTATTGCCGCCATAATCACCGTAATAGAATATAATTTCATGCTGCTTAAAATACTTATCTAAATGCTGGGCAGGGTTAACCTTGTCCCATACAATCATAGCTTTCGGCGTTCTACCTATATTTATCATTGCTTGCCTAAATAGATGCGCATAATGCCAACTACAGCATACATACATGGTTTCACAACCCATTACGCTATCCATAAGAAACTGAGTAAAGTCCTCGTCACTCATTTTATCGTTTTTAATCTTTTCGTGATTCTTAGCTACACCCATATAATCAATATTGTAAGGTGGATCAGTAAAAACCATATCAGCCTTGTGTCCGTCCATAAGCCTATCTATTGAATCAATACTAGTAGAGTCACCACACATTAAACGGTGATTACCTAGTTGCCAAATATCACCCAATACACTAACAGGTATCTCAGGCACTTCTGGTACTGCATCTTCATCAGTTAACCCTTCTTCCGTCTGGACGTCTAAAAGTCCATCTAAGAAATCATCATCAAAGCCAAGCAGTTCAATATCAAAATCTAATTCTTTTAATGTATCAAGTTCAAGCTTTAGTTTATCCAGATCCCAACCAGCGTTTAGTGGCAATTGATTATCAGCGATGATATACGCCTTTTTCTGCGCTTCGGTCAATCCAGTTAACACAATGCTCGGCACCTCATCAATACCGAGTTTTTTTGCTGCCATTATGCGACCATGACCAGCTATCAAACCGCCTTGCTCATCAACCAATACAGGGTTAGTAAATCCGAATTCTTTTATTGACGACGCTACCTGGTTAACTTGCTCATCAGAATGTGTACGAGAATTATTGACGTATGGGATCAAATCACTAACTAAACTTATTTTGTATTCATGCACTTTAGGAGTCCGACTTTGTTTAATTTATGTATACCCGTATTTTATTGTGTTTATTGTGGTTGTGCAAGTTTATCAAGGTGAATGACAGTATGTCAGAGTGGCGCTAAAAACCCTATAGTACTAATACATTACTAGTGTTGTAGACATAATAGTATATAGCACTAGTACTTTATTAAATTAATATATATATACTGTCATACTGTCATTAATAGTTAATAGTCATATATAGCAAGGGTTACAGCGATGACAGAGTGACTTTTTTGCTGTGACACTATCGGTTACTCTGTCACTACTTTTTGTGACAGATGACAGAGTATTTTTTTGTTGTGTCAGTGTAATACGGTAATTGTTCGTGTATTAGTAGTTGACATTATTGTATTCGGTGCGTATTGTGTAATTCCACTAAACACAAACGGCATTCAATCATGAATAAAGAACAACCAGCAAAACCAAATAAAGAAACCTTACGTAAAATTATGCAGGATTACCGGCTCGGCTCTAAGCATGTAGCAGAGTTAATCCACACCACCGACAGCACCATTCGAACATATTGCAGTAATTACGGTGCGGATATTTCAACGGCTAATCTTGAGTTGTTGCAATTTAAACTAGGTGAAAAACAAGCCGAGGCAATAAAAAATGTCAGCATTAGTAAATGAGTTTTTAACGTATGCACGTAGTTGTGGTTTAACTTTTAATAACGAGATTATTTGTGATGGTCTATTGCATAGAACTCAAGTTGAAGGTGATAAGCAAGGCAAGAAAAACGGCTGGTATATTTACCATAATGAAATTATTCCCGTTTGCATTTTTGGCACTTGGAAGGGAGAACAAAAACACGTTTGGTCTGCTCGTCATGAAAGTGAGCTAAATAAAAACGAGCGTGACCAATTAAAACGAATGCTTGCAGAAGCATCGAGAAAAGCACGCAACCAACGAAAACTTGAACAAAAGAATACAGCTATTGATTGTGGTCGTATTTATGTTAATTCAGCGCCATGTTATCAGCATAATTACCTAGAGAAAAAGATAATTAAAACTGATGATTGCTTAAGGGTTGGCGATAAAGGCGAACTGATAATTCCGGTCGTTGATGTTCATGGTGTTATCGCAAGCCTTCAATATATTTATCCAAACGGACGAAAAATGTTTCATCCAAACGGAAAAGTATCAGGCGGTTTTTGCCCTATCGAAGGTAAAGGCGAAGTTATTTATATTTGTGAAGGGTTTGCAACCGGCAAGACAATAAATGAAGCAACGGGCAATCAAGTGTATGTCGCATTTAATTGCGGTAACTTAATGGAAGTAGCCAGATTTGCACAAGGTAGGCACTTGCACAATATGATTGTTATTGCTGCAGATGACGACTTTATGACAAAAGAGCCAATCGACAACCCCGGCAAACATCACGCTGAAAAAGTATCTTTAGCTTTAGGTGTTTCAGTAATTTATCCATCATTTGATGCCTATCATCGAAAAGCCGATCACACAGACTTTAATGACATGCATTACGAAGGGCAAACAAATTCGATTGACGATTATGTTAAAACGCATATTTATAATCAGTTAATTGATTTAATCGGCGGAGAATTAACCTAATGCAAATTAGAGCGCTAGAAAGTATTGAAGATAGTTTACTTATCGCACCAGGTGAACGGGTAGAACCTGATAGTTTTCCTGATGTGATCATCTCACCGACCGGAAATGTTCGTATAACGTCAACATTACCGAATTTTGAAACGCTTATTAACTCATACGGGATAAAAATCAGATACAACGTAATATCAAAAGAAATAGAGGCTACGCTTCCATGGTCAACTCAAGTCGACTTAAATTATGTTAGCGCTGAAATAACAAGTCAATGCAACATGAACGGCTTCCCCAAAGGCGACGTCCCTAATTATATTTACGCTGTTGCCATGAAAAACGAATATAACCCGATAATCCGGTGGATAAACTCTAAACCTTGGGATGGAAAAGATCGCTTTCAAGACGTTGTTGACTGCATAGGCGTACCGAAAGGTTATGACGAGGCAAAGTTCTTTTACTTAAAGCGCTGGTGTTATTCTGCCGTTGGAATGTTAAATAATGACGGCAACAAAGGCTATGAGGGCGTGCTGGTATTCCAAGGCGAGCAAGGGCTAGGCAAAACCAGATGGATTAAAAACCTGATTGGGAATATGGCCCAATATTTCAAAGACGGGCTGATCATCGACCCACACTCAAAAGATAGTGTTGCAACCGCGGTTAGTCACTGGCTAGTTGAGATTGGCGAACTTGATGCAACATTTAAAAAGTCAGATATTGCAGCGTTAAAAGCCTTTTTTACTTCAACAAAAGATAGGTTTCGCCGACCATTTGATCGCTATGACTCTGTTTACCCTAGAATGACAGTGTTTTTCGCGTCAGTTAATGATCAGCAATTTCTAAAAGATTCAACTGGAGATCGTCGTTATTGGTGTTTACCTACTAAGTCACTATCAACGCCAAAAAATTATGATGCACAGCAATTTTGGGCGCAAATAAATATTATGATGCAAGAAGAGGATTGCGGAGAAAACACACAAAAATGGTATTTAAACGCCGAAGAAGTTGAGATACGCGATAACCTAAACGGTGACTTTAGAGAGTCAAACCCAATTGAAGAAGCTATCACGCGTAAATTCCCTGTTACAGGTGATTTGTATTTATTAACAAGTACCGATGTCGCTAGCATATTGGAATTGCAGCCGACGCAATATAACACCTCTAAAATAGGCAAAATATTAAAAGAAATTTACGGAGAACCAAAAAGAACAAGCCGAGCAAGATTTTTTAAAATGCCACTACCTAAAGATGCAAATGTTTTTGATTATAAAAACAATCAATTTGAAAGATACCAAGGAGATTTACTTTAATGAATATCCCACAACTAGGAAAAATAACCCCATACCCGTTTCAATGGGACGTAATAACAAACATTAAAAACCATATTCGTAAGCAGTTAAGGCGAGAAATAAAGCCAACGCCGGCGTACATAAACTGTTATGTGTCTGCAGGTAAAACAATTATTGCGGGTGCGGTTGCAAATCATTGTCATAGTGTTGGCGCTAAATTATTAATATTGGCTCGCACTGGTGAATTAGTTGATCAAGATCAGCAAGAAGTTTGGAATATGGATTCGCCTTGCAGTATTTTTTCGGCAAGTCTTGGTCGTAAATCTACGCATTTTAGTACCGTGGTCGGCACAGAAGGAACCGTCGCAAATGCGCTAGATACAAAATTTACTGAATGGGTGCCGCATATAATTATCATTGATGAAAATCACCAGGTACCATGGCAAGATGTCCTTGATAAAGGTGATAGTTGTTATTCAAAAATACTTAACCACTTTCAACGATTAAACCCTAATGTTTGCATTATTGGCATGACGGGGTCGCCTTATCGCGGCATTGAGTCAATTCGCGGCCCATTCTGGAAAGAAGAGCTAAAACCAGCAATCGACAGAAAATTTTTAGTTGATAACGAATATATTGTGCCGACAATTTTTGGTTATGGTCATGATGATGTTCAATATGACTTAAAGAAATCAGACCTTGACGAAGTTGGCACAAAAGATTTTAGCAACAGCCAGTTAGAAGAGTTGCACGATCAAATGTCATTGACCACTACGCAATTAATCATGCGTGAAGTGATGGAAAAAACAAAGGATAGACTTTGTGTGTTGCTAACTTGTGCAGGCGGTAAGCATTGCGAAGAAGCTGTCGCGGTTTTGCCTGATGACGAATATGCAATAATTACCGACAAAACCCCGTCAAAGTTGCGCCAGCAGATATTAAAAGATCATAAGGTCGGATTGTTAAATAGCCGTGGAACTTTCCGTTATAAATATATCGCTCAAATTGGTTGCTTAACAACTGGCGTAAACCTTCCACTATTAGACACTAGCGTTCTTTTGCGCCCCGTTGGTAGTTTAACGTTGCTTACTCAGTTACTTGGTCGTGGTATGCGACTGTTAAAATCTGAGCATGAAGAAGCAGGCTACTCAAAGCATGACCACCTTACTCTTGATTATTCTGGCACCATGGCCGCGATGCACCAAATGTTTGACGACCCATTTTTAGAGGATGCTGTATTAGCCAAATCTAAAGAGCAAGATATGCTTTTAGAATGCCCTGACTGTAAAACCATGAATAGCGAATACGCTCGTCGATGCATTGGCCCTGACAGTTTGAACAATCAACCGGACGACCGTTGCGGATATTTTTGGCAGTCTCGCAAATGTGAAGATCAACTAGTAAGCGGTTTATTAAAACATAAAGGTTGTGGCACAGAAAATGATACAGCTGCGCGTGAATGCCGAAATTGTCACGTTCAATTAATTGATCCAAATGCCAAGTTAACGAATAAATCATACGATAGTGGAGACTGGAAGCCCGTAGCTAGAATGGACATAGAAG
>CERP01006377.1_pt1 | contig 12218 bp, 8 predicted proteins | sample 530801 | NCBI WGS metagenome assembly CERP01 (sample SAMEA2620991, study PRJEB7988) | marine metagenome | biome: marine biome (ENVO:00000447); feature: surface water layer (ENVO:00002042); material: "saline water (ENVO:00002010), including plankton (ENVO:xxxxxxxx)" | depth 5 m | reverse complement strand
TATAGGTCCTTCTGCTTCTCAAGCTATAATGGAGTGGGTTAGATTACAGTCTGAATCTATTACAGGTAGACAGGGTTATGCTGCTGGTTATAAAAAGGAAGTTGAGTTAGAAATGCTTGACCCGACTGGTGTAGTAATTGAAAAGTGGTTGTTACAACAAACTATGCTTACTAACGTTAACTTTGGTGACTTATCTTTTGATGATGACGGTATTGCTGACATTACAGCTGATTTGAGGTTTGATAGAGCAATATTATTATTCTAATAATAATTAAAAAATTAAAATATACGGATTAGGACCGTTATAGCTACGGCTATTGAGCCACTTAGTAGTATCGCTGCAACTAAGTGGTTTTTTTGTATTTTTTTAGATATTTATATTTATAAGATTATATTATGAAGTTAATTTTATGTAAAAGTTGTCTTGACGTTGTAAGACTTGTACACACTAAATGGAGAAAGTGTGAGTGTGGTGAGGCTGGAGGTCAATATAATGATGATTTGCTTAGTACTACCGTTGGTGGTAATTGCGAAGTTATTACCATTAGAAATGATTGGGTTTCAGCTGGTAGACAAAAACGAAACGAAGCTAAATTAAATAACATTATTCAAGGAGAGTATTTAGGAGATGTTCAAATACATAGAATAATATCTCCAGATGGTCCTAAGTTGAATATAGAAATAAAAAAACTTGATAATAATTTTAACGAAATTACTTTTAAAGATAGAAGAAAGTATACTATAAATGTTAAGGGTGGTAATAAGTCACCTAAAACAATTAAAGTACCTATAAATAAAAAAGGACCTAGCTTTAAAATAGTAAAAACATTAAAAGAACAAATTAAAAAAATGTTAAATACATTAAAATAAACACCTTACATTATGGATAAGAAAATGTTAAACGAATTTAGAAGATTATCTGGTCAAGATAATATAAATGAAAATACTTTAAATGAAGATGAATACACGGATATGGCTAATGTTGTAGCTACTGGATTAGCTGATAAATATAATGGAGATAGTAATGATGTATACCAGTTTATACTTGATAATAAGGAAGATATTAAAAACATGGAGTTAACTGATGTTAATACTATTAAGAGTAAGTATGAGATGTATATTAAAATTATAACACTTCTTGGAGAAAACCCTGAAGAACTTAAAAAATTAAAAGATAATTTATAAATAAACAATTATATTATGAGAAGAAAAGATAAAACAGTTGCTATGCTTAAAGCTAATATGTTATTTGAGCAAAGATGTAATAAAATATTAAACGAAGAGTTGGATAATTTAGACGAAGGTTTAAAAGATGCAGTTAAAAAAGCAATTAATGTCGCAAAAAATAAGTTTGCGAAATATATACCTAAAGTTAAAGATGGAAGTGATGCTGCATTAGAAAAAAGTAAAGAAGTTATATCTAAAGCATTAGGGTTTGCTAAAGACCAGTGGAATGACAAAGAAAATCAAGATAAGGTAAAAGAAAAGCTAGAATCAGTTAAAAAAGTTGCTAATGGAATTAAGGACGCTAGTATAGACACACTTCAAGATAAAAATAAAAGAAAAGCTTTAGCTAGTACTTTAGGTATGGCGGCTATTGTATCATTAGTAAAGGGAGTGTGGGATGTCATAATTGGTAGTGATATTGGATTGGATTTCTGGAATGCTGAACTTGGTAGCTTTTTTTTCGTTAAATTATCCCTTTTTATGTATGCGTTAAAGATTCTTGTAAAGATTCTTGGGGGTGTTATGAACATGAAAGAGGTCTTAGGTAATATTAAAAGTTATATTACAAATATGATTAGTATTTTTACAGGTAAAAGTTCTGAAAATAATAATAATCCAGTAAATGAAGCTAAGCTTAATGAGTATTTTGACTTAATGTTTAGTAATGATAATTACAAACTAATTTAAACATAATACTAATTAATATATAATTAAAAATTAAAGACCATTAACTTGGTCTTTTTTTATTTAAAAACTTTACTTATCATATTTATATGTTACATTACTAAATAATAATTATAAAAAAAGTTTTAAGTATGAGTGATAAAAAACCTAATGTTTTTCAAAGTGCTGAACAGGTTTCACCTGAAAATGTAAATCAGGAAAATAACGTTCAAAATTTTAGCGTTTCCGAAAGTGAAGCTAAAGCTGTTGAAGAGATGCGAAAAAGAACGGCTGAACAAATGAGGCTTAGAGATGAGCAATTAGCTAAGAATGCTAAGGCTTCTCAAGAATTAGAATTAAAACAGAAAGAATTGATGTCTCAGACTAGAGAATCGGTTCAAGCTAATAGTGTGGTAGAACCACCTGTAGTTCCTCCTGTAGTTCCTCCTGTAGTTCCACCAACATATAGTAGTTATAATAACTATGATAATTCTGGGGGTGATAAGGTTGACCCATATATTGACTCTTTAAGTCAACCTCAAATGAATCAGCCTTATGATGTTATTCCATTACCTTCTAAGGGTAAATTTTACCCAGGTAGTAAGAAAAGCGTTAAGGTTGCTTATTTAACTACAGCTGATGAAAATATTTTAACATCACCTAACTTAGTTGAGAGTGGTAAGTTCTTAGAAATATTGATTAACCGAAAGTTACTTGAACCTGGATTAAGATATAAAGATTTACTTCCTGGAGATAGAAATGCTATTATGATTTGGCTTAGGGCTACTGGTTACGGTGAAATGTATCCAGTAACTATTACTGATGAAAATGATGAAGAATTTGAATATGAGGTTAATCTTTCAGAATTAAAAACTATTGAATTAACAGTTGACCCTTCTGATGATGGTCTTTATCACTTTGAGTTACCGTTATCTAAAAACTTGGTTAAGTTTAAATTGTTAAACACTGGGGATGTTGACGAGTTAGAAGAAATTGTTATGAACACACCAAAAGGTGTTGTCGGTGAAGAGCAGACATTAATATTAGAAAGACAGATTGTTGATGTTGATGGGAATAGAGATAGACTGTTTATTAAGAAGTTTGTAAATAATATGCGTGTTTTAGACGCACAAAAATTAAGAGAATTTACGTCTACAATTATATGTGACATTGACCTACAAATAAATGTTAGGACTCCTGGAGGTGGGTCCGTTGACACGTTTCTTCCCTTTACACAAAGGTTTTTTTGGCCTAACCGCTAAATTTAAAGAGTACTTGTGGGAGGAGATTTTTGCTTGTATTAAACATGTTGGTATGACTTATCAAGATGTATTATCAGCCCCTACCTGTGAAAGAAGATTTTTCTTACTTAAGTTGATGGATGATAAGCAAAAAGAAACTGAAGCTATAGAGGAGCGTATGGAGTCTTCTAGTAATAAGAATGCTAAAGGAACTAGAACAACAAAAGTTGGTGGGCAACAACTAAAGTCTAAATTTAAAGACGGTAATTTAGATTTAACATAAAAATTTTATATTTATGATATATGAAAAAATATAAAGTTTTAATTATTCAAAATAATGGGTTGTACACTAATAATATGTCAGTGTTTTATAACCCTATTTATAACGAAGGTGATAGTACTTTTGAAACTGAAGAAGAGGCTATAGATTTCTGTAATAGTATAGATGAAATATCAGAATTTGCAATTGTGCCAGTATATATAAAATAATAAAATATATGTATTAAAATATAATAAATACCTAACTATTAATTTAGTTAGGTATTTTTCATTATATCAGATATTTATAATAAAAGATTTAAGATGAAACTAATATTAAACGAATCTCAATATAATAGAATATTTAACAACAAAAAAAGAAAGGTAGTTGTTACAGAGTCCCAATACAATAGACTTTTAAATGAATCTACCTCTTCGTTTATTAGTAAAGTAAAAGTTGGTAATATACTTAAGGTTACTAGAGAGTCTAGCGGTGGAAAAGAGGTTTTAACATTTAGGGTTATATCTAAAGATTATAATAATATAGTTATGGTAAGCTGTGATAGTGGTGTTTATAAAAATGCTTACTTTTTATTGGATGGAAATCCGTTGTCTGGTAAGTCTTTAGCTTATAAATCTGTACAAGATAAAAATCTTAGTAAGGATAAATCAATACTAGATGATTTAAAAAAAGGTAGAGCTAGTAGGTGGAATAATGTAGAAAAAATATCAGGTTACGATGATGGTACTAAAATAGGTGATGGTCAAAAAACTGGATGTAAGTTATTTGATAAAGCTAAAAAGGAATTTTCTTTAGATGTAGATACTTTGACCTACGATGATTCTAATGATAAACCTAAAGATGATAAGCCTAAAGATGATAAAAGTAATGAAGATAAGATTTTAGAGAAATTTAGAGGGTTAAAAAAAGATTATGGTTTTGCGTTACAGTTAAGTGATAAAAGTATCATTTATTTTGATGTTTTGGCTGTAACTTCAAATAGTATTAATTTAGAAATTGTAGAAACTAAAGGTGAAGGTGCGTCTAGGTATTCAGATTCAAAAGGTTCACGTTTAATTTTTGATATTAATAAAAAAAATATAGTAATAAAGAAAGAAGACCCACTTACTTTTGATATTAAGATAGATAAATATATCGGTGGTGAAGATGATAAAGCAACCGAGATTGAAATATGGGATGTTGTTAATTTTAAAGTAACATCAAGTTTAGATGATGATTATGATATTAATTTTACCGATAAAGAAATGCAAGAATATTTTAAACAATTTATTGATAATAGTGATTTATTACAAGCTTCATTATATAAAAGACCTAATTTTTTCTTAGAGTTAATAGGTTTTGCTAGAGAAAGAGGTATGATACCAGCTGAAGGTAAATTAGCTGAGTTAGGATTTTATATTGATAAACATACTGAAAAACTTAAATTTTACGATGAATTTGAATCTAACGATAAAATTGATGGTGAGTTTATAAAGTTAGAATTTAAAGATAGTTATATTAGAGAAAATGAGAAAATAAGAGTTGTACTTAAAAAACTAAACAAAGAAGGTGATTATCCAGTCTTATATACTGATTTTACTAGTGATGTTGCTGACGATAAAAAAACTTTAGGTAAAATAATTATAGGTGAATTACTTGAAGAAAGGGATGACTTTAATGTATATAAAGCTTCAATATTCTCTAAAAGTAGTTTAGTAAAAAAAGAGTTTACTAAGAAAGGTGAAGGTAAGTTTAAAATAATAAAACAAACAACAAAAGATTAAAATATTAAGTTATGGCTAGTGATTTTGAAAAGTTTAACGAAGAAGTAGAAAAGGCTAAAAAGAGTCTTTCTGAAATGAGAAAAGAACAAAGTAAGTTAGAGCAAAGCATTACTTCATTACGTGATGGTTATGGCAAAATTCGTGATATTAATATAGAAATAGCTAGACAAGAAAAATTAAAAGAAAAAGCACTTAAATTTAAAACAGATTGGAATAATAAAGAAGGAAAAGAGTTAAAAAAGCTAAACGAAGACCTAAAAAAAGGGTTAAGTATCGACAAAAACAGGCTTAAAGTTTTAATAGCGGAGAAAAAAGCTAGAGGAGCATCAGTTAAACAACTAGAAGAACATGTAAAGTTACTAAAAGAAGGTGCTGAAGAGACCAAAAAAATGGTTAAGGGTGCTAGTAAATCTAGGGCTATTTGGAATTCCACTAAAAATATGGTTCCTTTTGGTTTGAATAAACTTAAGTCATATGGTGTCTTCGAAATGGATAAAGAAATCCGTAACGCAGCACGTAGTATGGGTATTGGGAATAGTAAGTTCCAGGCTTTTGCTGATAATATGCAAAGTGCTGGGTTAGCTTCTCAAGCAATGGGTGTTGGTATTAAAGAGTTGGCGGTCTTACAAAAAGGTTATAGTGAAGAAATAGGAAGGTCTGTCATGTTGACCAGAGAAGGTCTTATGGCTATGGGTGAGATGGTCGAAGGTACTGGGCTAGGTGAGCAGTTTGCTATTGGTATGGCAGGTGCTATGGATGATTTTGGGGCTAGTGTAGGGACTAGTAGGGACTTGATTGAAGAAACTATGAATATAGCTGACAGCATGGGTGTAAACTCAGCTAAAGCTGCTGAATCCATGCAAAAGAATTTAAAGTTTGCTCAAAAGTATAATTTTAAAAATGGGGTTAAGGGGCTTGCTAAAATGACTAGTGAGGCTTTAAGACTTAAATTAGACTTAGATGGTATCGCTGGATTAGCTGATAAGGTTTTTAGACCAGAAGGTGCTATTGAATTGTCTGCTCAATTATCTACAATGGGTGGTGCGTTTGCTCGAATGGCAAATCCTATGCAATTGATGTTTAAAGCTAGGAATGATTTTGCTGGTTTTGCTAAAGATGTCGGTAAAGCTACATCTGAATTTGTACAATTTAATAAAGAAGAAGGTACTTTTGATATAATGGGTGGACTTGCTGCGGATAGGATGAGGGAGCTTGCTAATATGTTGAATATTTCAGTAGAAGAACTTAAAAAAATGGGTACTCAACAAAAAAGAATTCAAATGATTGGTTCTGTATCACCTATTAATATACCTGAAAAAGATAAAGCTATGGTTGAGTCTTTAGCTGAAATAGGTAAAAATGGTAAAATAACTATAAATACTGGTAAAGAGGTTAAAGATTTAAAAGATTTAAATAATGACGATTTAAAGTTACTTAGAAAAAAAGAACAAAGTCTTGATAAAAGAGCTAAAGAAGCTAGAAGTGCTCTCGATGTTTTTGAAGATATACAAAAACAACTTCAAGGATTGTTATTACCATTAGCTAGTGGTCTTAAAGAAGGTATGCAACCTTTACAAGATATGATGATGGACCTTTCTAAGAAAAAAGGGTTTTATGATAGCATTCAATCTTTTGCTAAATCAATAGGTAGTTTTATAGCTGATTTTGGTAAAAGTGTAATACCTACCATAGCTAGCTGGGTTGATTCTCTTGGACCTAAAGGTATGTTAGCTGCCGTTATAGGGTTTAAAGCCGCTACATGGATAGCTAGAGGCATGAGCTTAGGTCTTGGTTTTAATCTAACAGCTAGAGTTCGTGGTGGTGTAGGAGGTTCTGGTGGTGGTACTGGTAAAATAGGTAAAGGTAGTGGCTTTAGAAGTGATTATAAAACGGCTAGACAAGCTGGGTTTAGTAGAAGGCAAGCATTTAAAGAAAGTAGAATGTTAAATCGTGGTTCTAGAATGGGTGGAATGGGGCTAGGTCTGGGTCTTGGATTGGCTGGAATGGGGCTAGGTATGGCTAGGGGTCAGATGGATGACCGAAACTCTGGTACTGGTAAGGCTTTAGGTATTGGTAGTTCTGCGTTGTCAGGTGCTGGTACTGGAGCTATGATTGGTAGTATGATTCTACCTGGTATTGGTACTGCTATCGGGGCTGGTCTTGGTGGGTTAGCTGGTGCTGCTTACGGGTATTATAATGAATACGGAAGTGAAGAAGCTCAAAAAAGAGCTAGGGCTAGGGCTGGAACACAATCAGGTACGGCATATAAGCCGTCTACTTTGATTCCTACGAATGATGGAATTGTAAAATTTAATCCTAATGATAAGTTTTTAAATGTTAACGATGCTGTTTTAGCTGCGTCAACTCAAGAGGGTAAATTAGATAAATTAGGTAAAAGAGTTAAAACTGAAGAGGTAAAACATACTTTTGATGATATTGAAATTACTATAAATATAAATGCTAAAGGTATGGATGAAAATATAGCTAAGCAGATTGTAGATAATAAATCATTTATTAGAGGTCTTAATACAAAGATAAAAGAAGAAGCATCTATGATGCTTTCGGGTGGTATTTTAAATCCAGGACCTCAATATATGACAGGATAATAAAAAAAAATTGCATAAGTGTTGACAAATGTAATTTTATTTAGTATTTTTGTTTTATATATATAATATAAGATATATAATTAATAATAAATATAATAATATATATAGTATATAATAACTATAATATATAATATTATAACTATAATTATTAATATAATATAAGGAATTTATTTTTAATACTTAAAATTCTTTATTTTCTCAAATTTTCTATTAGCATAGTATTTATAATAAAAGATTTAACTATGCCAGGTAGTTCACCATTTACCATAAACAACTTCTCTCCAGATTTTAGAGATGCATTATTAAAAAGAAACCTATTAGCTGATACAGTTACAGATAACAGCCTTAGTTCATGGTTAGACGGTATAAATAGTATACCCTCTATAGGTGACGGTGTAGGATTAATAAAAGGCTCTGAAGATATAGAAACAGGAGGTCCTATCTATAGAAAGGGAGATGTAAAGTACAGTAAGATAACAGTAGATGAATATTATAGAGGTTATCCTATTGATTATTACACCAAAGAAATAGAATTCCCACCTGTAGGTTATGGTATCTATGCAGACGCTCCTATAGCATCACCAACTATTAATCGTGAAATCTACAGAGATGAAAATACAATATATAATATATTTAGGGATGGCGATAATGAATACGGCTCTCCTGGTGACATTATAGACTATACTGATACAAATATAAAATTAAATACCGACTATATAGATACATTTGGTGACCCAAATAGTCCATTAACTGAGGGGGAACAGTTAAGAGAAACGAATATACTTGGGAATCAATATAAACAAGATATTGATGATTATGAAAATGTAGGTATAAATTTATTACCAATAGAACCTAATCCAGTATTAGCACTATTGGGATTAGACCCTAATACTTATAGTTTAGCTGGAACTTTAGAGACTTACACGTCAAATTTTGTACCAGAAAGCGGTCCTTTTGAAGGTGGTGACATAAGAAAGTTTAATACAACTAAAAATATGTATTTAGATGTAGATAAACAAACTTTAGTTAACTTAGACAGTAGTCCTGGAGTATTAACTCAATTTAAATCATATCTTGATGAAAACGGTAATTTAAATTATGGTAAAACAGAATCTGTTCAATTAGTTAATGTATTAGGTTCTTTCTTATCAGGTGGTGGTGTTGGTGTTGACCCTAACTCAAATACTCTTGTACCTGACTTTGACGTTAGAAGCTCACTAGCTGGTAGAGCTTTAACTAGTTCTGGAACTTTAAATGATACTAGGTTAGGTATGATAAGCCCAAGATATCTAAAGGCAGCTATTGGTAATAATATAGCTTTTAACTTACAAGAAGAAACAATAGGTAGGATAAATACAAATCCATTAAGTCTAGTTATGGGTGGTTCTTTATTTGTACCAAACAATAAAATAACAGTTAAAAAGGGAGTATTAGGTCTAGGTGCTGATATCCTAGAAAGAATGACTGGTGCTAAATTACCAGTTAGTTTATTACCAAGAAATGCTGATATATTTTCATACGACACTAAAGGTTATCAAGCAATAGATAATATAACAAGAGCTAATAATATTTTAGAAAATACTGGTAAAGGTACTGCAGGTTATTTTTTTGGTAATATAAAGGCAAATATAAATCCAAACTTTTTAGGTAAAAGACAAGGTTACGCACCAGGGTTTAATGACGGAAGTAGAGACGGTGGTATATCTTCATCTGACGTAAACATATATGCATTATACAATAGTGACGGTACGATTAAAGATGTATTGAATTTAAGACCAGAAAATAGTCCAATACCTCAATCATCATACAATTTAGAAGATTTGGTTAGTGACAGTGGATTTCAAGAAGGTCCTGAAGAAATATTCGGTGGAACTATAGAGACACAAGACGGGGCACGTTCAAAATTTATATGGAGTGATAAAGAAAATAATAAACTAGCTAGAAAAGATAATTTCTTTGTTAGAGGCGATGATTTTAAAGAGCCAAAATCTATTTTATTTAAAACTCAAGAGTTATTTAACTCTGGTAGAATGAGAACCTTAGTAAACGGTAAAGGTTTAAAATCAAATCATAGAAACTTTAATGACGAAATAAATACAATAGGGGCTTCAGGTTTTATGTCTAAAGGTAGTGCGGTTCTAAAAAACGGTAAAGTAGGTATTGGTGATGATTTTGACCCAGACGAAATGTTTGCTAGAGCTTGGTCACCAGTTGACAGGTATGATGAATATGTAGACTTACAAAAACATAGTGCGTTAAGCCCAGAAGGAAGAGTTGATAATAATTTAAATATTTCAGACTCAGTATTAGGTGATATGGGAGTTGTACAGATTGGTCCTTATTCAGATAGAAATAATATTAAAAGATTTATGTTCTCATTAGAGAATTTAGCGTGGAGTGACTCTCTAACTAAATTAACGCCATGTGAGATAGGTCCAGGTGACCCATTAACAGGTACAAAGGGTAGAATAATGTGGTTTCCTCCATACGATATAACAATAAACGAAAGTGTTTCAGCTAGTTACGATAGAACTAATTTTATAGGTAGAGGTGAACCAATATATACTTATAATAATACAGAGAGAACAGGGACTTTAGCTTGGAAGATAGTAGTTGACCACCCTAATTATTTAAATTTCTTTAAAAACGCTACTGATGATGAGTACGCTGCATTCTTCGCTGGAGCATTAGATATTGAAGAAATACAAAATAGGGTTTTATCTACGGAAGAAAAAGAAAAACTAAAGATAGCTAAAGATAATAAAGCACAACCAAAGGGTGTACCAACACAAACTACACCTTCTTTTCAATTTGATATTTTTTACCCAAATGACGTTGCCGAAGTGCCTTCAAGTGACTATGAAGACGGGTTAACAAATTCAAATGGAATTATAGATTACAACTTATACCCTTCAGGTATTGTTTATGAAGAAGGGACTACTAATATAGAAGAATCATTTGGAGAAGGAACCACAAAAGGTGGAGGTATAGTTGGTACAAAAGGAAAAGATTATATTGACAATACCAATTTCGGTTTAAACGGTTCTCAAAACAAGATAAGAGTTTCAGACCTATCTGGTGCCGACGAAGAAGATGGATGGTTTGGATTTAATCAACCAGACAAATATAATAAATATTTTATTCAAGATAGTTGCAAATACTGTAAAATTGTTATAACTGGGTTTGCTTCACCTCAAGGTAATACTGAAGGAAATAAAAAGTTAGCTCTAGCTAGAGCTAATAAACTTGCTAAGTATTTTAAAGAAGAATTTTTAAAGGGTGATTCTAATGCTGATAAAAGAGTTGTCAGTGACAGTGAAGCTATACCTTCAAGTGGTTGTAAACAAGAAAGTAGTCAAGACACTATAGATTGTAAAGAAGATAGGAAAGTAACAGTACAAATTGCATACGACTCTGAATTAGAAAAACAGCTTAATCCCAATCCTACAAAACGTGACCCTAACGAACCTAACCCAAACTTTACTATACCACTGTCTAGATTTTATACTGAATGTAATTATTTTGAAAGTATAAAAGATACTGATAGGTTTGTATATTCACAATTTAAAGATAAAATAAAAAACTTTCACCCAGCATTTCATGCTATAACTCCAGAAGGTTTTAACTCAAGACTTACATTTTTACAACAATGTATGAGACAAGGACCTACTAATAGTGATGGAAAGGCAGATAACTTAGCTTTTGGTAGACCACCAGTATGTATACTTAGGGTGGGTGACTTTTATCACACTAAGATAATTATAGAAAGTTTAACTATTGATTACGAACCTATTGTTTGGGATTTAAATCCAGAAGGTATAGGTGTACAACCAATGATAGCTAATGTAAATATAAGCTTTGCATTTATAGGTGGTTCAAGTATGAAAGGTCCTATTAATAGATTACAAAATGCAATATCATTTAATTACTTTGCAAATACTGAACTATACGACCCAAGAGCCGAAAGAATAAAAGATGGTGAAATTGTTGAAGGTAGTTTCCCTTATTCTAAAGAGGTTAGAGATAGATTAGAGAAAGAAAAAATAGACCAAGCAGAAGTTTCAGCTTTTGAAGATGCTAAAGAAGCTGCTAAAGAAGCAAGAGATGGTGCCTTATCAAAAGAAGAAAAAAGACTAGCTGCACTTGAAAATGATAAAGAAATATTAAAAGAAATTCGTATAGATTACTTTAACAATATAGGTATGTTAGGTTTTGATTTAAACCTAATCATAAATAAAAGTGGAACATTTGAAGGTTCAAAAGGTGCAGGCTTGTCTAGAGAATATTACGGAGAACTATCAATTAAAAACTCTAGAACAAATGAACTAATAACTGTAGGTCTTTTAATAGCCAACCCTATAGATAATGAATCATTTGAAATAGGTGGTCAATCATCAAATGATGGAAACACTTTTAATAGTGCAGCAAGCTACGCTAC
>CERP01024479.1_pt1 | contig 12254 bp, 10 predicted proteins | sample 530801 | NCBI WGS metagenome assembly CERP01 (sample SAMEA2620991, study PRJEB7988) | marine metagenome | biome: marine biome (ENVO:00000447); feature: surface water layer (ENVO:00002042); material: "saline water (ENVO:00002010), including plankton (ENVO:xxxxxxxx)" | depth 5 m | reverse complement strand
TCCTATCTACTCTACTAGTATAACGGTTCTGGGTGTCCCGGTCAAGGGAGTGTGTGCTACTTCTTCTTCTGGCCTCTGACATCATAGTCATACCCAGAGATAGAGAACTGATCAGAACTTCCTGGGTACTTAGCAGGTGTCTCTCCCTCATACTCAACAATCAATGGTTCTCCATCAATTCTTTGTGCAGTAATCGTATAGAAACACTCAATAGGACCACCCATATTGTTTCTAATCTGAATTCTCTTACCCCATTCAATCGACTCAACAAAGAGTTCTTGATAACAACCAATTGGAGTCAGATTGACACTGATTGACTCAGGATCAACTAATCCTTGCCAGTATGTAGGACAAGTAATCGTAGTTCCTTTACACTTTCCTCTAATATAAACACCAGCCTCTGGACCCTCCATACAGATGTGTCTCAGTCGATGACCATCTTTATTGGGGTGTTTAATATCAAACCCTTTCCAAGATTGAACATTAATATTCCCTGTAATATTTGTTATTGTTGCTGAAGGAGATGTGAGATTTGTATTAATTTGAAGTTGATCAATCTGCGCAGTAGAATGATAGTATGGTGGACACTGAGGTTTTGAATATGGGTTGGGAGTAGGAGTTTCTGCGAAATTATTAAACGCCTTTTGAATATATGAGAAATTACTTGACGGTAATCCTGAAGCTTGACCGTCTGAACAATCTTGTTTTCCCGGTGAACCTGGTTTAAATGGGCCAAATAATGAGTCTGTCATGATTTAATATCGTAATGGTATCCTACAATTGAGTATTGATCGTTATTTCCTGGATAATCTGCAGGTGTCTCACCCGGATACTCAGGAATCAAACTTTCTCCATCTTTTCTCTCTGCATAAGCATGATAAAAACAATGAATTGGAACATCAGATCGTGATTGAAGATAAATCTTATCTTCGTCGATTTTCTTCACGATGATGTCTTGATGATCACCTATTGGTGTCAAACTGACTGTAATAGATTCTCGATGAACAAAATCCTTCCAGTATGTAGGAAGGTCAATATAATCCTTATCCTTTAGTGTTCCTCTAAAGTATACATCATTGGTAGGTCCTTCTGGGCAGGTATGTCTCAACCTCCAACCTTCTTTTGAAGGATGAACAATGTCAAAGTTCTTCTTAAGAGATAGAATATGAACTCCACAATTAGAAATGACTTCACCTTGTGCTGCTACATGTTGACCAACAACAACTGAAGCATTGGTATTCACCATACCCATCAAAGCGGTTGAACCAACAACAGCTAAAGAGAATGGGTTAGATGGGGGCCCATAACAAAATCCACCAGGAATTAAAGGGGGTGTTGATTCTGGATTGATCAGAGGACCAATCATTGATGAGGCCCATACATTAGGGAAAGTTGGAGTCCCTGTAATAGTAGGGCCCTGCATATAACCAGACCCGCGAATTTCTGCTAGTCCTCTACCCAGACATTCTGGATTCCCTAATCCAACAAATAATCTCTTACCTACATTGATGTCAGGTACCTTCATGATTTAACCTTACCCTCTGTCTTAAGTCTTGGAACATCCTTTCGTTCACCATATACATGATAATAACAATCAATAGGAACACCTGGATTTGAATCTAGTATGACCTGATTATTCTGAATACCCTTCACAATAATACTTTGTACCATACCGATAGGTGTAATTGATACCGTAATAGAAAGTTCTTCTACAAGGTCTCTCCACACCTCAGGCAGTTCAATTCTATCGTGACCTCTCAATCTACCTCTATAGTATACACCATGCTCAGGACCGTGTAAAGAAGAGTATTCAAGTCTTTTTCCTTTCTTCTGTGGATGTGGAATATTTAGAGTCATTATAGTAATGTTGGTTTATTTTGTAGTTCACATGTTGATGGAAGAATTGAACCCTTGATTGCTGTGGCACCATCTGCGATATCAACGAATCCACCGTACATATTTAAGATTGCATTTCCGATAACTTCAACTGTTTTCTCTGAGAATAGTCTAGTCGATACCTTAGATGAGGCATCAATAATCTGTGCTCTCATAAGCACCTTTTCATTGGCATCAAGAGTAATAACACCATTTTGACCATCAGGTCCAGATGCGATTAGATCGATGTTAACTCCCTCTATTCGAACTCTTCCACTGGGAGCTCGTAGAACTAAATCACCACTAACTGCTTCAACATATACCCCAGGCACATCTTTATCTACATTATCACCTGCCCTTACCTGAAATGAGCCGGGTGATCGACAAATAGTTCCATATTTACGATGAGGAGCCCCAGAGGAGTCCAATGTAATATAATGGTTTTTTGCTTTTCCATTTCTGAGTAGAACTGAAGAAAGAGTATTATCCTGTGTAAGATGACCAAATTTTATTTCACCATCTGCTTGCCCATACCTAATTGTATGATAATTTTTTAATTCTGCCATTAAACTTTACCTACACAATCAATCACGGTTATAACTTTGTCTTGGAATGTTGGCTCTTTGAGTTTATCATTACCAACTCTATCTATACAAAGTTTTGGTCGCAATACAGCATTATAACCGGTTTCAGATTGAATGTAAAGTGTTGGATATTCAGTGAAACCTTCTCCACTTTCAGTAACCTTGATGGAAGTCAATCTACCACGGGCATTAAATTTAGGTTCTACAACTGCACCAATGTCTGGTTCAATAATAACTTTGTCTCCAGGAGAATAATTGATGCCACTTTCATCGATAAAGACTTCGCAAAGGTATAGAATGACAGGATAAGAACCATTAGATGATGTTGGATAGTCACCTGAGGGTCTTCTATATTCGGGTTTAGGTGTAGTGAAGACACCAGGCAATTCAATAAGAACCGGATTACCACCTCTAATAGTTTCGCCACCACCTTGACCACCATCGGTAGAACCATTATTGCCGTCACCATTACCTCCTCCACCAGTTCCACCACCAGTACCAGTTCCTGGTGTCCCAACTATAGGGTCAAATGGTGATATTATGGGGTCTCCACCGGGTTGTGGGTTTGTTATAACAACTGTACCCGGTGGAAGAGTGATGGTAGTGCCAGGATCGACAGTAACTACTTCTCCTGGAGGAATAGGTAACCATGATCCATCAGGAGTTCTTATAACTGTATCATCTGGATCTGACCAAGTGTATTCATTACCACCTCTACTTCCATTCGGTGCAGGAAGATAGCCAGTTCCTGGTTCTATAATTTCAATATCAGTAATACCCCCAGTCTGTAAATTACCTTCTTCGTCGGTATAGTCACTTACAATGGGTCTAATGTATGCACCTTTACCTTTACCACAGTTATCGTATACCTTTCCATAAGAATCACTATTATATCCAGATCCAAAATTTATCATATCAATTCCAATGACCTCACCCAAGGAACCAACCACAAGATTACCTGCAGCACCACCACCTAGTCCAAAAAATTGTGCAGTAGGTGGTCCACAAAATACTGGACCTATATTACAACCAGTTTGATTGAATACATCACTAAAATCCATATTAAGTGCATCGTCGATACTGCTTCCCACACTTTCTACAGAATTTGCAACTGATCCAGCAATGTTTTGAACTGATCCGGCAACGTTCTTTGCCTTATTAATAATAGAGTTAATATCTCCAGAAAATCCTTTACTGGCTCCACTTAAAATATTCCATTCATCAACAGAAGAACACTGTGGTTTTTCCTCACAAGATAAGAAAGAAAGTATATCTTTAATAATACCAACAATTTCTCCAACAATACCTGCAGCCTGACCAACCAAAGAACTGACTGCTGATAACGCACCATTTATAATATCTGATATTGCACCGATAAGTTTTCCAAGAATATGACCGATTACATTTTCTACCAGACACTGCAAACCATTAACAACTTTACTTGCGGCGTCTACAAGAAAATTGCCAATCATTGACAATAACTGTTTAATCAACTTTCTGAAAAGACACGCAATCAAATCGTTAATATTTTCGACTGCGGTTTTAAGTCCGGGTCTTTCGTTTGGGAAGAGTAAAAAATATGTTTTTTTGAGAGTGTCGTTAGTAGTCTTAATGACAAATTTTTGAATTTCTGTAAAAATCCATTTTATTCCACTTGCAACAAATTCTGTTGCTTTAGCAATTTTCTTATTAATCTCTTCTTGAACTTCTGCAATATCAGCATTTATTGAATTCGCCTTATCATAAACTGCTTTATTAATTTTCTGAATTTCTACAATAAGATTCTGAATTTCTTTTTGTATCTTACCTAGTGGTATAGGTTCACAGTCGGATGGTAGGGAAAGTGGAACAGTTGGTTCCTCTGATGCAGCTTTTGTTGCGGCATCTGTTATATGACCAATAGGATTTGTTATTAAAAAAGAATTAATGTATTGTGATTCGTTTTGCCCAACAACAAACATGTTCCCGCCATTCCCTTCAGTCTGGTAGGGAGTGATTATATCTCCAATCGTTGCGATTCTTTGAGTATACCAAGCCGCATAATCAGTTGGTACAAGGCCACTGGAATTACCAAATCTTTCTTCAGCTGATATATTCTTTGTAATAGCTTGATATTCATTTTTTCCAATTACTGCACAAATAATCGGTATCTGTCCTTCTTCTCCATCGAGAAAATACCCACGAACAAAATCACCTTGTACAAGGTTTGCAGAGCATGATGATCCTCTGCCTCCACTACCGGCAGTTACTGGATATTCAACAGATGCCCACTGTAATTCAGCATCACTAACTTCTTGAGTATTAAAAGGGGTATACCCCACAATTGCAACTCGATATCTTTCGCCAAAACCTTTTACGTCTTCATTGGAATCTTTAGGGTTCTCTGGTTTATTTTCTTTCCAGGATTCTTCACTGGCAATCTGGCCTACCCACCAAACATACCCATCTCTTCCTATCGAATGTGTCTTGATACCAAAATCTAACATTAGTTTACACCACCAAAACCTGTAGTTTTACCGAAAGAGTCTCTTACCAAACCTAAACTTGTATATGTTTCTCTTGGAGTCACTTTATGACATACACTTGCTACCATATATTTACCTCCACTTTGTTGGTTCGTTTCTTTATTTAATTTAGTTTCTAACTGCGGAAAATCACACTCAATTATATCACCTGCCTTGATTGAGAAATCACCAGCAATCATAATATTTATTTGAACCGTAAACATTTGATTGTATCTCATGAATGCTTGAACAAGAGCCTGTTCAGAATCAAAATTTTGTTTTGTGTTATCGCTTTTCCAATTATCTAATTGCTCATTTCCTGTCCCATTTGGATTAACACCAATATCTTTAAGGTAAGAAAAGTATCTAGTCGGACTTTGAATGAATTTTTCATTTACATTTCTATAATCTCTACCGGCAGTCCTTACACTATCCTTTGCAACATCGATATTAAAATCCATTTGTTTATAAATCATCCCGATAAAATCGAAATAAGTTGTCTTATTATTATAAGCGCCCACACTTATATTTCGAGTCATATCAATATCACTTTCAATATTATACGATAATATACTTGCATCATAACCAGCAACTAATTTACCAGTATCGTTGAATAAAAATTTCTTTATCGGGTCTTTTGAGAACAAACCGTCAATTGATTTAAAACATAAACCATCTCTCGTCTGAAAGAATAAGTATCCAGCAGGTCCAGGATTTTCTCCAGAAGATGTTGGAACTGATTTAGATGCCAACCATGTACAAATATAAAAAGGTTTTTTAGTATTACCCATAAAATTATAGGTATTTGAAGTATCGTCAATATCAATTAATTCTTTTGTACCCAATACATCGGCTAAAATTACTCCAACATTTGTTCCAATATTACCCTCGTATCTTTTAGTAACTCTTGTCTGTTCATTTAAAAAATATTCCTCAGATACAAAATTAAGTTGGTATATATCTTTAGTTGTATCAGGTATTCCATTTCGTACTCGATTGACATACATACCGTTACCAATCTTTAACTCATTCCCAATAACATCTTCAACAATAATATCGGTCTTTTCACCACCCCTGATTGGTAGAGAATCTAATGTACTTGGTGCAGAACCTTCAAGTTGTTCACCAGTCTCTACTACAATTGCACTCGATGTAATATAATTTGACAACACATTTTCATAATAACGATATTCTACAACACCATTAGACAAATCAATCTGTCTACCACCTTTATTCGAAGTAATAGTAAATTTCTTTATATTACCTGGACCTGTTTGAGGATTATTTAATACCATATTATTGTTTAAACAGTTTGTTTTCCATCATAATCTGTAAGTATGTATCTTTAGCTGAACCACTATTAATAATAGTAGGACTTCCACCACCAGAACCAGAATCACCACTCCCCCTAGTAGGTACTGCAATGGGCATGAATATAGTTCTCATTTTTTCATAATCTGTCTGTTTACTAATTTGTTCTGCAGTTTGTCTTTCTGCAGGTGATGTCACTTTTGGTTGTTCTGGTGCAATATTGAAAAACTCTGCAGCTTTATTTTTAGGAACTTCTACATGAACATGATTATAATGTCCCTTTGATTGCCAAATAGTAGTGTAACCTTTTGATTTCCAGAATTGACTAACTTTGTCACCAACTGCTTTACTAGGAACTGGAATATCAAACGCACGGTTTTCATGATGTCCTGCACCTTTATGTACCTCAATCTCATAGTTGGTATCATCCGCCAAAGGACTGATGTCATAGTTACCACTACCATAGGTACCCATTTCACGAATTTGTAAGTTCTCTGCATTAAAAGTTGGTTTTCTTTGTGAAGTATACCCAAATTGTGTTCTAAACTGTCTAAATTCTTCAATATCAGTCTGAACTCTACTTTTACCTGCCTGAGCTGGAGACCTTAGTGCAGGTGATTGCTGTCGTATGCCTGAGTCAGCAATACCAAATTCTGATTTCTTCTCTTCTAAGCGACCACCCATCTCACCAACAGTGATAGTTCCATCATTGTTGGCATCCAGTGGAGCGTTGTCAATATATTTTTTACCATCCGCTCTGGTATACAATGGAGTGCTTGGATCCTTACTAGCATAAGCAGGAGCAATAACGGTGGCATATAACTGACCAGCAGTAGCACCTTTAGGCAACTTTGCTTGATCAAAAAATTTCTCAACATATTTCATCTGTTGTGCTCTAGTCATACCTAGAAGATCACTAGTTGTTGTTCCTAAACCTCTAGCAGTTGCAGGGGTAAACTGAATCAATCCAGTAGCACCAGATTTTGGATTAACTATACGTGGGTCTAATCCAGATTCTGATGCCATCAATGCTAGAAGATCGCCCTCTTTGATTTGATATTTTTGTGATAATCTTGTAACTTCTTGTAAGAACTCAACATCATTACCTACTCTGTCTGCTGCAGTACCAGATAGTGTCACTCCCATTGCTCCACCTGAAGAATTGTCAGTACCAATAAAATCTTTCAAAAGTCCTTTACCAGGTATTTCTATATTACCCAGATCTTCCACGAGTTTTTCAAGTTTTGGAAACTGATCCCCGATAGTTTTGATTAAACTTTCAATTTGTGTTATTACAAAATCAACAGGTGGAGATTTGAGTATATCATTTATAATAGGTAATACCGTACCAATAAGAAACTTACCAGCTTCTATCATTGGTTGGAAAAGATACTTATTGATTAATTTGAATACCTTCTTAACTTCCTTTACAACATCTTTTATAGTTTCAATGATTGGTTTGATATTGTCAAGTATCATCAATACAAGACCACCAAGTAGGATATTTACAAAGAAATTCTTAATTCTATCAAAAAATGGAATCTTACTGAGTAATTTTTTACCTAAAAATAAAGCACCACCTACCATTCCAAACCCAACCTCTCTCAGACGGGCCAACATTTTATTTTTTCTTTTAGTCTTCTCTGCACCATCCTTTCTTTTAAATCTCACAAAATTCCCAATAGTACCTGCTAATTTAGATACTGATGATTGAATCGACTGAAGTACATTATCTAATTGACTATTACCTGTATTTGGTTTTAGTTTCTTTACTTTAGGAGTTGATGATTTACTACCAAAAAACTTTTTACCCGACACCTGAGTAGGTGCGAGTTTCTTTTGTGTCGAAGGTTTTTTAGTATCTTGTTCTTCTTTACGCTTGACAAGTTTTCCTGCGACTTCTTTGCCAGACTTTGGTTTCTTTTTACCAGAACCAATTAGACCTTTTGCTGCACCGAGTAATAGTGGTAATGCCATTATGATACATCCGCCATAACGTTATAAATTGAAGCAGTTAATTGTTGATTACCATCGAAATTGGTTGATGAGAATGATGTTACAGGAGGTCGACCACTACTTGCACTTGAAAGTTTGGTATCACCAGAACCTTCTCCACCTACCGGTATTACTGTAGGGCCCGGATCAGTATTGGGTGCTGCTGGTGGTTCTGGTCTACTATGACCTGGTTTGACTTCCATCAAACCTAGTGCTCTTATAAAGGAATCTTCAAGAGGTTTAGTAAGTAGGTCTAAATCAGACTTAGGTACTGTACCAGCCTTTGCACCCTTTGCAAGTCCTTCTGACGTATTGCCCAGTTCAACTAAAGCTATACCTCGGTTAGTTCCTCCAAGACCACCTCTATGCTCTCTTGGGAATGCACCATAATTTTTTGCAAAGTCAGCTTCAACTGGGTTGATTGCATCTGTTCCAGGCATAGGAAGAATAACACCTCTACCTCCACCCGGTGATGCACCAGATTCTACTGATGCATCCATATGTATCTCAATTACCTCATATCCCTGATCCTCAAGAGCTTTCAATCTATCTTGTTGTTTAGTGAATGCGGCCTGCGTTAATTCTGTTTCTGCATGCATGTTCATTACTGTAACTGGCACATCAGGTCCAACTCTTTTTCTTAAATTCTCAATGAGATTATTTGCAAGCATTGGAGTAAGTTCCATTTCACCTGGTGCACCAAGTCCTGCAGCATGACCAGGAACAATAACATAACCCTTTGGTCCTCCATCTGACCCTGCACCATAGTCTGCTGTTGGTGCAGAACTCTGTTTTCCTAACAATGAAGTTTTAGGTGTTACAGGTGGAGCTGTTGAAGGTACAGGGGGTACTGTTTCTGGTTGTGACTCACTAATATCAAAAGTACTTGGTTTACCTTTATTTTTTTCTATTTTCTCTTTGACAACTTTATCATATAGTTCCCAAAAAGCGTAAGGACCTAGTAGTTTCTTACCATTTTTATCAAAATACTTATCACTAGGTATTCCACCAAATATAGTACCTCTCTTGATTGTACCTACATCTTCGATTCTTATATTCGTACCATCAGCAATACTGGTCATAGACCAGGCCTTTTGATATAATGCTTGATACTTCTTGTGATCTTCTTTAGATACAGGATTTAGTGGTACATCAATTACTCTACTATTATCCTTATCATCGTAACTAGTTTCAAGTTCGGGTATTTTTGAAATATCCTGTTTTGGTCCAGTTCCTTCAACAAACTCAGATGACTCAGTAGGCATACCTGGTAATGTTTGAATAATTCCACCGGGGCTCATTAGAAGATCTGTCTCTTCTTGAGTAGTCATCGGTGGTTTACCTTCTCTCTTTCGTTTTGCGTTCTCCTCTTCTATCACACGATTTGATCTTTTTCTAGTATCATCAGCACCTTTCGCCAATGCAGCAGCGATTAATGCAATCAAACCGGCAGGACCTAGTAAAAGACCAATTAATCCAGTCACCATTCCGATCAAACCACTAACTAAAGGAGCAAACAAGGTCAAGAAACTAAGTATCTTTGCACCAATACCAATACCAACCAGGGCAGCAATACCCAGAAGAATTTTATCTAAATTGTCGGTAATAAAGGTAATTACATTCTGAATTTTCTTTTGATTTTCTTCATTTTGAAACCAATCAAGGGCTTTCATTATAAAACCACCAAGTAAGATATTCTTAAAGAATCTCTTGATCATATCAAGGAAACCCATCTTCGGAGCTTTGAATCCCTTCAGAGACTTAGTTGCTTTCGTCTTTGCACTCTTTTCAGACTTCTCTTCTTCTGCCTTCTGTGCAGATTTTCTTGCAGCTTTTGCGTCTTGTTCCGATTCTTTCTTCTCTTCACCCAACAACCCTTTAAGAAGACTATCAATACCAAGCAGAGTTAGACCGATATTTGCAAAAGAATCTGCAACTGCGTTACCCTTTACTTGAGCTTTAGTCGATTCTGCTTCTTTAGAACCACTTAAAAGTTTTTGTGCATTGACTGCAGATTTGTTATATTTTTTACCACTTTGAACTACCTTAGAAATATTAACTGTCTTTTTCTTTGATTTAAACCTACCAGTCTTCCTCTTTACTCTCTTATACTCATTCCTAATAAGTTCTGCATTTCCACTATCAACTTTCTGACCCATTTGATCAGCAGTAATCTTCTCTTTGAGAAGAGTTCTATACTCATCATAATCAAGATCAAATACATCATCTAGACCCAGTATCTTTAAGATTTTTGGATCAACAGTTTCATTTGTAGTTTGTTGTTTAGTATCTTCTTTCTTCTCGGCACTAAACTTCTTGACAATAGCAGTTACAGCTTTCTTGTCTGGTTTTTTAGTATTATCTGGGGTTTTCTTAGCAGAGGGCATTGGCATTGGGCCCTGTTTTGCATTACTATTTTCTTTAGGTTTACCAGTCCAGGTATCTAACCCTCCAGTATTATATTTTTCTTGTAATGGATCTGACATCTGACGGGCAAGATCCATCAAATCACCAGAACCTTTCGCCATTTCACTATCAACCTTACGTTTTTGGTCAGGTGGTAGTGAATTATAATAACTTGATAAATCTCTTATTTGATCCTCATCAAGATCTTTAAGAATATAATCTGGTAGCTTATACGCAACAGATCTATTCTCATCGTAGACCTTTTTGGGTTTTGCCTTTGGTTTTGGAGTTACTTTTGGTTTTGGCTTCGCCTTTGGTTTAGGTGGAGTCTTTTTGCTTTCATTTTCTTCGACCATACCTATGGCCATTTCATGAAGTTCAGTATTGTTCCTTCCTTGAACAATCTGACTATCAATATCACTAGTCTCTTTATCACTCAGAGAATTGTAATATTGCGAAAGTAAATATATCTGTTTATCGTCTAATTTTGAGGCAAGATCCTTCCCTAGCTTATATTCATAAGCTTTTCTTGTTATTTTAGGATCTCTAGCCATTCTGTCTTGCCTTTTGCTTTTGTTCTTCTTCCTCTAAATGTTGTTGTAAGAGAGCAACGTAAATGTCTCTTTCAAAGGGCATCATATTTTCAATTTCAGTGAGAGAGTATTTGTGGTATTGCATCATCGCAAAGTTTAATTTAAAATAACTCTCTAGATCCATATGGATCATGCCTATGCGAAAAAACTGGATAAACCCTCCAAAACGATAGTACTTTTTACTTTAGTGCTTGGGTTCGTAATCTCAATTGTGTGAGATAGTTTTGGCATAGTCTCAAAGAATTGTTCAATTTCCTTAAATTGTGTTGAACTCATCTGTTCCAAGAAGTCAACGACTTCCTTTTTAGTACAGTCATCAGTAGACCAAACCTCGTCTTCATTATAAATCTTATCAATACATGATGCAATTAATTCAAATGATTGATTAATATCAGTTTCACCTTCAAAATCAAAGTTGTTTGAAATGAATTGTTCCAATGAAGGATACTTCATCTCCATTACCAAAGTCTCATCAAGTTTAATCTTATTAGAGTGGTTTTCATTAGTTTGAACTTGAATGTCCTCAAGGTCAATAGTAACTGTTACATTTGTTTCACCATCGTCAGGTGCCACAATGTTTACCTCAACTTCTTCACCAACCGACCTTGCTCTGATATTTAAGAACAAATATTCAATATCAAAAGTCGGAAGTTTCTCTACTTTAATACCTCTAGTAAGAATACAACTTTTTAAAACAGATTTGATTGCGGTTGTAATCTGTTTTGTATTCTCACTTTCAAGGGCAAGAACTAGAAGTTTTTCTTCTTTAACTAGAAAGGGCCTATAATTAATTTTCTTCTGTGTTGATGGTAATACCAAGTCATACTCAGGAGTTACAATCTTTGGCAAAGGCATAATAAACTACAATAATAAGTGAAACTATTTATTAGGCAAAGCTACGCTCTCTAATGTATCTAGTGTACGACATGGAGATATTATATTTCAACACATCACTTGCTTCATAACTGACTTGTGTTGGTGCAATG
>CERP01040169.1_pt1 | contig 12329 bp, 26 predicted proteins | sample 530801 | NCBI WGS metagenome assembly CERP01 (sample SAMEA2620991, study PRJEB7988) | marine metagenome | biome: marine biome (ENVO:00000447); feature: surface water layer (ENVO:00002042); material: "saline water (ENVO:00002010), including plankton (ENVO:xxxxxxxx)" | depth 5 m | reverse complement strand
ATCAGAGTCATCCATACCATTGGATGATTCGGTTGACTCACCACCACTACCTTCAGTATTGTCACTACCATTGGTTTCGGACGAATCACCACCACCCCCATTCGTATCTTCAGGAGAATCACCCTCAGAACCATTACCACTATCATCATTGTTATCAGACTTTTGTGGAGATGGAATTGAATCTTCAATTACTTTGAAGATTTCGGCGGAGAGGGTTAATGCTTCATAAGTATTTTTGAGCCGACCTATGTTCTTCAAATCAAGCATCTCCCAAACCTTCCTCAACATTGGAAGTGCATCCAAATCACGATTAGAGTTGGTGATGTTGATGATACGGAACATATAGGACTCCCAATCTTCAGTACGATACTCAGAAGACTGAAGACCTTTGTCAATAATCTTAGCATTGAAGTACTTATCGTACATAGAGTGGTAGTACCCTTTGTAGCCAGGAGAAGTAGTGTAAATGTAATTGTCAATACGACGGTCTTCAATGACATTCAGTATGTTTTTTAGAATACCATTGATGTGTTGTGTTGCCTCTGCGATGTGCATCCCACCATACTTATCCATCAACTCTGTGATGTAAGTAGCATTGATAGGATTTGGATACCTACCATTCTGAAGGTCTTTAAGTGTATTGAAATCAGTCAGTTTGATGTGAGAACCTTCGTGTAGTGCTAGACCCACAGTAGGGTCAAAGTCTTTATCATCCATCTTAGCTGAGATGGTAACTGATTTACCATCCGTATAAGAATCACCTCGTTGGTCAAATGTAACATTAATATTCTCACCCGTTACAATATTAACGAAGTTGGATACTGCTCGCTTGTAAGAAGCGAGAGCGAGAAGATTATTTTGTTTGGATGTGGTATCATTGACAATGGTAGAATCATCGTCAAAGAGGCCATCCTTTAACCAATAGGAGGAATATTTAGTATTGTCTCTCATATTATCTCTCATTATTACTTTGTAAATGTAACAAAAAAAGGGGACTTATACAAGCCCCCTTATGTTAAATTTATGTTAAATTTTAAGATTTCTCTATTTCCAATGTAATACCCCACTCTGTATGATGTAGCTCATAGGAGTTAAATCTATTATCCATCCTACATATTTTGGTGAAGTCGTATACGTTGATTTCCTCATCACCATCCCAACCCATTATAGAGTTGTGTTGGTAGTCGATAGAGCAATTTACTAACGTATCTTCTAAGAATAACTTTCGTGCCTTATCACCAAAGTCACTATAATGAATGTGTACTACCATTATGTATAGTGTTCCAATTGGTCTTCGTTAAAGATGTGAAGTAGTCCGTACTCATCCATCTCACCAACTACTCTGATTCCTTTTGAGGATTCGAATACCGATACGATTGTACATGGGAACTTATACCCTTTTGACTTGAATGCCTTATCTCCGATTTTAAACTTTGTGTCTTTCATATTAATTTGATAAAGGTGCTTTAATTGTTGGGTGTGATTGGTAATCTTTAATCTCATAATCGAACTCACCATTAAGAATATCCACATTGGATACCTCTATTGTGGGTAGTTCAAAAAGAGTACGATCAATTTGTTCTGTAGCTTGTTCTATGTGATTGTTATAAAGATGTACATCACCTAAGTTACCAATCAATTCATCAGCAACCATATTAACTTCCCAAGCTAATAACTCCAATAACATTCCGTAGGAAGCAATATTGAATGGAAGACCTAAGAATGTATCTACACTTCTCTGATTCCACATCAGAGAGATTGCTCTCTTAGGTACATTTTGTTCATCCATCTTTTTGTGAACATCTTCAGTTGTATGATTAGCATGAAGTTCGTATCTTTCTTCTATAGTTAAACCTAATCTCATTGCATAATAGTCTTCTCTCTCATACGATGTTAATTTAGTAGTATAAACTTGGAATCCATAATGACATGGTGGTAATACCATATCATCTAATTGACCAACATTCCAAGCACTAACCATCAATCGTCTTGAGTCTGGGTTTGTTCTAAGTTGTTGAATAAGTTTTTCGATTTGGTCAAAATCATTTGGATTGGTACTATGGGGATGTCCTCTCCAACTTCTCCATTGTTTACCATAGATGGGCCCTAACTCTCCCCACTTTTTAGCAAACTCATCATCAGTTTTAATCTTATCGATGAACTCACTTCTTGATAAAACAAAATCATGTGGAGGTATGCCTGGCGTAGTTTCTTTATCTAAGTATGCTTTATAAGCATCACCATTCCAAATGCTACATCCGTTATCAACCAAATACTTGATGTTGGTATCTCCTTTCAAAAACCATTTGAGTTCGGTCATCATTGTTTTGATAGCCATCTTCTTTGTGGTAATGAGAGGAAACCCATCTTTCATATTGTGTCGGATTTGTCTACCGAAAACAGACAGAGTTCCTGTACCTGTCCTGTCTTCTTTACCAACACCACCTTCCAACAATTCGTTGAGTAGAAGTTTATATTGATTGTCTAGTTTATTCATCGTTACTTTTTTTGAATTTATTATGTGCTCTTTCAGAAATAGGGATAGCATCACCTTGTTCATCTATCCTAACAAATGTCATATTGGTAGCGAGTATGGTATTCTGCTTCCCATTATATACATTATGGGAACGGGCCTCCATCATCAATGTGATAGATGTAGTTCCTATGCTTTGGACACTACCATATATCTTAACCAACTGACCTTCTTTGGCAGGGTTATTGAAAACACAATGGTCTATAGACTTAGTTACCATACGAGGAGTATCACAATACTCTGCACAGAATGCAACAGCAGCTGCATCTAACCAAGCTAACAACTTACCACCAAATAGGTTTCCGTGGAATCCTAAATCTGATTTCTTAATTGGGTGCTGAGTAATGTATATCATATCAATACTTATTCAGTTGGTCTTCCATTCTATTCATCAAATCCATCACTTCAACTGTTGGGTTTTCTGAATGTATACCTTTTAAGATACTGACAGCATCAAACAAAAGATTACTCATATTCTCTTTTGATTTCCGTTTGGAATGTCGAACATTAATTTGTTCGATTCTGTATAGATGGAATATTAGCTCATCTACATTTCTCAGTTTCTCTTCGTACTTCGATATACGAGAATCTACGAATCTGTTTTTTGTAGAGTTATCATTGGGAACATATCCTTTGTACAACTCATCCAATCTACCTTTTAGGTATTGGACTTCCATTAGTTTTTCTAAACTCTTATAATCCACTATGTATGTAATTAGAGCGGGAGGGTGGCAACTGCCCCACCTCCTTTTGACTGGATGTCAAACGGGTTTCTCTTAACCCCTCTCCCGCATTTTAAGTTTTATCTTTTGGATTACTGAATTGTCAATTTGATTTTCAATAGCAGTATCCCAAATCGTTCTCATATAAGTCAAATGATGTGGTTGTATATCAAATCCATAGTCGTCATCAGAATCTCTATCATTTTGAGAACCAGTAATCAAAGCATTTACAATATGTATGTCACCACTATCAAATGCGATAGTATTTTGCATCAATTCTTTTAGAATGTGAATTTTATCAGTTATATTTACACTCTCCCATCTCATATGTACAAATATACAAAATATTTTTTAATTATCCAAATGGTTTCTGTAGAAGATACAATATCTTACTAATCATATTAGCGAACAAAGCCAACCCAACTCCCATTACAAAGGATGTGTTGTTGGTAATCTCTGATTGTAGACCAAATGTCCAACTGATTGATATTACACCTGTACCTACTAACATAATCATAATCATACCCATCGTTGTATGTGGGTGAACTTTAGGTACTACATTAAGTACCATCTTATTAAAGAATACCATTGGTATTACCGAAGAAAGACCTATCAAAAAATCCATATCATTTATTTTTAGTGACCCCTCAGGGGCTCGAACCCTGGACTCTCACATTAAAAGTGTGATACTCTACCAACTGAGTTAAGAGGTCTTTGTACACCCATTGTGATTCGAACACAAAACCTACGCATTAGAAGTGCGTTGCTCTATCCAATTGAGCTATGGGTGCTTAGTACTCGGAGCCGGGATCGAACCGGCACGACCGCAATGGTCAAGGGATTTTAAGTCCCTCGTGTCTACCTATTTCACCACCCGAGCATATTGTTAATCAAACCATTGAGAACGATTCGTTTTTACATTCTTCACATATTTGTCAGGCTCTTTCAAATCCCCCTCTTCCATCTTATCAATAATCCGTTGTTGACTTTCCATATCACCTTCCTTACCAACCTTCTTTGCGAAATCAAACTCATCGTCAGTAAGTTCTCTACCTTCTACCTTCGCTGATATACTAGCATATCGTTTGGTATGATACTCACCCAATGGTTTGGTGAATTGCTTTAGGTATTCGGTTTGTGAATCTAAATACTCAAAGAACTCATCTTCTGACAATTGTTTCATCTCATCTTCTGTGAGTTCGTTGTCTGGATCGTATAACATATTACTTTAATCCTTTAGTTGTTTTTCTACCTAATGAAATTGCAATCTCTGATGGGGTTTGTCCCATCTTACATTGTTTCTTATACCACCAATACATATCTTCAGTAGTACCCTTACCTCTTTGTCGTTCTAAACATTTATCCCAAAGGTCTTCACCAAACTCAGATGTAAGTTCATCTCTCAACCGATTGAGGCGAGTTTCCTCTTCTTCCAATCCAACCTCTTCTAACTTATATGCTTTGATTCGTTTCATCTTAGCATACTGATGAGCTTCTACCTTTCGTTCGTTGATATCTCTAATAGATGATGTCTTCATATACTCATCATACATCTTATGATACAACTTGTGATTGTCGTCTGCTTCTTTGTAGAATGGTGAATACTCAAAGTCACCATTACGAATCTTCAACAATAAAGGTGCAGATGATTTTAAGGGTTTCTTACGATACTTGTTTGATGTATACCATCTAAAGGGGTTGTATCTAGCCATTCAATTATTATTAGATTGTAAATATACTAATAATTTTGATACTATCCAATAGTCGATGTGTTAAGATTTTGTTAAATATGAAAGTTCTTCGTCATAGTTAGCTTTGTGGTCTAATAAAATCTGATGTAGTTTATCACCATACTCTTCCATCATTTCATCAGATTCCCATAACTCTTCAATGTCATAGTCTTCTAATGGTTCGTACCATTCAGTATCAGTATAGTGTTCAGTTGTAAAGTAAACGCCAGAAAAATTAAAACCCTCATCCTCAAAGGTGTTGTATACTACAACATCACTTTTTATTTTACGGAGGTTTTCTGCAAGTCTACCAATGAACCCAGTGACAGTATCCCATGCAGATGTCATAGTGATGTGTTGTTCTCCATCTGAATCATCTTCGATACGACCATACATCCACTTAGAACCACAATTAGTTTCGTACCACTCTCTATCATATACAGATGGTACTTCTTCCCCAAAAACTCTCTTAGCTAACTCTTCAGTCCAAACATCACATTCATCCGTTGCTGTAGTGAATATTCGTTTTACTTCTTTAAGAACTTCTTCGTTTGAGTTCTCAATAATAATGTAGTTTTCGATATTATTTGCCATAGATGTTTTATTTATTATTCGTTTCCACAGTTCTCTACTTCCATCCTTACCATCACTCATCGGTTCTATTTCTATTCCTTATATTGAACCAATTGTGGATAGACATAGTGACACCTGATATAACCATTAGACCACCGATGAATACACTACCTGCCCAGCTACCAAACATTTCGATGTTGGTCATAACATACATTGTTAATATACCAACAAAAGAAAACCATAGTAGAACCCATACAACATCAGGCACCTTTCTGATTACCTTCGATACTTTCTCCACTTTCTTATCATGTTCTACCCTTGATAATGCATCTTGTAAATCCCTACCATACGCAGGGATAATATCAGTAGAACCATCTTCGTTCAGAATTTCAATCTCATACTTCATCCAATCAGGAAATGATTTACTATCTTTTCGATAGCTAACATTGATAACTTTACGTTTACTCATAAGTTGTTAGTTTGATGGAGTTCTCCACTCCTTTACTTCGTATGTACAATTGTGACTAGAATTTGCTTGAAAGATATCTGCCATCCTTTGAGCAGATTCGAAAGTATCCCATTCCATAGGGATACCTTCAGAATCATTTACAATAATAACGTGAGGGTTATTAGGGTTGTATTTTAGAATAATAAAAGACATAACTTTGTTTTAAAGATGATTTACCAGGGAAGTCCCCCTTTCTTTGGATTAACCGCAATATCAATCATATCATTGAGTATCCCTCTATTCATATTCTCTAAGTTTGTGATACCAACGTCACCCAATACATCCATTACCCATTGGAGTGCAATTTCCTCTGTTAAGTCTTCATATGCAATGAACCCTTCTGAGTTTTCATTACCACTCAATCTTACAGAAGAAAATTCTTCATGCGTATGTCCATCCAAAGTTGATGTAAATGTAAAATCTACATACTCTACCAAACCTGTGTTTTGGTATCTAGTCATATTCTTAATTCTCCAAACGGTTTCCATAATATTACTTCTTAAGTGAGATTACCATTTCTTTTAAGATGTCCCAATTTCTGGTGAAGAATACTCCGAATGCTACGCCAGCAGAAATCTTAGCTCCTACCATCCAAAGACCTACACCTACTGCCAATGCAGTTAATGCGGTAAACCCTTTGGTGTTAATCCAACTGATTAACATTTTAATCATTTGTTTTAGTTGTTCCATTTGTTCTCCTATTTTTGGTTTAGATATAAATATACAAATTTAAAGTTGTTGAACTTTTTCTATAACCTCTGTTATTTCGTCCTTACTCCTATATCCCAATACATCATTTGTAATTGGTGTATCGTAACATACATTACCATCTTTTGTAACGGCAAGTTCATATTGCTCATAAAAGTATGGATTGGGTAGATACTCTCTTGGAGATGAGTAGGCAGTGGGGCCAGCAATAACCGATACTCCATAACCATTATCGAACTTCAATTTAGCTCGATACGATGTACCAAACTTAGGGTTAGTCGATAACTCCTTAAATTTTAAATCTTTAAATCCTATTGTCATTAGTTCAGTTTTTAATATTGATACAAATATACAAAATTCTTTTCAGAATTCCAAATGTGTTTTTTAGATTTTTTTGTGTGTCACTTAAAGGAAAATGCTTTCCCCTATCATTCAATTAATTTAGTATAGTCCATTTTATAGTGTTATTTTATCTATTCTCCTTTGGTGTCTTCCTCCTTCAAACTCAGTATTCAAAAAAGACTTTACAATATCTAAACCTTCTACCAAGGATACAAACCTAGCTGGGAGGGCTAATATATTGGCATCATTATGTTGGCGAGCTAGTTCTGCTATTTCGGTATTCCAACACAAAGCCGACCTTAAATTAGGCCATTTGTTTACAGACATATTAATCCCATTCCCAGACCCACAAATAACAATTCCCAAATCGGAATATTTGTAGTAAATAGATCTAGCAACCTTATGTCCAAAATCAGGATAATCTACACTTTCCGAAGAGTTAGTTCCAAAGTCTTCAACTTCATATCCCTCTTTTTGGAGATATCCAATAATAAATTCTTTTAAATCAGGTGAAGCATGGTCACCTCCTATAGCTATTTTCATATTTTTATTATTTTTCAACATAAATTCTTAAACCCACACCACATCGACCATAGAGTGAATGTAGTGAATAGGTTTTGATTCCATTCTCATCATAGGTAATGTCTTTTTCCCAAAACCCTGCAGAGGTTTTCCAACTTATGATTCTGTTTTGTGAGTCATACTCTGCCTCTCTCCAATACCCATCCGATGTTTCGTGCTTTGTAACATTTCCTCTTTCATCGTAGTCCCTTTTCCACCAACTCTTTTCCCATTGGCGGAATACAACCCTACCATTAGAGTCTTTTACTTCCACCATTTCTTTCGTTTAGAATTCATAGCGTTTTGGATATCTTTTATAGTTAACCAATTGATAAGTACGAATGTTGATATAAGAGAAATCAAACTGATTCCAACTACCATCAAACATATCATTATAATTTCTATCATATTATTTTCCATTCCAATATTCATCCCAAAAGTAGTATTGTGGTTTATATTTATTTGATTCGATTTTCCTTTTAGAAATAAGGCCCTTAACCTCATTACTATCTTTAGTTTTTTCTTTGGTGTTAAGAGCCATTATCCTTTTTCTTTAAAAGTGAAATTATGAATGTATTATTACATTGTATAAATAGGTCTTTAGTTTAACATTCCCATTCTATCAGCTAAAGTCCAGCCAACGAACTGAAGTGTATTAGCTCCTACGGAATTCGTTTTAGTAGTATACATAAACGAAGAGTCTGTAAATGAGTTACCACCTGACTTATCTACAAAGATTTGTGAGAAGGTTTGGGTGGATTGAAACTCCCAAGGGTAGTTGAAATTGAGTACACCACTTTTATAATTATCTGATGTAGTCACATCATCTATTTCTACATCACTATTAGGGGAGAAGTTTTGAAAACAAAGGTTAGTTAAATCTCCTCTTGCTCCATCTCTAAAGTCAGCATACTCCCCACTAAGGGTAGAGTCACCAATGAATGTTCCATTAGTAAGAGTGAATGACCCATCCATAGAACCTTCAGGCCCATCTATCTCTAAGATATGGTCAGACGATTCGTTGGGCATACATACAATATTATTAATAGTTCCACTATAGGATTGGTCAATATCAAATGCATCGTCTCCCTGATGCCATACTATTAGATTAGTACAATTTACACTACCACCGAACCATTCGATTCCATCATCAAAGTTTGCGACTACCTCTATGTTTTCGATAGTAGTACCACTACCTACTCCACCAAGGGTTAGACCATTGATTTCGTTTCCGGCTCCAATCAAAGCTCCTCCATGTCTGATGGATACATACTTTAATACTCCTGAATTATCTAATGAATAGTTACCTCCATAGAGTCCATTAGTGTCTGATGCTGGGATACCATCTATTTGAGTTGAAAGGACACCACCTTGTGCTGAGATGGGAGCTTTACCTAAGATAAGAATACCTCCCCACAAACCACTAAAGGTAGAGTTTAGATTGGGTGATACCATCTCACCCATTTGGATGTTATCAGCGATTGATGTAAAGATAATAGGGTCTCTTACAGTTCCCTCTGCCATAATCTTTGCACCCCTAGCAATAATCAAAGTTGTAGCGTTTGCCTCTTGTCCTGCTTCTGCTTTGATTAAAGTTCCTGGTTTGATGGTAAGAGTAACTCCATTGGTTACAACTACTCTACCATTAAGTAAAATAGTTTTGGAGGAATCCCAAGTTTCATCTTGAGTGATTTGACCTGATTTGATAATGGTCGATGATGGTGTGGGTGGTGGAAGAGTTTGTGTGTCTTTGTCTTCTACACATCCTACTGATAGACACACTAAGATGAGTGTCCAGATTGTAATTGAGTTTTTCATATTATACTTCTTTTTTTATATGAGGTTAAACATTAATTAATTGTAAATATACAAAGATTGGTATAGACTACCAACTTTTAATGTTACCATTAAGTTAAGTTTCATCTCTCTTTGGTGTTAGTGGTAGCCCATAGGGGAATCGAACCCCTCTTTCCAGAATGAAAATCTGGCGTCCTAGCCGATAGACGAATGGGCCTTTGTGGTATATAGAATGGGTTAGTTAATCTTTATGTAATTCTGTATACACATCAGCAATGGTGTCTGATATGTTATTTGAGAGTTTATCAACTCTAGAGTCAATGGTACGATGAAGTTCATCTACCATAGAATCTACTCTTCCAACCTCTCCATCGATTCTCTGATGAAGTTCTCTTTCCATATTCTGTAGTTCAATATAAAGGTTGGTTATATCATCCTGTGTGGACTCCTTAATCGCATCCTTCATCTTTTCATTTAAACCTTTACTCAGTCTAAACATACTCCCAGCAGTATATCCTACGACTACTGAAAGCATCCCTAAAATAAAATAAATTGTTTCCATATATTTCTCCTTTTTTGTTTTAGTATAAATCTACATACCACTTAACCATTAACTACCAATATACAAAATTTATTTGAGATATCCAAATCTCTCTACAGAGGATTACTCATTTGACTAATCGCATCTTCAATCTTCTTTATCTTTTCTTTCTTTAACTTAATCATCTTCTGAAGTTCCTTCACCTCCCACCTTTCAACACTAAGGTAGTAGTCAGGTCTCTTCTCATAGACTTTGTGTGCCTGTTCAAGTGCCTCCTCCTTTGTGTAAGCTTTGAAGTAACCAATCTGACGAATGAGTGTGTCCCAACTCGGGCCATAACCCCCACCATCCATCATCATCTCATTTACTTCGTAGATACCTTCAGTCATGCTGTTTGTTTTTTAAATGTTTCATCAAATTGGTAGGGCATGTCCACATCGAACCCCCAGCCACAACCTTCGTTGTGAGCCTCAACAGCTCTTTCGAAGTTATGACCAAATCGGATGGGGACTGCGGGGCCTCGGTAGACTGCCCGATTCCCATCATTGGTCAACTCACCACTACACTTACCACATTTACAAGTGGTGGTTTCTTCCCAAAGACGAACGATGTCAGTACATTCGTTACAATAAATCAGTTTCGGTGTGTAATTCATATCCCTCATTGTTACAGTACTAATATAATCATAATAGTTGGAACTACCAAACCCTAAATGTTAAAATTATGTTAAAGTTTAGATTCTTTCAACAGGTACCAAAATTTGAGTAAAAGTGTCATCTAATGGGTGTCTTTTAGTTTCGTTAAGATATTGAACCAAATGATGTAACTCAGCGTAAGAAGAACTCACAAAGGTTATCGCATCACCACTTACAGAACGAAGAATCTTAGAGTGTCTGATTGGAATTTTAATAATATCTTTTCTTTCTCCCATCTCAACACCACTTCTTAGGTTAAGTGAGTTAGAATCATTTTCAGCCATCTCATCTTTAACTTTGATAGCTTCAGAAGTTAACCCTTCGAAAACAATCTCACATTTAGTGGTTTCCAACTCAGAAGCAACTTTCTTCTCAACAAAGGTAGTCATATTAACTCTAAGAGGATTTTTATTATTTAACCTCTCTCTACTAGCAGTATCCTTTAAGTAGGTAGTAGCTGAATATTGTTTTGATAGAACCACTCTACCATAGTGGGTTGACCCATCTTCAAAGGTTAACTTATAAACCCGTGAACATTCTGATTTTTTCATATCCCTCATTGTTTTCATATCTCTCATTGTTACAGTACTAATATAATAAAAAGAAATGGAACTACCAAATCCTAAATGTTAAAATTTATATATAAAGTGTTAAAGTGATGTGGGGATAACGATATGGGATAACGCATACACATAATGCCTACGCCAATACGGCAAGAGGTACGGACTACGGACTACGGACTACGGACTACGGCAAATATTATTTACCTCATATGTACTACATATGCTTTCAAAGAGGTTTTCCTAGGGAGAAAAACCAGGGTCGATATGAAAATTGATTAAGCTCGACTCTAACTTATTGATTCCCAGTGGTTTACAAGTAAATGCCCCCCACCCCCTACCGAGTATCTTTCATCTCCTATAGGTGGGGTTGGAGGACTTCACCCGCGCTATCTCCAGCTCTTAATATTAGAATCTCGTATTCACCTCCTCTTCGTACTCCGCCTCCATTTTGTTGTAGAGGCGAGTGACGGTTGCCCAATCATCCATATCCATCGTCCCATACTTCTCAGTCTGACGATTGACAAAGTACATCACCTTATCGGTGTATCCCATCCACATATGGTAAGCAATTCTGGGGAGGTATCCGTTGTTGTATTTCATATCTTTGGGTTTAGTTGTTAGTGTCTCTCTTTCTATTACATAGTAAAGATAAGGAATATATCTGATATATCCAAATCTTTTTAGCTATTTATTTTTTTGAGTATTCCATCAACTACATTCAACATATCATTCAGAGCGGTTAGGTATCCGGGGGCCATTGGCCGAAGGCCTTCTTCCTCCTCCATCATATACTCAATCCAATTGGACATCTCTATACATGCAGTCATCTGACCATTCGCCCTAGCAGTATCCTGCATCTCAGTTGTAATCTTTCTAAATTTATCTGTATCCATATCGTTTAGTTGAATAGTGACAATGCTGACCGAAGACCCTCATCGGTAGCGAGGTGAAAAGAACGAACATTGGGGACAAGTTTGGAGTCACCCTTCCACCGGCGTTTCGCCGCTGCGATGGCCCCCTTTCGGGTCTTAGCCCATTCGGTGTTCCAACCTCCAC
>CERP01012369.1_pt1 | contig 12331 bp, 8 predicted proteins | sample 530801 | NCBI WGS metagenome assembly CERP01 (sample SAMEA2620991, study PRJEB7988) | marine metagenome | biome: marine biome (ENVO:00000447); feature: surface water layer (ENVO:00002042); material: "saline water (ENVO:00002010), including plankton (ENVO:xxxxxxxx)" | depth 5 m | reverse complement strand
ATACGGAAACAGAACTTTAGGTGGTTTCTTGAGAATGGTTGGAGCTGAAATGCCAATGACTTCTGACCAAGTCGTTTGGTCTGAGCAAAACAGATTACACATCGCTTATAATGATGCGGCTGTTGTTGCTGTAGCAGCAAACCAATACACTATTACAATTACTTTACCTGGTGGAGCTAATGAAGGAGCTGTTAGAGTTGGAGCTACAATTTTAGTATCTGATAATGCAACAGGTTTAAGTACTGCTAAATTTTTAGTAACTGCTGTAACAGGTGCAACGTTAAACACTTTAACTGTTGAATGTTACCAAACTGTACCAGCTGCTATAACTGCTGGAACATGTAGTCTATTCGTCTATGGTTCTGAATTTCCAAAAGGAAGTGAAGGAATGAAAGGCGCTATCGAACCAGCTTTATCTACTTTCACTAATTCTCCAATTATCATTAAAGATAATTACGAGTTAAGTGGATCTGATGCTGCTCAAATTGGTTGGATTGAAGTTGCTACTGAAGACGGAACTTCTGGATACCTATGGTATTTAAAAGCTGAGTCTGAAACTAGACTAAGATACGAAGATTACTTAGAGATGGCAATGGTTGAAGGTGAACTTTGGTCACATGCTGCTACATCTTTCGGAGGTAACTTTGGACCTCAAGGTGGAACACAAAACATCAAAGGAACTGAAGGTTTGTTTGCTGCTATAGAAGATAGAGGTAATATATTCTCTGGATTTGCTGGTGCTGCTGGACCTGGTTCTGGTGCAATTGCAGATTTTGATGAAATCCTTAAAAATCTTGACAAGCAAGGTGCTATTGAAGAAAACATGCTTTTCTTATCTAGACAAACTGCTTTAGATTTTGATGATATGATTGCTGCAATGAATGGATCTTACGCTTCATCTGCTGCTGCTTCATATGGTTTATTTGACAATGAGAAAGAAATGGCGTTAAATTTTGGATTTTCTGGTTTTAGAAGAGGTTCTTATGACTTCTACAAGACTGATTGGAAATATCTAAATGATGCTTCTACTCGTGGTTTATCTAAGCAAATTGATGGTGTGATGATTCCTGCTGGAACGTCTACAGTATACGATCAAATGTTAGGATCTAACATCAGAAGACCTTTCTTACACGTAAGATATAGAGCGTCTGAAACTGAAGATAGAAGATTCAAAGCTTGGATCACTGGATCTGTTGGTGGTGCTTACACTTCTGACTTAGATACAATGAGAGTTAACTTCTTATCTGAAAGATGTTTGGTTACTCAAGCTGCTAACAATTTTGTATTGTTCACAGGAGCTTAATTAATTATAAACATTTAAAAAAATAAGAAAATGGGTTTAGTAAAAATTATACCACAAGATAGTCTTCCTGAAAATCCAGGAGTGACTGAATTAATAGATGGTGGAACATGTAAGTTATCAGTAGCTAATCCGGCTATTGTTACTTTCGGAACCAACACTATTACTTATACAGCTACAACTGGTACTTTACCAACTGATCAAGAGATTTTTGATCTATGGGAATCAGTTGCTGGAGCTGCTAACGGGGCTTCTGGTCCTGCTGCAGTAGCACCAATTGTACTTGCTAGTAACGGAGATATTTTATATCCTGCTATTACGTAAGTAAAAAATAATAAGATCCCGCTACGGCGGGGTCTTTTTTAAATTTATATTATATTATATTATGGAAACAAATGAAAAAAAAGCTCCAGCTAAATGGGAGTATAAAGATAGAAATTATTATTTGATTAATGGTAAAAACCCATTAACAATGACCATACCTAGTAGACATTCACGTAGGTATCCTTTATTACATTTTGACAAAAATGTAGGTTATCAAAGAGAAATAAGATATGCTAGTAATCAACAAACACCGTTTGTAGATGAACAGAAAGGTGAAGTTACTTTAGCTCATGTAGTTTTTAATAACGGACATTTAATGGTTCCTAAAGAAAAAAGAAATCTACAAGAGTTTTTAGAAATACACCCACATAAAAATATTATATTTGCAGAGCATGACGCTGTTGAAGAAGCTACTGATCATTTTGATTATTTAGAAACAGAAATTGAAGCTATGAATTTAGCCTATGAAATGGATGTTGACGAAGCTGAAGCAGTGCTTAGAGTAGAATTAGGATCTGATGTTTCTAAATTATCTTCTAAAGAAATAAGAAGAGACGTTGTAGTGTTTGCTAAGAAAAACCCTCAACTATTCTTAGACTTGGCTGAAGATGAAAATCTACTTTTAAGAAACTTTGCAATTAAAGCTACTGAACAAAGAGTTATTAAGTTAGCAGATGATCAAAGAACTTTCTCTTGGGCTAGTAATGGTCGTAAACTATTAACAGTAGGATTCGACGAAAACGCTTATTCAGCTATAGCTGCTTGGTTTAAAACTGATGAAGGACTTGAGGTTTATAAATCAATAGAGAAAAAAATTAAATAACAAGTGATAATAATAAAGGTGGCTTGATCGCCACCTTTTTTTTAAAAAACAAACAAAACAAAAATGGCTATAAACATAAATCAGGTGTATAAGTCTGTGCTAGTAATACTGCAACAAGAGAAAAGAGGTATATTAACACCTACTGAATTCAATAAAGTTGCTACACAAGCGCAGCAAGAAATATTCATAGAATATTTTGATGAACTAAACCAGTTACTGAGACAACCTCAAACGAGTCTAGCATATGCTGATAGATATGCTTTATTAGACGAAAAAATACAAATATTTAAAAGAGTAGAAACACTAAGTACAACTGCTGCTGGAACTGTGACACCAACATCACAAGTTCAAGAACTAGGTACTGTTGTTTACTTAGGTGGTGGTACACCTAGAGAAGCTCAAAGAATTCAAAAGTACGAAGTGTATACAACTAATCAATCTAACTTAACTGCACCTACGACATACTACCCTGTTTATACGTACGAAAATAATACTATACAAATGTATCCTTCAACAATAGTTAGTGGTACAAACGATATACAATTAAACTTTTTAAAGTATCCAGACGATGTTAAATGGGGATTTACTATTGACACAGAGTTAGGAAATTACATCTACAATGCACAAAGTTCTGTAGATTTTGAAATACATCAATCTGACGAACCTATGTTAGTAGATAAAATATTAGGATATGCAGGTGTTATGACTAAGGATCAGTTGGCTATGCAATTGGCAAATAGTAAAGAACAACAAATAGACATGGACGGTCAAAAATAATAAACTATGGCAACAACAACTTTATCAAACGCTTTTATATCACTTAATGATATTATAAATAACTTTTTAATATCTTATACTGGACCTGGTAAATTAATACCTGATGCTATAAGAACAGAAGTAATATTTCATGCTCGTAGATGTCTTCAAGAGTTTGCGTATGAGACTTTAAAAAGTCAATTCACAGAAGGTCCTACAGCTGTTACAGCTTTAACACCTATAGATCTGCCACAAGATTTTGTAGCTGTTATATCAGCAGAGAATAGTGGCTCTGGAACAAACCCTCTTACTGAAGTTTCTACACCTCCAATAGGTGCTGGTGAATTCTATATAAATTACATTAATAAAACCATAACTTATGGTGACACCGGTAATGCTACATTAACATACTTATCTAACGCTCTTACAACTGATGAGTCTGCTGCAATACCTAAACTAGCGGAAGCGGCTTTATATTCTTGTATGGTTTACTCTATACTTTCTAATAGAGAAAAAACAAGACCAGATGTATTGCAAAGATTACTTATGGAAAAAACTGAAAGATTAGAAAAAGCTAAATCAAGACTAGTATTTACTAACTTCGATTAAAAATAAAATATGGCTATTAATGTAAACTCGGTATATAGTACTGTATTGAGTATTCTAAATAAAGAACAACGTGGTTACTTAACACCGTATGAATTTAACAAAGCTGCTACTCAAGCTCAATTAGATATATTTGAAAAGTATTTTATTGATATGGATCAGCAGTTAAAGGTAACACAAACAGACTTTGACTATAGTAATCCTGAATTTAACATAGATGACGAGCTAGAAACATTTAAATGTTTTGGTCCATGCGCTCATGTTGCTAATGGCGTTTATAATCTACCAATTATTGATGATCTCACTAGCACCACAGTGGTATATGATGATGCTCCAGCTGCTGATGAATTTGCATTTTATAGATTAGGTACTGTAGTACTTGAAGGAGGTTCTACTTATGGAAACGTTAAGTTACAAAGACTTCAAAGAAACGCTTTTTATAATATAGATAAGTCTGATTTAACTGCGCCTAGCTTTTACTTTCCAGTATATTTATACGAGAGTGGAAAATTACGCGTTAAGCCTATTACTATGGGTACTTCGTTTCCCAATGAAATAGATGCGGGTTTTATTAGAAAACCTAAAAATGTTACATGGGGTTACACTGTTAATAGTGTAGGTGCTTACATATATGATTCATCAACATCAGCATCAGTAGATTTTGAAATTACAAGCAACAAGCAAACAGAAGTCATACTAGAGATATTGAAATATGCTGGATTTATAGTAAGAGATCCACAAGTAGTACAAGCTGCTGCTCAGGAATTAGCTCAAAAGTAAAATAAAAAATAAAACATGGGTACAATAAACGAAACTAACGCTCAATATTACTCTGGACAATCTGTAATAAAATCAACAAACGCGGGTAATTCAAACGTTTTTGAATTTGGTTTTTCTCCTAACACTGGAAAAGGTGGGTTCAATACTAATTTAGTCAACGCATATGGTTTACCTTTATTAATACCCGCTAACACTTATACTAGAATTAATCCTGCTTCTAATTTTAGAATAAATAATTTAAGTCTTGGGACAATAATAGATGAAGATCAATTATACGTTTCTAATAGTTTCACAAATGAGATAACTTTAAGAACTTCTGTCGCTGCTAACACCGTGTTACTTTGTCAACTTGACCAGAACGCTATAAATACTAATTACGGTGGTTACAGCTTTATACCTCTTAACGATGTCATAGATAACTTTATGATTGCTTACGTAGGTGATGACAAGCTTATACTTAGTTGTAAAAGAACAGATGTAATATTTCACGCTAAAAGAGTTTTACAAGAATTAAGCTATGATGTTTTAAAAGTAATTAAGTCTCAGGAATTAACTATACCACCAAACCTTTCTGTTCCTATACCTCAAGACTATGTTAATCTCGTAAGTCTTTCATGGGCTGATAGCTCAGGCGTAATGCATCCTATATATCCCTTGAATGGATTAAGTGGAAATCCTATTGAATTACCAATACAAGACACTAAAGGAGTACCTACGCAAGACTCATTTGAAGAAAATATAAATGCTGATCAATCTATTATAGAACAAAGATGGGCAAAGAGTACTAGTAGTGAGATAACAGGAGACTATGATGCTTATAACTCTTCTGGAGTTTTTGACTATGTATGGTGGAAACAAGCTTACGGACAAAGATATGGATTAAATCCTGGTACTTCTCAAGATAACGGTTGGTATAGTTTAAATGAAAGAACAGGTACATTTTCTTTTAGTAGCAGTATAGCTAATAGATGTATAGTATTAGAGTATGTGTCTGATGGGCTAGCGTACGATGATGATATGAAGATACCTAAAGTCGTTGAAGATGCTATGTACGCATCTATAATGTATAACATATTGTCAACAAGAAGATCTACTAATCCTAGTATGATTCAGTTATACAAGAGAGAAAAGTACGCTAAAACTAGAAATGCTAAAATAAGATTACAAGACTTAAATTTAGAAACACTAACACAGACTTTTAGAAATCAGTCTAAGTGGATTAAACACTAATTAAATGCAACAAAACTATAAACATTCTTTTACAGATTCTAAAATGCAAAAGGATCTGGATGCTAGACTTGTATCTCCACGTGAGTACAGGGATGCAGTTAACGTAGCGGTTTCAAGATCTGAAGGTTCTGATGTAGGTGCTTTAGAAAACATATTAGGTAATGAATTCATATCTTCGTTAGGATATCCTGGGGCTGGTTTAAACGTAAGATTTTTTATAATAGGTTGGTACATAAACGAAGATCAAGATAAAATATATACTTTCGTAACTGACTATAAAGACAACTCCGCTACTAAATTAGAAAACAAAGCCGGTCCTTTGGCATATTGTTCTATAGTAGAAACAGACACAAAAACAGGTAACTCAAATGTCTTAGTTACAGGTTCCTTTTTAAACTTCTCAGAAAATAGTCCTATTAATCACGTAGATTTAATAGAGGATCTTTTATTTTGGACTGATAACAGAAATCAACCAAGGCAGATTAATGTTTCAAAGGGTGCAACTTATACAAAAGAATCAGATGTATCGGTAGCTAAATATTATCCTTATCAACCAATAAAAATAAAAAGAGAATACAAGTTAGAGAGTTGTATCTATGTTAAACAGAACTTGGATAAAAGATTAACACCTTTAGCCGCTTCTGGTTATGACGCTTGGTACGACTACTTTGTATTAGATATTAATCCTAGCCAAGATGTTATAGATGTTTTTACAGATAACATAGGTGCAAAAGGGTATGTTGAAGATTCTAATGGAGATAGATTTGAATTTAGAGTAGCTTTTTTCCAACAGGATGGTTTTAATCCTGACACTCCAACGGCTTTAGATGGGTGCTTTCTTCCAGCACCTTTTGATAGCGCTGATAATACACCTGGTAATACTAATAGAAAGTACTTATTATTCATAGATAGAGATTTAGATAGTTCTATATTTGAAGCATGGAATGAATCTGAGCCAGTTCCAATAGAGAAGAAGTACACCCATACTATTTATTTGTTTTCCGAAAACGCTAAAGATATTAGTAGAGCTTGGGATGATTATGATCAGTTTAAAATGACTGTATCAGGATCTGTTCCAGGATCTATAACTCAATTTTCTGATACTAACTCTACGTGTGAAAGTTTGATACCTAGCTTATTCTACTTTGGAACTAGAAGTAGACCTAATAACGCTAACACTGGTTCACCTAATTATTGGTCCGCTTGGAATCAACCTCCCTCAAATACTTTTTTTACTGGAGCATCTCCGTTTAGAATTGTAAACGCTTTTCCATCTAACACTGCAACATCACCAGCTAGTTCTAAAGATGCTTTTATAAGAATTACTCATCCTAAGATACCAGATACGGATTATGTTGTAATTGGCCGAATAATACAAGCACCTGGTTTGACTACAGGTACTTTTGCGTTACAAGTAACACCTCAAAGATATACTAGTCTCAGAAATGGAACTTTTGATCCTACTTTTCAAGGACTATTTTTAGAGTATGGTATAGCTATTGGTGATCAAATATCGTTTAAGTTACCAAATAAATTTTTTAAACAAGACTTTCCTGGTGATCCTGCTTTTTTAGAGGATAAATTTGTTAGATTTTCTTATAGGTTTAAATTTGATAATAGTGAATATTCTTTATTATCCCCTTTTACTCAATCTGTTTTTATCCCCAAGCAAGGCGGTTATTTCCAAAAATATATAGCAACTAATAAACAATCAGCTTCAAACAATGACTTTATAAATCAAGAGGATCAAGCTGGACAAAATACTATAGTAGAATTTTTAACAAATGAGATAACTCAAGTAGCTTTAGATATTCCATTACCTTGTCCCGCTAATAAGTTAAAAGAAAGATTTAAAGTAGATGAAATAGAAGTAGTTTATAAAGAGTCTACAGCTTTAGGTTTGAAAGTAATAGAAACAATACCCCTATCAGATGTAACTTCTTTGACTTCAAATAATTTTATTTCTTATAACTACCAGAGTAGAAGACCTATTAAAACACTACCTGATAGCGTTATAACTAGGGTTTATGATAAAGTACCTATTAGAGCAGCTGCACAAGCATCTGCTGGCAATAGGATTATATATGGTAATTTTATAGATGCACATACTTCTCCACTAACATTAGACTACTTGGTTGGGGTTAGTGCTAAGTTTACGCCCGCTTTTAAACAGTACAATGGTAGTGATATAGCTTATCCTAACCATACTTTAAAACAAAACAGAACTTATCAAGTTGGAGTTATACTACAAGATAAATACGGTAGGTCTAGTGATGTAATTTTATCAGCACTTAGAGATTCAAATTATGAGGAAACTACAGGGCCATTTGCTAACAATCCAGTGGTATTTGGTGGTTCTACAGTGTATACACCTTACTTTGATAGTGTAGTTGAGAAGCTAACCACATCTCCAACTACGTCACAAAATCCTAGAGCAGGAATTGTTGATTGGCCTGGTAATTCTCTTAAGGTACTTTTTGCAAATACTATACCTAATACTATAACAACAAATGCTGGTTATCCTGGTTTGTATAGTAATTTTAAGACAGAGTTATTATACGGTGGTACAGGAACTACTACAAATATAAGCGGATTAATATCAGTTGAGTTTTCTGCATCATCTGGCGATATAAGCCTTGCAGTAGTAGGAGATTATATTTCATTTAATAACACTGAATTTGAAGTAGGAGCTATAGATTTAGCAAACAATGTGCTTTGGGTAAAAGATAATATTGATACGCCATTCTCTGCGCCTAATATATCAGATCCAGTTAAGTTAATAGAAAGAAATGAGTTAGGGTTTTACTCATATAAAATAGTAGTAAAACAAACAGAGCAAGAATATTACAATGTTTATTTACCTAGTATACTAAATGGGGCACCTATAATAAAACCTTTTAAATTAGATATATCTGGAACTGTTAATACTGGTACGGTTAACAACACTATAGTTAATCCAGCTGCAGAACCTAGAACATTTTTGTTATTAGAAGGTATGAATTTTACTGTAGCAGGCGTTGAATACACTATAACAAATATATTAAATAATGAGAATTTCACATACTCACCTGCTGGTACATTTGTATCAACTCCTAATGTTGAATTTTCTACTAAATCTAGTAAAAACCTAGTAAATGTTACTACTTTATTAACTGATAATGCTAATAAAGTTCCACCTGGACTACTAGAAACTACACCTGTTCAACAGCAATATTCTCCAAGCGATACTACCTTGTACCCAAGAGTAGCTATTCAAGAAGGTTATACCCCGTCAGGTTTGTACTATACATCTACAAACCAAAACATACCAATATTTCCTGGAAGAAGAAATCTTAAAGTAAAAGCTGTAGGTAATTTCTTTGCATTGAATACAGACGCTAATACAGCTGGGTTATATGAAGCTAAGTCAGATCCACCATCTGCTAATATAGAGAATGTGTTTAGACTAGGTAGAGACGCAGAGACAGCTTTACCAGATAGTATAGAGCCATTAGTATTTACTACATATGAAACTAATCCAGTAAAATCTGAATTAGATATATTTTGGGAGACAGGTACTACAGGTTTGATAGAAGATCTTAATGAAGCTATACTATCCGCTGATGATGTTGTGTTTGACATAAGTACAGGATCATCTCCTTGGAATGAAAGTACAGATACAACAGGTACTCCAGGTAGTCAAAGACTTTTATTAATGACAGTTAGAAATCGAAATGGTGGAATTATTGCACCTGCTAGCTTTGAAGAATGTGCGTTGGTTAATATAACAGATCAAAGTGGAAATGTCGTTTACAATACTGATGGCAATGGTACTCCTATAAGTTTGTATACTAATGCTGGAGTAGCTAAAACTAAAGTAGATAGTACATTATCAAATAGTCAATTTGGTATTAGTTTAGATCCTAGGGGGTTATTATACTATTCTGAGAATTTGCAAAATAATTATCTTAACTTTACATTTAGATGTATTATAAATAATCCTTTAGAAAATGTATATGATTTTCCTTTAACATTCACATTAAGAAATCAAGCGCCAGTAAGAGTTTATGGACAACCACCATCAAATGTAGTTGGTATAACTATTAACAGTGGAATAACACAAACAAAGGAAAATTCCTTTTTACCAATTGGTGCTTGGTCAAACTCAAGTGTAGCTGGAACTTTTAGAGCTACTAATGGGGCTAACACAAATAACGCAAGTGGTTTTATTTGTAATTTACAGATAGTATACAAAATACAGGCTTATAATGCAAGCACATCAACATGGTATGATTTTGATAGTAAACATCAAGGTTTAGAAATACAAACTTATAGTAACCCTAATTACGCTAGCGCTTATGGTAAGATATTATTTGTAGGTGATGTTTCTAATCTTGATGGATCTTCGATAAATCCTAATCCAATAGATTTAAGAATAACAGCTACTGATATGAATGGTAATGGTTTAACAACAACCGTTAGTGAGTTTAGAGTAGAGTTTATGTAAGTTAATTTTTGATTAAAACAAGTGATAATATATTATGGCAACAATTATAGAGGTAGAGTATTACAATTCCTTGTGGTTAAAAAGAGTATTAACACCAGAGACAGGTATGAACAACACGTATGACATATCGTCAAATACAATAATTCCTGGTGGAAGTGGCACATCTCCTAGACGCGGTGTCTTTCCATTAAGTAATGTATATGCTAGTCCACAAACTTTTAATATAACTACAGAGTATCCCGGTAGTGACACTACAATACCTGATAATACATCTGTTACTATAGAAAACTTCTATTTAGAAGACATGTACATTAAAGGTGGTTTTAATAATACTCCTATGGACTTTGGTGCTAGAGCTTTCTTAGACAGAGAAGAACCTGTACAACAAAATAGATTTGCTGCTTTGATATATTCTGGTGTTTTTAATTCTAGAACAGGTGTTAATAGAACTAATGAATTTCCTATTGGTGAGTCAATAACCAAGTCGGCAAATCCAGATAACGGTAGTATACAAAAACTATATGCTGAAGAAAATAATTTATTAGTACTACAAGAGAATAAATGTAATAGAGCTTTAATAGATAAAGATGCTATATACTCTGCTGAAGGTGGTGGTACTGTAACTACTCAGAATGCTGTAATAGGTCAAATAGTTCCTTACGCAGGTGAATATGGTATTAGTAGAAACCCAGAGAGCTTTGCTATATATGGTTTTAGAAAATACTTTGCTGATAGAAATAGAAGTGCTATACTTAGATTGTCACATGATGGTATCACTGAAATATCAGAGTATGGTATGCGTGATTGGTTTAGAGATAATTTAGAAGATCTTGAAGATAATATAGTAAATACATTTACGTATACATTCAATGGGGCAATGATAGATATAAATGAAAGTTTTTTCTACGTTAAAGATACTCCAGGTGAATTAATGGCTGAACTACCTATTGGGAGTGAGGTTTTTCAAGTAAGCACTGGTTTAGTTCTAGGTTATATAACTGCTATAGACAGTAGTCCACCTACTACTCCAGATCCTGCATTTCCATTACAAATACAATTAGACAGACCAATAACTATAAGCGGCACTTTTGCAAATAACGAAATAAGAGTTAGAACATATAGTAGAAGCTATATCAAAGGTGGTTGGGATATATATAATAAACAATATGTTTTATCTCTTCAATATAACACGACTGGAAGTAAAGGAGTAGAAGATAACACTTTTTACACCGTGGGTTTTGATGAAGTTACTAAAGGTTGGACTAGCTTTTACACGTATAGATTTGAACAGCTAGGTAGTTTAAAAGGTAAGGTTTACACTACATATAACAAGCGTTTTTCTCTACCAAGTACCGAATTAGAATACTCTGGTTTATGGATGCAGTATTCAGATAATGTAAAAAGAGGTAATTTCTATGCAATAGATAATCCATCCACTGTTACTTTTATAGCAAATCCTAATCCTTCTGTTCAGAAAAACTTTTTAACAATAGATTATGAAGGCAATAGCGGTTGGAAAGTTGTTGCTATAACATCTGATGAAACAGGCTTTGATAAAGAATGGTCTGGTGGTGTACCGCTATCTGCTTGGAAATTATACTATGATGTTACTAATGAGGTATATAGTTATTATGAAGGAGCTTATGATGGTGCTGGTAATACAGGATCAGCAGCTAGCCCTTTAAACCCACCGTTATTACATGCTGGTTTTGACAGGAAAGAGAATAGATACGTAGCTAACTTAGTTAACAACAGTACGTCAATGCCAGGTGAAATAGCATATGGTAATCAAATAAGCGGAATAAAAGGTTTTTTCTCAGAAATAAAAATGAGTACAGATACTAGTACTAACCCAGGTGGTTTTAAAGAACTATACACAGTTGGGTTAAGGTACAATGTATCTTCAATGTAATTAAATATGAATATAAGAAAATTAACAGAGTCTGATTATGAGACTCTAGCTAGTTGGTGGAAGGCTTGGAAGTGGCCACCAGTGCAAAAAGACTTTTTACCAGACAACGGTACG
>CERP01050185.1_pt1 | contig 12332 bp, 5 predicted proteins | sample 530801 | NCBI WGS metagenome assembly CERP01 (sample SAMEA2620991, study PRJEB7988) | marine metagenome | biome: marine biome (ENVO:00000447); feature: surface water layer (ENVO:00002042); material: "saline water (ENVO:00002010), including plankton (ENVO:xxxxxxxx)" | depth 5 m | reverse complement strand
GTCTGAAATATAACTATGACCACCATCATGGTAAATCTGTAGATCTGACCCTGCGCCAAAGATGGCTTTGTTATCGTCACCGAAGGTCATATTGCCAGTGCTTGCAAAACCAGTACCAGTGATAGTACCGTTAACCTCTAATTCTGTAGAAGGGTCACCTGCAATTTTAATGCCAACAGAACCACTGCTTGTTATCCTAAGTGGCTCAACAGTAGCGCTTGCAGTACCTAGAACTAATCTATCATATTGATGGTGATACCTAATGTATCCTGCATCCAGAGCATCGCCACTTGTTCCATCTGCAAAATGAATATTACCAACGCCTGTTGTACCACTTGCAATAGTCATAGTGTTAGAGCCAGAAGTCGCACCTATAACTAATTTACTATTAAAGCTAGAAGGGCTATCATTATTTATTCCAATGCCGCTTGTCGTATCAAAATACAAATAATTACTAGATGGATCAGTAGAAGATATTTTAAGAGGCTTGTATGTGCCTGATGGTGTTTGCCCAGAAATTAAAGCAAGATCAGCACCACTATTAGATAGCCCAACACCAGCTGTACTTGCGCCAAAAAAACCAGTTCCGATAACTGTTAGCTCATTGTCAGGACTTGTTGTTTTAATCCCAACGCGATTATTAGAGCTATCTACGTGTAGCGTGTTAGTGTCTACGGTAAGATCGCCACTAATATTAACCTCAGTGCTTGCGTTTATATCAACCGTAGGCGCTGTAATCTCAACCTCAGTATCCGCATCAATGTCTAGCTGCCCATCAGCAGAAGAACTTATCTTTAATGCTGTGTCTCTAAACTGGACTTCGTCTGTTGTGGTTAGCTGTATATTAGTGCCACTTGTAGTATTACCATTTCCTAATATTTCAGTAAGTGTATCGCTTGCACCAACCTGACTATCAACATAAGCCTTTATAGATTGTTGAGTTGCTAATGATGCTGCACTATTACTAGACATATTATCTTCATCTAAAATATCTGTGACATTTGTAGATGACATGCGTAAATTAGAAACTGTTCCAGTTGTTGTAATTGTATCTGATGAAGCATTTCCAAGTGTGGTATTACCGTTTACAGTAAGGTTTCCAGACATACTAATAGTATTAACTAACATAGCCCCTACATCAAAAATAACACTATACTTAGAACTATTAGTATTTGTATCTAATGGAGCGCTTCCGCTAGAAGTATGTGCGCTTGTTACTATGTATATACTTCCATCACTTGTATCCCTTACAAGATCTCTTTCTACATAAGCAGTAGACGCAGCCCAATCACCCTTCCACACACCTAACTCTTGAGAAATAAGGGTGTCACCTGCAGAGTTAAACGCAAGAACTTTATTAACCCTGTCAGCAGCAAGAGGTAATGTTAATGTAGCAGCAGTATCAAAGTCAGAAAGCTTTACTCCACGACCTGCTAAATCATCTAAATCAGCAGCAACAGCAATCAACCTATCTAATTCTGTATTTAAAGATACAATGTTAAATGCACCAGAAACAGGAAAATCAGTTGTTCTTTCTATCTCAATATCACGAGTAATAACAACAGTAGAACCACCAGTTGTACCCACAACAGTTGTTGTAACTGTACCAGTAGAACCATCACCACCCGAAACAGTATAATGAGTAGTAATTGTTTTGAGTGTGCCATCTATATATACATTAAGATCTGCATTATCAAAGAACTCAAAGGGTACTGCAAAACTTGTTTGGGTTGCGCCTTGCGCTACTGTGTAGGAAATACGCGGTGAATTGTCTGCTATGTTAATTGTCATATCAAATCCTCATTTTAATGCAAATTAACTCTGTTTGTATTTTCTATCAACGCACAAAAAAAGACGCACAAATTACATAGATCTAGACATGCCAAGAGTGATTGCATTCATGTCACCCTTCCAAAGCCACAGCCTCATAAATGGCAAGTTACGAGTAAATGTTTTTAAACCCTCTCCTGCATTTCCATTTAAAAAATCTTCTATAGGATTAATAGTAAGATCAGCCGCAATACTTGGACCTGCACCCATAACACCAGTAAGTGCATCTAACATATTAGGTTCTTGGGGAAACTTAGGTTCAATAACACCCTCTAAGAAGTTGCCACCACCAAGAGCCATGCTAGTATTTATAGAAGTATAAAGTATATCTGAGTACATAGCAGCTAATCCGCTTTGATCAAAAGATCTAGCAAATCTATCTGAGTATGACATTTCATCCCATTGCCTTGCAGCACCGTCACTAAGCTGACTCTTAATGGCAATAGACATATACCCAAGACCCATTGCAGTAATAACCCCTGCTGCTCTGTTCTTAATCTGACCCTGAGAGTAGGCACCAGTTACCTTATTCATTGCAGCAAACGCATACGAAAAGAATTGGAATGGTAATCCAAGAATACCTGACTCCATTCTGGAATATCCAGTAACAACATCATCTTCATCATAACCAAATGCTTTGGCTATTCTGTGAGGAACATATACAACACCATCTGTAATTAATGGTTTATCAGCAGGAGTACCCATCATAATAGTATTTAGTATTCCGCTTTGAAGTGCAGACCTAAATGTTTCTGTAGTTTCCTCACTTATTCTTGGATGTTTTTTAATTTCTTCTATTGCTAGTTTATTAATAGCATTTTCATAGTCTGCTTTGCCTTGTTTAGTCCTAGAATCAAAACCTAAACTTTTAGCACTATTTTTATTGTGCATTATTTCATGCATCTTAACAAACTGCACTAAATCATCTGGTGATTTTATAAACCCTTCTGGCAAACCCTTAACACCTTCTACTTTTGTAGAGTCTTTTGCCCATACTCTAGATTCATAATACTCACCACGAATATAATCTTCATCTATAAATATTTTCTTTGAGTTTTTATTATAAAATGCAGGAACATATCTTCCATCTTTTGCAAATTTATTTGTAGGTCCTGTAACTATTGTTGCTGTATGATCTGGAAATCTAACAGTACCAGACCATGAAGATGTATTAGGAATATACAAACCTCTTGCACTATGCTGAACAGGCGCTTCTGCTATCTCTCGAGCTATTTCTTCTGTAATATTATATCTAGCTAGATAAGATGCTTCTTGCTGTGTAATTAAATTGTTTTTGTCTTTAACTGTCCATTTCTTAGAAAGAGAAACAAGAGTATGCCCACGAATTAATCCGTCTAACTCTTTTGAAATTTGTGTAACTGGACCTAGAAGGTTAGCAACATTGTAAATACTTCTAGCAGTATCCCAAGCTGAAGATTGCATTGGGTTATTTGTCATATTCTCTGTAAATTTTAAATGAGCAGAGCCTTGAAGTATCTCAATAGCCTCAGCTATCCCATCAAGTTCCTGTCTGTTTAAGTTCCTAGTGTTTTTATCAAAAACGTCTAACAGACCTTTTAAAACGTCACCAAGTTCATGCTCCATAATAATACGAGAAAAATCTGGTATTGCAGAAAAACCTGCTGCACCCATGTAATTCATGTAAGCCAAGTCTTTCATTATTTGTGCAGCTTGAAAGTCTATTCTGTCAAAGTTCCTAACAGGTGAACCTGCAATTCTATCATAAGCACCCTTAAAGTTTCTTTTAAATGTATTAATATCTTTAGCTGAATTACCTGCTATAAGCATTTCTAACTCAGTATCTTCAACAACCTCTTTAACAGATCTACCGCCATACATTTTGTGAAACTGATAAATGCCACCAGTTCTATGAGCGTAGGCTTTCATTATAGCCATTGGGTCAGTATGAATAAATTCAAGGACAAGACTGTTAGGTATGTCTAGTTCTCTATGTCTGAGATGTTTTGATTTACCATACCCATAAGCTATTTGTTCTGGATCAACTATATCTTTAATACCTAAGATATTATCTACAGTTTTCTTAGCTCTATCTTCAGCAGCTTTAACACTGCCATCTAATTCTTTTTTAACATACTTACCATTTTCTTTTACATAAACAGTAGGATTCCCCATATACCATTCTGCAATAATCTTTTCTAAATCAGCTCTGTTTTTTTTAATTTTACCTATGTCCCAATATCTAGGCATAAACACATCTTCATTAGCTGGCATAACTCCACGTGGAAAATTTTCTAAAGAAAGTTCATCTTCTTCTATTGCCCTCGTAAGATTAACAATTCTATTTCTGTAACTATCATTAACCTTATTAAAATTTGCTTTGTATTTTTTCCTCCATTTTTTTGAATTTGCTTCAAAGTTTGCAAAAGTTTCTTTAGCTCTTTCTAGCTTTATTTTGTTTTGCCTAACTTTAGCAGAAATACTTTTTTCAGTGCCAAGAAGCCCTACCTCTTCTAATCTATCTGCATACTTACCAAAAAAATCATCTATAATATTTGCAGCCTGTCTTTCTTGATCTGTTAAGTTATCAACCTTATTAATTCTTTTGTTATTAACTTCTGTAAGCCATTCACTGTAAGATCTACCATTAGGCTCTTTACCTCTAACTTTTCTTCCAACATTAGCCACACGTTCGATAGCATCATTTACATTAATGCCAAGAGGTCTACTAGGATCTTTAATACCAAGACTTTCAGACCACAGTCTAATTAAACTATTGTTAGATGTTACCCACTCACCTTCCATAAGTTTAGCTTTTTGCAAAACAGAAGGACCAATAGACAAACCAAACTTATTCATTACAAGAAGTAATCCGCTATCACCTGTAAGTTGCAATATAGCTTTCTTAGCTGAGTCAGCAGCATCAGATTGAAGAACACTTTTTATAGGCGTTGGTATAAATTTAAAGAATGGACTGTTTATAAATAAGTTAGGAGCAATATCATAAGGATCATCTATTCCTTCAATCTTTGCATCTTCTACTTTTCTTAATGCTCTTTCTCTACTTATATTTGAAACAGAAATTTCTGCTTCAGATCTTTTAGAAGTTAATGCATTTTGTTCTCTGAGTAGATCTTCTATTTTTCCATCATCTAACTCATCCATATTCTTTTTAAGAGTTTCGTCTATTTCTTCTATTCTTTTAGTAGAGCCAAATACAATTTGTTCTTCTACAACAATAGTATCATCTAAGTTTTGATCTGTTCTACCTTTGTAAGTTCTTTCTTCTCGAGGTCTAAGGTTAACAACATCGTTTGCAGTAAGTGTATTTACTTCTTCAGTAATACCTGCCTCTCTTAAAAACTCTTTATGTGATTGCTCTGTCTTACGAAAAGCATCTGCTCTTCTTGTTAAAGGAATACTAACTGCACTATTTAATAACGCACCAAATACAGTTGTTGCGCCAATGTTTAATGCAGCCTCTCCAAACGTGCCAGTAGGATCATAAGGCGCTCTTATGCCTTCTAGGAAAGCTTGAGTAGTACCTGCTGCAACACCACCTCTTACAGCAGATCTTGCAAGACCAATAGTCGCGCCACCAAAAGGTAGAGCTATTAAGTTTACAGGATCAAAAAAACCTGCTCCTACGTTTGTCCAGAAACCTGCCCTTGCCATTACCTCCCTATTATCTTCAAGATCAAATAGCTGAGATTTCAAGACGCTCATATGTTCAGAATTTTTAGCATGAACTAATGTATCAAAATATTGTTCATAACCTTCAATGTCTGGTCTAGGATCGTAGTCAAAGTCTGTTTCTACATTGCCAAACTGTGCTTCATTTCTAGCTTGATTTATAATTGGCTGATATGTGTAACCTAACTGTGCGCCAACAACATCAAAAAACTTAGGGTCCTTTTCATTTGCATCAAAGTTATTAAGAGAACCTAACTGCCCTTCTTGAAATAGAATATTTACAGCCATTAATTCATTCCTGCTCCTGCGTATGGTGAGGATTGAGCATCTTCTGGAACAATATAACCTTGTTCTGGACCTGATTGTGTACTGTCAATAATTTCATCAGCAGTTATTTTATTACGTCTAATGTCATTTAACTCATCCATGCTTAAAGTTTTCATATAGCTTTCTTTATTGATAGACTTTGCAAATGCAGCAACATCTCGCTCTGATGTGCTAAATCCTATTGGATAACCTGTTTTATCTAATACAGGAACTAAGTTATTATTGTCTCTATAGACAGCCATAAATCTTACACCACCACCTTGAGATACACCCATTGGCATTAAAAATGCTCTGTTGTCTATATCTTCTGTAGATAATCTTAAAGCTATTCGAGAATCATTTGGTGTTGATGTGTCAATCATTAAGTTCATTAATTCATTGTTAACTTTGTTAATAAAAAAATCTTTTATTTTTTTATCTGCAAACAAATGATTAAAAGAATACCTAGATCTATTGCCGCCCTCAGAAGCAACGTCCATTACATAACCTTCTGTTTCAGAAAACATTCCTTCATAATACGCTTGTAAATTACCTTCTATAGTATCCGCTTCTATTCCTAAAGAACCCATATACATAGCAAAAGAACCCAACATTCTTATTGCTTGTGGGTTTGTTCTTGCATCAGGCACTGCTCTTTGAACAAAATCATTAGCACTTAAAGACTCTTTATCATAAAGATCTCCAAACTTTCGCATCATAGATGTCCTTACTTCTTCAGTATCAGCTTGAGCTAATCTAGTAGATATATCTGCAATATCTTCACCAGTAACTTTTCTTGCAGCAGAAATAGAAGCAAGCCTTGCTAATGTTTTGTCTCCTAATCCTATGCCACTAAAAAGATTTACTTTTGCATTTGTTCCTCTTGGTTGCTGAGAAAACTGTTCATATAAAGTAAGAATGTTAAGATCTTGTTCAGTTCCCTTAACTGCTCCTGCGGCTAAATCTTGAAACATTTGCTTTAAAGCAGGTGGCAATATTCCTGCTTGCATAGATTTTGATAAAAGAAGTGCTCCTGTATTGTTCGGATTAAATGCTTCTTGGCTAAAGAAAAACTCCTCTCCCATTCCTGCGGCTTCAAGAATAAAATCTTGAACTTCATTTGCATTAGAAGCGTTTCTTTCTATAAAGTTTCCACTAATTAAATCAGTTCTTATATTAACAGATTCTTGTATCGCTTTATTATCTGCTTCTACTCCGCTAATAATAGTTTGTCTAAAATTTAATTGAGAAGCTATTGCTTCTTTATTAGTAAAGTTAACAGCTTCATCAACAGCAGCCTTAAGTTCTGGTGGTAAATTTTCTTCAATTCCATTTACTGCATAGTTCATAGCAGCTTGCAAACCTATTGATGTTGTCTGATCTGTAATAGCATTACCAATAATGTTATCAGTTTTAGCTCTTTGAAGATTAGTTAAAGCTGTTTGTCTTTGTGTTTCAGAAATAAATTCAGTGTTAGTTATAAACTCAATACCTTTTTCATACTGAGTTGATACATTTTCTGTATACATTTTGATTGTATCACTTACTAATGTTCTTTGTTCTTGTTTATATTTTTCTGTGGTTCTAAAATCAGTATCAGATAAATCATTAATAAATTCATCTATATTAGCAGAACTCATATCTCCACGTTTTGTTAATTCTATAAGAGTTGACATAGCAGTATGTGCTCTGCCTGTTAGTTTATCAGTGCTTTTTCTTATAAAACTTCCTTTAAGTCTATCTACTATTTCTGCAGGTGACAAACCATCAGTACGAAGATCGTCATATGCTTTAATTAGCAAACCTTTAGATATTTCTGTTCTTAACTCTTGTTTTTGAGCAGCAGTTATTGCAGTGCCAAGTTTTCTAGATTCATCTGATTCTCTTGTATCTAACTCTGTTTCAGCAGCATCATATCTATCTAATATTAATTTCTTTTTATTTTCTGGACCTTTTATTTCGTTAGATTCAAGAATGTTACCGCCAAGGCTTCTTGCGTTAAAAGCCATAGAGTCATAGTTCTCTTGATCTAAAATATTATTTGTAACTTGATTTTCTTTTTCATTTCTAAGTATTTCTAATTTTTGTTGCTCAACAATAGGTGCTAATGCTCTAATAGAATCAAAGTCAGTTATCTCAGTTCCATCTTCTGATGTTGTTCTAAAATATCTTAACGCATCACTAAGAATGTTTAGCTCTTCTGAGTGTTGTTCTTCATTTAAGTTAGCTGCACTGCCAGAAGATATAGCTCTTAAAACTGTTTCTGCCTGAGTAGAAGTAAGATTTGCCATTCTACTTCTAAGCGTTCCTATTGCAAATCTTGTTGCGCTTGAAGTTTCAAAAGCTTCTTTTTGTGATGCGGTAAAATGATTAGATGCTTCTGCTTTTTCTGTTGTGCTAAGTATATCATTTATAAGAAGTTGAGCTTTCTCAGTTTCACCAGAAGAAGTAAGTGCTTCTATTGCGTCTAGCTGTTCATCAAGACCAAGAACAATACTATTCGTTGTCTTAATACGCTCTCTTGTTGCGGCTTTGTCCATAAGGTTAAGACTTGTTGTTGTGGTAAGTCCTACACCTGACTGCATAATATAGTTACTATAACCAGTAGCCTCAGAACCAGTTGCCATATTATCAATATACTGATGCATTTGATCTTTAAATAATTCTACACCACCATCTTGATCCTGATATTTAATAGCAAATTCTTTAGCTTTTACTTTTAATTGGTTATCAATCTCAAATTGAAATCGTTTAGCTATTGTTTCTTCGTAAGCTTCTTTACCTACTCTACCAAAAAAACTATTGTCTTCAATCCAACTAAGAGCCTGTGGTTTATTTGTAATAGGATCGAGTGTCGTAATCTTTGATGTTTCTTCTTCTTGAGCAAGCTTCTTACCACTAATAGCAGACTGCCTACCCATCTCACCAATAGCTAGTTCTGTTAGTTTATTTGTAGCAGCAGCTATTCTTTGGTATTGATTACTACTTTGTTGTCGAACAACACCTACAGGACCAAGACTACCTATCTGTCTTTTTTCTCTAATAACGCCCATTTAGTCAGTTCCTTTAAAAAACTTTGGATTTAAGTTCTTGGCAATATCTGAAATCCCTGTAATAAGGTTTGCAGTTGCTTCTGCTTTTAATCCTGCCGATGCGCCTTGCCCATACTTGTAAGCAACAGCAGCAGCCGTAGCTAACTTAGCTGTTTGAAGTTGAGCAGATCTTTCTATGCCCTCTAAGTCCTCAGATGCAATTCTTCTATTCTCTTTAAGAAGCGCACCAACAGATCTATCTTCTCTACCTAATGCACTAAAAAAAGCAATGTTCTGAGATTCAGCAATTTGCATATCTCTAATACGTCTATTGGATTCATCTATTGCTTGAGCCTTAGTAAGAAACAAATCATTAACATGTTGCCTTGCTTCAAAGACACCTATCTCAGCCCTACGTTTTGCTTCTTCTCTTGTAGCATCGTAGGATTTTTTTGTTCCAAATAAACTTAAACCTGTAGCAATAACAGTAAGAGGATTAATAGCCATTAAAAAGATACCTCCGCGACCAAACCATTAACTTGAATAAACATAGGTGCAGTTTGCGTTACTGTAATCTGAGGATCTTTGTTGTATCCCAGTAAGTAGAACTCTCTTTTCCCTGTGACTGCTTGCCTTGGCAGACTAAAGTCATTGTTTACTTTTCTTATTATTAATTTTTTATTATTTACTGAAACAGAAAGAGTCTCAGACAAATCAACTATTACTCTAGATAAACTTCTAGGCTGTCCTGTTTCTGGGCCGATAGAAGTATTAACATCTATTGGGTTAGTCTTTAGCTCTACATCAAATCCAAATCCTACCTGACAGCTAGTGAGAGAAGCGTCTACAGCCGAAACGTCAACTTTACCAGCAGACACAGTAAATTTACCTAAATAGTCCGTAGAGCTTATTACATCAACCTCTGCGCCATTCTCAAAAAAATTAGATACAGTAAACACTCCTGCTGTTCCTGTATATGTATTCCCAAGATCTAAACTTACATTTTGATTTAACTCAGCAAATACAAAACTCTTTGTACCTGATCCAAGATTGGTTTTAATAACAGCAAAAACCCTATTACCAATAGCAGTAACAGAATGAAACGAACCATTAGTTTCAAATCTTGTCCATCCTGCAACACCTTCAATTCTATTTAGATTATATACAGCAATCTCACCAGTAAAGTTTTGAGCAAAGACAAATGACTCAGCAGTGTTTACTGCGCCACTAATTACACACATCTGAACAGGGTCGCTTATTAAATGAGAAGAAAGCAATGAAATAGGATCAGCTTTATAAGCTTGCTCACTATCATCATAAACAAACTGACGTATCATCTTGCCGCCAATTTGTCCAAAAATTGTAGCACCATAGAAAGGTTGAGGCCTTACAAACGTAGCGCCAAAAGATGTCTGTCTTTTTACCCTAGCATTTGTTGGAGTAATAGGTTGGTTCTCGAATGTAGGAATAAAAAACTCAGAACCTGCGGTAAAGATATGTATATCTCTGTTAGAAACAAAGTGACGTATAGTAGCCACCTCACCAATACTCATTACTAATTCTAAACTATCATCGTCTTGAGCAGTACCAATATCAAAATTATAAAACAAACCAGACTTACTTGCCCAAACGGTATCGGGTTGTGATAGCGTACCACCAAACCACAATCTATTCTCATGGAAACCAACAGCAGCAGGATAACCACGCAATAAAGAATAAGACTGCTCCATCCATTGTTGTGTTGCAGCATGTGTTACTATCTGTAAAAACCCACCACCATCTTCTGATGTATTAGCAGAAGAACCTGCGGTAACGACATATCTATTTTCGTCTATAACACTTGCAATACTTCTAGTACCATTAATCTGTGCAGCATTTATACCACCAACAGCAGAAGCATTTCTTATTGTAATACTGTCACTTGCAGTCATTCCATGATTAATATGAGTAATTTCTAAATTACCAGAGCCGTCAGTTGTTCTAATAGAATTAGAATCAAGCTCTACAAAAAGTTCATCAACAACTCTACCAGTAGCAGATGTAGCAGATTGAACAGATGTTATGTATATCTCAGCATCATGATACAGCAGTGTTATACCAATATGCTTAGAGTTAGGATAGTTACCACCAGATTGACTTCCTGTTATATCAAAGTAAGCAGCACTTGTCGTTAGTGTAATAGAAGTACCAGTTGTAGCAGAGGGATCTAGTGTCATACCAGTTGCTTGAAAATGATAATATGGTTGATAAATCTTAGCACCACCTGCTTGTAAAACAAAATCAAATTGCTCTACTTGAAAACTATTCAAGCCAGTTCTTACAATTTGTTGACACATAAATGTATTGTGGCAAAGAAATAAAACATCACCACCTTGGGCATAAGTCATTTCATGTAGGTACGCCTGATCCCATTGTAAACTGTTTGAGTCTACATCTTGCGTAAGGGTTGTAACCAAACTTAATGCGCCAGTTGTGGGGTTAATAAAAAATATTTCACACTTCTGATGTGAGAAAGCTATTATATATTGCTCATCATCTGAAAAAACAAAAGGTATTAACCTTACTTGCTGCCTTATAGATGTATCCTCAGTTACAGCAGTAAAATCATGCAGAGCTTGAAACCCACCACGTTTAGCCACGCCACCTTCTGTTCTTATAAAAAAGTTTTTAACGCTTTGGGCAGATGAGTTATAAATTGGAGAATCAGTTCTTGCTACCAAAGACGGACTAATTTCACCATACTGAAAGTTTGTTATAGGTATTCTAGCCTTTTGCATTTAGCTTCGCCTGTTAGTAATAAATCTTGATGTTATAACCTTACGAGTTGTTTGTTGTTGAGAATCTGTTGATCTAGCTTTAGCCATAAGAAATTCGTACTGAGTAGACATTAGATTAGATAAAGAAGTATCTCTTATTAATGCGGTAGCAAACACAACAGCCATTGCATATTCTACGCATACAGAAAAATAAGAAGGCCAATCAACTTCATTAGCTCTATAAGTAAAATCAGCTATAAGAACATCAGCAACGTCAGCATCACAAAAAACCTTATTACCATAAACATTGTATTCAATTTGAAAATCTCTAACCGTAACAGCATGAAGAAATAAGTAATCAGGAAGCTGATAAGCAGAGTCAAATCTACCAGTAGGTGCTTCACTTAACCTGTTTAATATAGCTTGATTGGTTGCAAATCTCCAACGTGTAGAAGTAAGATTAGTTCTTGCAATATCTTCATACATGTTACCTGCAATCAAAGCTTCAGATGTATCATCATCAAAAGAAGTAATTGGCTCTGCACCAATTAAGATGAGAGCGCGGCTACATATATCAATTGCACTATTTGCAGGAGTACTTACCATTATAAACCTCTATAAAAAGAGGGGGGCTTCCGCCCCCACTCTATTAGTCACCATCGGTCTCTGCGACAGCAGTACCATCAGATACATCTACAACTGAACCAGTATTAGAAAGAACAGTACAGAAGTTAGT
>CERP01009757.1_pt1 | contig 12356 bp, 16 predicted proteins | sample 530801 | NCBI WGS metagenome assembly CERP01 (sample SAMEA2620991, study PRJEB7988) | marine metagenome | biome: marine biome (ENVO:00000447); feature: surface water layer (ENVO:00002042); material: "saline water (ENVO:00002010), including plankton (ENVO:xxxxxxxx)" | depth 5 m | reverse complement strand
TCTATATCTTGTTGATATAAATATTTAAATATTGATGTTATTAATAATCTCTTATAATTTGAATATTGTTTAACTATTTGCATAAATGAATTTAAATATTCATCATCTACATCATCATAACCATCAGATAATTCAGTTAGCCATTTGCCAAATGAAAGATAATTCCATTGACCAATTTGCATATTATATACATATGTTGGTGCAATACCACCAAAAACATTACCTGCTATATAATTATTAACAGGCAATTCTTCAAACATAACTTTATCATAAATATTCATATATAGTTTTTTTATTAATCCATGGATTACAAATCTTACAAATTGTGGTGAATTTACTAATTTAGAATCATCAGAATTTGTATTTAATTTTATGTCTGAGAAATTAAAAGGATATTCTTGATTTTCATATAATGATTTTTTAAAAAATGAAGGATTTTCAAAAGTATTATATTCTGTATATTTTTGTTCAAAATAATTATCCCATTCATCTACAAGTTCATTAAAATCAGGCAATGTATTATCTAATCCAAGTGCTGATTCATTTGGAGTAACATTAATTTCTTCCTGTAATTCTGTTAAACTTCTAATATCTTCTGTTGATGTATAATCTTTTCTGCCTTCAATAGAAGCATAAAATGTATCTGATTCATAATCTGATTTTTCTGTTAAATACATAAATGAAAAGTTAGACAATTCATATCCAAGTGTTTTTTCATCATCTTTAATATCTTCATATAATAAAACTTTATCTAAATCTTTAGTTTCATCAAAACTTTCTTTTGCTTCTTCATGTGAAAAATTATTATTATCAGTATATTGTTTAAAATAACCAACTCTTGATATTCTTTCATTTTCAGTTGTTTCTAATCTTGTAGATGCACTAATACCAACATCTTCTAATTCATCAGTATTTGAACCTGTTGTATTATTTGATATATTTTCAAACCAATTTTCAGGTGGTATATTGTTTTCAATAAGTTCTTTTAATAAATCTGTGTTTAATGGTTTTACTATAAGTGTTTGTCTTTCTGTGTTATTATTTTGTGTTGCTAATCCATTTTCATCAACATTAGCAAATAATCTTGCATAACAATCATATCTAAATAATTTTTTTGTTTTATCTAATTTTAATAAAATCCATCTATTTTTATTTGTTCCAGCTGAAAAAGTTTTAGATTCTACTTTAAAAACATCACTTGCATTATATTCATCTTCAGGTTCATCATCATCTCTAAACCAAATTTTATCATAACCCCAATTTGTAGACATAACATCTGTGTTTGGATTTATATTTTCATCACTTATTACATCATTTAAAGAATCTAATAAATTATCACCTGATATATCTACTATAACATCAGTTGCAAAAGCATATCCCATACACAAAATTGGTGTTGATTGTGTGTTTTTTAATTCAGGTAAAATATTATTAGTATTTATGAGCCATGTTTGTGGATTTACAAAATAAGATTTTGCTCTTATTGTATCAAAAAATACTTCATAAGGAAATATAACATAGTCATCATCTTCTGCTAAATATAAATAATGATTGTAATTTGTAGTTGAAAGTATTTTATTAGTAGTAAAACTATTAGATATTGTTTTGCTGTCATGTATAATACCTAATGATTTAAAACCATTATTATTGCTTAAATTAGTTTGATATACAATACTTGGTGATTTATCTACTTTACCATAAACCATAGGAACTGGCTTAGATTCATCTAAATCAGATATACCATCTTTAATATTTTCATCAAGGTCTGCTAACTTAGTAGCTGGTAGTTTTTTATCTTTAATATAATCTTGTGTAAAATCTTCTGCTTGTATAGAAATCTTATCACCTGATTGTGATATTCTATTTACTATACCATAAAACATAATACTGCAATCATCATTAGATAACTCTTGTATATTTTTATTTAGGTTTATTTTACTGCATGTAGGTGTTTTATAGTATAAGATAACATATTTACCTATCAAGGAATTTAAATCATTAAATGATACTGAATTTGTTAATTTAGTAACTACATCATAATAATTATATAAACTAAATCTAAATGTATTTACTTTTATATTTTTTTGTTCATAATCAATAGAATTTTTAACACTTGATATGTTTTGCAGTATTTCTTTTGTTTCTATTGAATTGTTATCTTGGTCTTGTAGAATTAAATTAGAAGTAGAAAAGCTATCTAACAGATTGTATTTATCATCTTCTAGCTCTGCAACTATAACTACTGGTATTACAGATAGGTTGTTACCTTGTGTGTCATTCTTAAAATTTTGACTAATTAATGCCATTAAATTCTATTTCCAAGCCTTAAACCTTCTTCTATCTGTGGCATTAATACATCTTCTGTAAATTGTTCAGTTCCTATAACAGAACCTTGTATGTTAATAGTCATACCACCACCTTGTGGTCCATCTAAATTAGGGTCTACTAAGGGTGTTACTTGAACTCTTTCAGGTCCATTACCTTCACCTACCATCATCATTTGAGGACCATCAGTAACAAAATCTGCTCCATATTGTGCTGCTGTTATATTGTTTTTTGCAAACAATTTATCTATACTTGCACCTGCTCCTGCTGCTGCTAAAATATTAAATGGAAATCCAATATGTTTCATTATTTGTTTTATTAAATGTGCTTTAGATGAATTTAGTGCTGCTTCAAATTCATTTTTTGCACCTATTGCAGTTTCTGATGACCTTATTTTATTATAAGCTTTTTCTATTGCACTTCTTTTATCTTTTGCTTCATTTACTTTTTTTTGTATTACTTCTTCTTCTTTTTCTAATTTATTAATTTCTGTTTGTAATTTTACTTGTTTCTGTAATTCCTCTATTGTTTTTTCTAAACCTTTTCTTTCTTCAGCATTTTTTTTCTCTAAATTAGTTAATCTTTCTCCTTCTTGTATAAATAAAGCACTATTTTGTATTTTACCTTGTTCTGCTCTTGCTAATTCTAAATCTGCTCCATCTTGTAAAGCTACTTTATATTCTTCTAATTTAGTATTTAATTCTGTTTGTGCATCACCTGAAAATTTTACATCTTCTTGTAATTTTTTTAAAGCATTTGTTTTTTCTAATTTTTTCATTGTTAGTTCATATTCAGTTGTTTCCATGCCAAGTTCTTGCATTTCTCTAACAAATGTTTCTAATTTTGTTTCTCTTCTTTCTTCTAAAAAACTACCAATAGCTTCTGCTGCATTTTTAGTAGCTACTGCAAATGATTTCATTAATGGTTCTAATGCTTCACCTATTGTTTCTTGTGTATCACCAAGAGCATTATTCATTTGTGCCATAGCACCTGCAAGAGTATCTGCTTGTGCTGTTGCTTGACCACCAAACACATCTGCTAAATTACCAGTTAATGATTCTAATCTTTCAGTAGAACCAACTGCTCCTGTTACCTCAATACCATATCTTGATAAAGCATTAGTAGATGAACCAAGTGTTTTAGATACCAAATCTGCTGCAACTGTTAGTTCCATTCCTTTTGCTGCTGCTAAATCAAGTGTTGCTTTTGTTGCTGCTGCAATAGCTTCTTCTTCTCTTACAAATGAACCAATCAATGCTTGTGCTTCAATAACTTGCTCATCACCAAACATTGTTACTTGTTGAATGGCTTTTGCTTGATTTAATAATTTTTGTGATGTTTTGCCAAGTGCTGCTTCTAATTTTTTTTGTGCAAGTTCTTGTTGTGCAAAGGCATCTATTGAACCTTTAATACCATTAATCATTCCCCTTGCACCAAAGTAGGCTGCTGCTGCTACACCTGCTTTTTTTGCAAGCCCACCTAAAGCACCTGATACACCTTTAACTTGTTTTTCAGATTTACCTGCACCTTTTGTTATTATTTCAATAATTTGCTGTATCTTACTTGACATTAGAATCCTTTGCTTTTAACTGGTTTAATTCTTTTTCTATTAACATAAACTCATCAATTATATTAGCTGGTGTTTGTTGTAAAGAAGGATATGGAGGACAACTAAATGATTTACAATAGGTATATTCTTTGATTCTTTTCTGAACATCTTGATTTAATAAATCACTTGTGTTGCAGAAAAAGAAATGCTCTGTATATAATGTTTCTCCTATTGAACTAATATTATTTTGCATTATCTCATCATAACAGGCTTCAAGTTCTGTATAAACATCTTCCATATTTGTAAACATCTTCTGTTTGCCTGTAACTGGACTTAATGCTTTATAAGGAAATTTAAAACCATTATCTCCATTGTTGTTTAATCCTCTATAAGAAATGTGAATATTTATTAAAAATATTATTTCTTCACTTTTTTTTTATTGACAAAAGTAGAAACACTTATAGCAATAGAAAAGATTTCATCATTAGAATAATTATTAATTTCTTCATCTGACATATCTGTTGCTAATCTAACTATATCAATAGCTGGACTAAACATACCATCTTTGTTGTTAAAAAACTTATATAAAAGATTATTTAATTCTATTCTTTCTGTTAGATTAAATTCCTTTATATCTAATTTGAAAGGTTTTACACCTTCACCTTTGATTTCTATTTTCATTTACCCTTATCCTTTTATTTATATATATATTTATATATAGTAGTTAGCTAACCCTTAACTAACTCTTACTTAACTGTTACCAAGCACTTTGTGATTCACCATTAAATAATTCAATTTTAAGTGCTTCTGTTGATGAATTTAAAACACACTCAAATGGTAAAGTATGAAACACACCATTTTCAGATATGTCTTGTGTAGGGTCACCTGTATATTGAATTTCTGCCAATATATTCATTTCACCAGTACTTGATACTGTTCCATCACCCCATTTAAGTGCTAAAGACATAGTATCACCATCAAGAAAATCTTGAATAACATTATTACCTGAACCATAATCAAATTCATCATCATATTTAATTGTAATGTCACCAGTAATTGTATATTCAGGTAGTGCATATGCTTCTGCATCACCATTAGAATTAAAACCAACTCTGTTTACACCATTAGCAATATTTAAGTTAAATGATTTTAAAATTAAGTTTTGAGTAGCATTACCTTCAACATCTAATGTCTTAGTAGTTAAAGCACCTATGTTATAGTAACTTGTTTCAGGTGCAACCCAAGAACCATTAAATGTTTGTTCTAATACTGAACCTGTGCTTACTGGATTAGAAAAACCACTAAAATAATTTCCACTCATTACTAAATTTCCACCTGAATTACCATAAGATAAACCTAATGATAAATCTGAACATACAGCACCTGCAACCTTAATACCTTCACCTGCTGCTGGATAATATGCTAAATTAACAGAATGTGGTAAGTTATTAGAAATACTACCACCTACTGATTTTTCATTGCTTGAACCATCAAACTCAGTTTCATGTATATAAGAACCTGATTCTGCATGTTCTTGTCCAACAAGTGCTAAATGCTGTGCTAATAACTTAGGTGTAGCAGCCATCTCAAAAGGAACTGTTACTGTGCCACCTCTTGATGTTATGATTGTATCTTCTGCATTTTTAACACTACCTCTACCACTTAATAATCTTGATTCCCTTGTAATATTGAAAGTAGGTTTAGCAGCTTGAACTACTGGTAATTGTCTATAAGCTGTTCCATCAGAACCATCACTATCAATGCCTGTTCCAAATGTGCCTTCTGCTTTTATACCCATTTTAATATCACTAATAGGAAGAACTCTTGCATCTGCCATTATTTATTCTCCTTTTTAGATTTTTTAACTTTAACTTCTTCTACTATATTCATTGATAGTAGTTCTTTAGCTGTTTTGCTACCTACATCAACAGAATTGCCTTTTTTTAATGCTTTTCTTGTTTTTACATCACAAGGTATAGCTTGGACATTAATTCTGTTAAATTTTTCTATTTTTGCTTTTACTTTCATATATCTCCTAACAAGCACCTATACTTCTTGAGTGTGTACAACTAAGTTCCCATTCAATAATATGATAATCATCATAGTCTTCAACTTCTATTTCATATGTCATAGGACCCATACTTACATCATAAGCAGTTGTACTATCTGCTAATGTTAAAACTATGTTATCACCTATAACTTCTTCAAGCATTGATATTTGATGTTGTACATAGTCTTCAAATGCTGGTTTCTGATTATTTAATAAATAATATTGACAACTAATATTATATTGTCTTGTTTCCAAAAAACTTGCTTTTTCTAATTGGTCAGACCCAATAGGATATAGTCTAATAAATTGATTAGCCTTTATGTCAGATTTATCACTTAATACAGAACATTTCATTTCTGTTCTTATTTTGCTTTTTAAAGCAGTTAGTATATTTTTCCAATTATTAACTGCCATTATCTAACCATTTCAATGGTAGCATTGCTTTTATTTGTTTGTTTCCTATGTCTACCAAACACTTCAATTTCCCAAATATCACCATCTTGAGCCTGTAAACCCATAAATCTACCAAAAATACCATTGTGAATATGCTGTAAACCACCAGTTATCTTTTCAGCTGATGATACTGCTCCAAATAATTGGTCATTAGATAAGTAATGAACTTTAAATGTGGACACTCCATATGCACCAGTTGTTTCAATTTCTACTTTAAGTAAATCATATAACTCACCTTGATATTCACCTGCAAGTTCTACTAAATCCATTGTTCCTGATACATTTCTATGTCTTATAGAACCTTTTTTATCATTGCCATCTACTTCATGTGATAGTTTATATATACCATCATTTAATTTATCTATTAAGCCTGTTCTTTCAGGATTAGTTACTAAAGAATAATAATAATCTGCTTCTTCTGATGCACCTTCTTTTGCTCTAATAAGATTAGCAGTTGCAATATAACATACTGCTTTAATAATAATAGGGTCATATTCTTCTGCTATTGAAACACTTGCAGTATCTATATCAGTTTGTTTAATCTTTTGTAAAGGTGTTGAATATCTCATATCAAGATAGTTGTGTAGTTCTAAAGAAGCATCTACTAATGCTTGATTTAGTGTATCTTCAAAATCTTGCCCACCTTCAAATGACTGCTCATTAATTGTAGTAGATGTATAGACATCACTATAATATTCTAATTTATTTTCTGATTCTGTATATAACCATTCATTGTTAGCATTTGGTGTATCAGCATTAGAATTTTGTGCTTGTTGTTCATCACCATTTATAAAAAACTTATCAACATATCCAGTATTATGAAATGTGTGAAGATTACTATTGGTAGATGGATTAAATAATTGAAACTTAGAATCAAAGTCACCTACTCTATTAAAGTATTTAGTTAATTCTTGTATAGTTGCATATTTAAAGTTTGTAGCCATTAATATCTTGCTCCTCTTCTACCAGTTAAACCTCTTGATGATTTAATCTTTTTACCTGCTCTTTTAATTCTTGAAGTTCTACCTCTGCCTATCTTTGCTCTTTTCATTTTATATGCCATAATTATCCTAACACTATTGCTTCTATTTTTGTATCTTTAATTGGATTAACACTTCTTGCTTTTATTTGCTGTATTGAATTGTAAGCATTTACTAAGTATGAAACACCACCTGAATGTGCAGAGTGTGATTCTGCATAAATTTTAAATTCTGCTTCAGGAAGTGAAGCTATAGCCCATTCACAATGTCCTTTATCATAATCAATACTACCTACAACTTTATCTAAGTATAATAAATTGCCATTACCATCATCAAATATAAATGCTTTTTCATTTAACTTATTAACACCAGTAGTTTTATCTTGTATAGTTTCTTGTGCTAATGATGATTTAGGTCCAAAGACAATAGTATCTGTTGTTCCACCACCATGCAAAGAACCCATTAATACTGGAACACTACTTGCTAATGTAGGAAAAGCACCTACTCCAAAAGGTGTAGTGCCTGATATATTACCAATTCCAACCCTTGTTGATGAATTATTTGACATTGATTGAACTCTAACATCACCATTGTGTATAAATATTTTTACTTTCTTATTAAGCAATTTTGATGCAGTAGTATAAAATTGTGTATCTAATGCTGCTTGTATTTTAGCTAATACTGAATTAGAACTACCAGCAAATGTTGTATCAGAAGCATCTGTTGTAAATGCTATTGCTCCTTCTGTAGTTAAACTATCAAATCCACCATCATTAAAATCATCTATTACAATATGAAATGTGTATTCAGTTGAAGCTGCAAGTCCTGTTTCTGTATTAGGTGTAATACCACTTAAACCAAAATCTAAATAACCACCTTCTGTGTAGAAAGGTCCTATTGCTACAGAGCCTGCTACAACACCATCTACTCTTTTATCAGCAGTTCTTGCATATCCAAAGAAACCACCTCTTTGTTTAAATCTACCTTTTTTGTCTGACATACACTTACCATTATCAAATGCTAAATATTCATTACCAAAAAAATAATTTAAAGCTGCATCATCAGCAACTGCTGCTGCATCAGAACCTAATAAACCTCTTTTTATAGTTAAAGTATTGGTTGAAACAGATTCTACCTCTATAACCTCAGAACCAATTAAAATCAAATCTGAAGCCTTAAACCAATCACCATCATCAACTATTAATGTTGTTTCTAAATTTGTTATACCACTACCATCATTTACAAGCACAGCAGCACCACCTCTGTAAGTAGTTCCACTAATTAGTTTAACAGGTGCATATTCATTAGCACTATTAATACTTAAAGGCTCTATTGCTATTGTTCCAGTTCCATTTTTAGCAGCAGATTCATAAGGGTCTGCAACAGAAGAAGAATAACTTAAAATTCTATTGTTATCTAAATACATAAAATGATTAGCAGGTAACAACATAGATATGCTTCTAAATGGTGTAGAACCTCCTCCACCAACATCAACAGAATTAACAGCATCACCTGAATCACCATTTATAAAATCCATCATAGTAATAAGTAACTCTGCTGCAACATTACTATCATTTTTAAGTAGTATTGCTTTTGCAGAAGCAAGTGTATTTGTTCCTTTACTTGCACCACCTGATATAAGTGTTATAAAACCATCAGAATTGTCTAATTCTTGCTTAATACTAAACATTTCATTATAATTACCTGCAAGGCTACACTCATAGCTTTTTTCTGCTTGTATTGTTAAACTTGTTGTAAATTTTTTATTTGCCATCTTTCTCCTTAACCTGTAATATGATATTTAATTGTTGCATTAATTGAATAATCTGAATTTACTGAATCAGACCTAAATGTAAATAAAACCACTTTACCAGCACTTACATCTGCTGATTGTATAGTCATTTGCTGATAATATGCTTGTTCATAACCTACATTTGTTATATCTGCACCATCTGCTAAAACTACACCATTAGATAAATCACCACCTGTGCTACCATTGTCAGAATCTACATCATAACTCATTAAATGACATCTTGAAGTATCACCTGAAGAAGCATCTGCTCCTGACCACCAAACAACTCTATCTATAGTTATGTTATCCATAACAAACCATAAGCAACAAGTAACATCATCTGCTGTTGTTGCTATTGTTAAAGATGTATCAGGATTAGTTCCTGTTCCAATACCAGCTAAAGCTTGATTTGCATATCCATTTAAAGGAATGGCATAATGATTATTTGCAGAAGCTCCTGCAAAAACAGAATCACCACTACCTATACCAAAATGTGCATACATTGTGTTAACATGAACACCATTTGCTTTAACATAATTATTTGTAGTATCTACTAATAACTTACTTGTTCCACTTGCATTTTGCACATCTAATGCTGTTGTATTGTTTGTAGCTGATTTAACTTGTAAAGACCTATCAGAAACTTGTAATGCTGTGCTTGAACCATTACCTGTTTTAACTTGTTTTAAAGAGGTAGTAACACCATTATTGCTATTATCTACATAAGCAATGTCTTTGTATGTTTCTGATGGTGATTTTCCTGTTAAACTCATAAATTTTTACCTTTATTGATATTATAATATAACATATTAATTATTTTTTAAAACATTTAATTTAATTTTACAAGCCTGATGAACTATCTAAAATAAATTCTACTGTAAAGACTGTATCATTAGGGTCATTAGTAGGATTCATTGAAATGCCTAATATTTCACCAGCATTAAAACTTGCACTTGAACCAAAAGCAAACTTATATGGTGTGTCATCTGTTGTCATATCAACAGTTACAGTATTACTTGCTGTTTGATTAGGTATCTCTGTTCCTGTTGCTGACCTATGTAATCCAACTACTGTTGAACCACAGGCTTCTTCACTTCTAAATACAATTTGATTTAAATACCCATCATAAGGTGGAGTAAAAGCAACAAGTTCATTCTGACCTGTTTGTGTAATCCTTCTTTCCAAGTCCCTTGCACTTAATGGTATCCATATTTGCTCCTCATCATAACTCTGATTAAATCCTGCATTTATTAAAAATCTAAATGTAGTGCTTGAGCCACCTGCTGTTTGCCAAGAACAAGTGCCATCACCATCTTCTCTAAGAAATTTAGTCCCCCCTGTTTCACCAGTAGATTTAATTCCTGTTCCTTCTATATCACCTGCTAAAACTTCTTTTCCATCATATATTAATGTAGAGCCTATTTCTACTGTATCTTCAGATATTTTCATAGGTGTTGTTTTACCACCTATTTTTAAAGGTTTTAAATGATTATCTAAATCACTATCATCAGCAAGGGAAACTATGTTTTTTAGCTTCCCTTGAAAAACATTCTTTAATGCTTTTTTAATTGATGATATTGACATTACCTATACTTCTTTATTATTGGTTTTATTTTCTTCCACAATTCATCATCTTTTTTTGATTTAGTTGTTTTAACAATCAAATCACCTATAAGAAGAAGAACTGCTACACCACCTTTTTTGGCAATCCATTTGCCTAATAGTACTTGTAACATTACTTCTTGATTTTATCTATAATAGGTTTTAAAAGCATATCCCATACAAAATCATCTTTTTTAGATGGACTTAGCTTAATACCTTTTTCAAGCACATAAAGTGCCAATAAAAACCATTCCCAGTTATTAGTTAATAATTCCATTAGTTAAGTTCTCCTTTGTCTATTAGTTCTATGTTATTTATCCATGCTTCTACATATTTTAATCTTTCATCTAATTCTTTAAATTGTGTTTCTTTAAATACTGGTGGGTGTGAATCTGTCTTTAAATGTGCTACCATTATTTCAAGATTCTCTATATACTTTCCTTGTTTATGTAGAGCCTTCCATAATATATCTATCTGTTTATCTAAAGTCATCTTGATTTATCCACCCTTTATCTATTAATATAATACCACCAAAAAAAACAATACTAAATCCTACTGCAAATAAAATTACTTTAATCATTACAATTGTCCCATTTTTTTAAATCTAACATTGGTAATGGTTTCTCAATTACATAATCTTTTAAAGTATCATTCTGTATTGCAACCTTGTTACCACCTTTTATATAAGGTTTACCATCTGTGCAACCAACCTCATATACAAATAATATTGTCTTCCATAAACCACATCTTACTACTCTTGCTGGTCTTGATTCACCATTTATATTTATAATAATAACATCATCAGTATTTAAATCATCACCTAAAAATACTTTAAGTCCACTTATTGCAGATTCTAAGGTTGTTCTTGCTATTAAAAACACAAATCCAGTTATAATAAGCCAACTGTATTCTCCTAACAAGTTCTCTATAATCTTTGTGTCCATATACTCCTATCATACTATTACTTTAAATATTGTTTCACCTTTGTTAATCTTGTTTAAGCTCTTTGCATTGTATGCTTCTAATGATTCATCTATATTATACATATCATCATCATAGTTTTGCAAATCTATTTTAATACCATCTCTATTGCCATTTTTATAAAAGACATAGCAGTTCTGTGATGCTCTGCCTGATAATCCTAAACCTTTTTCACTATAATCATTACTTCCTACCATACTACTGCTTCTACTAAAATTATCTCCTACTCTTGCACTATGAACATGTCCAAATATAACATAATGTATTTTAGTTCCTCTTGCACTATATCTGCCCATAATCTGTGTTACACTTGTATCTAATCCTTTTTTAATTGAACCATTACCATGTAATAACAATAAATTCTGACCTGCAACCTCTACTACCATCTCAGTAGGGTCACCTTGTATAAAGTTTACTTTACTATCTCTGAATAAATATTCTAATGTCTTAAATATAGTAAAATCATAATTATCAGATGCTAACATTTTACTCCAGCCCCAGTCTTTCTTAACTCTTGATTCATTGCCTGTAACTGCTGCAACTGATACATTAAAGTGTTTGTTTAACTCTAAAATAATCTGTTGAAATATATCTACTGCTAAGAATGTAGCCTTTGCTCTATTA
>CERP01009544.1_pt1 | contig 12362 bp, 1 predicted proteins | sample 530801 | NCBI WGS metagenome assembly CERP01 (sample SAMEA2620991, study PRJEB7988) | marine metagenome | biome: marine biome (ENVO:00000447); feature: surface water layer (ENVO:00002042); material: "saline water (ENVO:00002010), including plankton (ENVO:xxxxxxxx)" | depth 5 m | reverse complement strand
ATTACAAAGATCCAGACATGACTATGACTAGACTTGTAAATCTAATGAGAAGTGAGCAAACAGAGCTTGGAAAGGGTCCGGAGGGGGAAAACATGTTTGGTGAGAAAATTCCTGTCGTACATCATAGTAAACTAATTAAAGCTAACGAATTCACTACTGCTTTCCTTGATAAATTAAAAGGAGAAGACCGCAGTTTTGCACGTGCACGTGGTGAGAGTCTTGTTGCTGGAATATTAAGAGAGTCTAAGAAGGTAGATAAAAAGGCTGTACAAGATGTTAATGATTACCTTAAAGAAGAAGCTAACAGAACACTTACCTATACGGCTCAGGATAGAGCGCCTGGATTTAACAAAAAGCAACGATATGAAGTTAATAAGGTTTTTGATTCGTACTTTCAGGGTAGGTCAACGTCTGCACTTGATGGCATGAACCTTGGCTATGCTGGTATGGCCCCAGATGGAACTTCTACAATGGCAGGTTTTAGAGAAGCCATGTCTAAAAATGAGAGGTTTACAGCTGAAGAGCAGGAGGCTTGGGCAAACGGGGAGATTACTATTGATAATGTTTTGTTTAATGAATCTACAGGAGTAGAGAACGGAGGAATTACTTTGCAGGTTAAAAACTCAGAAGGGGCAATTTCTCAAGTTTATGTACCTCAGTCAGAGTTTAATCAGCCAGAACTTTCACAGTATTTTAACAGTCCATTATTTAGAACATCTGCGCAAGTTAACAAGGCTAAAAATATGGGGCTTAAAAGTACTAGTATTGAGTTAAAACCTGCTGAAGATGGGTCAATTACTACTTTAGAGTTTGGAATAACTACAGATGGCGCAGACAATGTAAAAATTATAAGCGGTGATGAAGTTTATTATATGGGTACAGGAAGTAAAAGATTTATTGATGCTATTAATGACTTTGAAACTTTAGGTCTTTTACCTTACTAATTATACAATATGGCTGAAACTAAAGACATTAATCCACTTACCGGGAAGCCGTGGGGAGAAGCAGCGAAGGTTGCAGAAACAAAAGCTGCAGTAGAAAAGCAATCTATTAATCCTGTAACAGGTTTACAATGGGGAGCTTTGTCTAAAGCTTCGTATCCAACTTTTAACGACTATTCAAATCAAAATTCTAGAATAACTACTACAGAAAGTACTCTTCCCTTTAAAGATGATATTAGTAAATACACAGATTATGGGGTACCTCTAGGTAGAAACTTAGATTGGGATGAAATAAGAGCTCAGAATCAAAGTACAGCAGAGCAGTGGGGTAGAGGTATTGCAAAAGCAGGCGCAACGTTCACAGGGGCATTTGCTGAGAATACTATTGGAGTAGTTGCAGGTTTAGGTTCTATGTTAATGGGAGACCCGTATAGAGATAATGTTGTAGGTAAGCTTGTAGATGAGTCTAATGAATGGATGCGTGAAAACTATGCTAACTACTATACAAAAGAACAACAAGAAAGTACAAAAGTCTGGAGTGCTAATTTTTGGGCAGATGGAGTTTTAAACGGGTTGGCGTACTCAGCCGCATCTTTAGCTTCTGTTTACGCTACTGGAGGTGTGGGGCTAACAGGACTTGCTGGAAAAGCTGCAATACTAACTGGCATAGCAGCAAAAAGTGCGAAGATGTATAAAACAGCTAAAGCTGTTACAACAGGAACTAAGCTTGCAAACATACTACAAAAAGGATCTAAAGTAGGCACAAGGAGTTTAAACGCCTTTAAGATGGCTGAAGTTGGTTTCTATATGGGCTTAGCAGAGTCGTCAGTAGAGGCTCGTGAGACATCTAAAGCAGCTTTAGAGAATCTTACAGAGGAGTATATGCAAGAGAACAATATATTCTCTATGTCAGACATACCGGCAGAAGAAATGCAGAGAATGAAAGACACTTCAGAGGCTGCTGGAAATACAAACTTTGCTATTAACCTTGCAATCACTACTGGTACAAATGCCTTTATGTTTGGTAAAATGGCATTAGGGTATAAAGGGGCTATAAAATCTTTAAAAGGGCTTACTTACGATAGCACTAAAAAGAAGATAATAGACACTATTGAAGAAAAAGGATTAAAGAAAGTTGTTGTAGATAAAGTATTTGGAGTATCAGAAAATATTTTAGGAGAGGCCGTACAAGAAGGAGGCCAGTACGCTTCAAATTTGTACTCTTTAGATATTCATACTCAAAAATATAAAGACACCGGAGTAATCGACAGAGTGCAAGCGATTAATAGCGCTCTTACCCAAACTATTGGAGATAAAGAAGGTAGAGAGTCTATACTTATAGGAGCAATTATAGGTGGTATTATGGGAGCCGGTAGCCTATTTAGACCTACTGATGCTCAAAACGGGGAAAAGCAAAGAAAGCTTATGCAAAGCCAGCTGCAAAAAATTGTAGATGGTGGATATTTTCATGATGTGCAACAAAAAGTTGAAGGTGAAAATTTAGCTGCTATTCTAGCCACTAAAATGGAAGCTGCACTGCAAGCCGGCAATATTAAAGAATTCAAAGATTTACAATCTGACTTTATTCTAGCAAAAGTTTCATCAATTATAAAGAATGGAGGACTTGATGTTTTGCTAGAACAGTTAGACGATACGTCAAGTTTTACAGATGAGGAATTCATGAAGCATTTTGGATTTCCTTTAGAAGACGCTGATGGTAAGCCTTATAAGCTTGAAGACCATTTAGGCGAAGAATCTAAATCTCAATTTGTAGAAGGCTTAAGAAATAAAGTCAAAGATGTAAAACAAGTATACGATAATGTAGACGACTTGTTCCCACTGCGGCAGATTACTAAGGGCTTGCCGGCTCTCTTCATGAGTAAAGAAGAACGGGCTGCTGAAATAGCTACGTACAACACTCGTAAAATACTAAGAGACCAACTTATGCTCTCTGGGTACGGCATTAAAGATAGGAATAGGAGAATGAAGAGCATGATCAATGACTTAGAAGACGTGCTTAAAAAAGACCCTATAATAGATAGTCTATTTGGAGATGCTTTATCTACTAAGCTTAATGAAATTAAATCTTTAGAATCTACACCTTTTGATGAAGAATCCCTAAAAGATATAGAAGCTGCATTTCTTAAAAGAGAAGAAAAGCTAGCTGCTCTGTTTGAATCTCTTGAGCAAGGAGCCGGAATTGCTAACATAGAGACTGCAAATAAGATAAAGGCTATAAAAGAAGACTATCTAGAAATGAGTGCAGAGAATGCATTTGCATTAGATATTTACAATAAACTAATATCTGACCAGTTTTACCGTAAAACTTTTGAAGATAATGTAAAAAAAGCTCAAGATCAGTCAAAAGCAGAAGAGTTTGCAAAGCAAGTAGAAAACGTAATTAAGAACTCTAACACATCCAGAGAGTTAGAAGATAATCGTCCTAATGCAAACGACTTATCAGAAGAGCAAAAAGAAAACCTTAGACTACGAAAAAAACAGCTTGAAGAACAAGAAGCTGAGGCTAAAGCTAAATACGAAGAAGAGATAGAAGCCATGACTCCTGAAGAGGCAGTAGAATATCTCAAGAAAGCTAAAAAGAATAAGAAGACTAGTGCTACAGACATAGTAGGTATAAACGCAGTTCTTGCTGATTTAGAGAATAACGAAGGAGCACAATCAGCTAAAGAAAAAATATTCCCTTCTAGCGCTCAACAAGCAAGCAGTGAAAAAAGCATTAAAGAGCTAGATAAAAAGATTGCTAGAAAGAAAGGAGTTTTAAAAAGGTCTAATCTAAAAGAGCAGACAAGGAAAGATATTGAAGAAGAGTTAAAAGATTTAGAAGCTCAAAGAGAAGCTCTTTTAGCAGAACCGCAGGAACAAGAAAAAGAACTAATTGCAGACAATAAGGTTCCTGTAAAAAGAGAGGTTATTCGAGTAACTGAGGATGATGGCAGTTATGTAGAGTATACAGTTACAACCAACTTGGATGGTAGTTTAAATGACCCGTCAGGTAACGAATTAAAAATTTACGATGAAAATGGCAATCTAATTAACACACAGATTAATCCAAAATTAATAGATGAAGATATTCGTAAAAGGGATGGATTAACAGCTTTAGATGCTATTAAGATTATTTCAGCCGATACTGAGGTTGTTACTGTTGAGTCTACACAGAGTGGCGCAGAATTTATAAACCGTACAAAGTTAGACAGATTAACACCAGAGCAAAGAAAAAAGTTTGAGGAGCAGACAGGGCAATCAGCTGACAATGCTGAAGTAGAAGTAGAAGACGTTGACAGTTCTGAAGATGTTAACGATAGCGATCCAGAATTTGAAGGCAATGACTCTCCAGATATAGGGGATAGGGACACCGGCCCTGAATTCTCAGAAGAAGGAGTTCCAGATCCACAAGGGAAAGAAGGAAAAGATTACTCTGCTGCTGCTAAAAATCCGTCACTTAGCCTTGAAGACCTAAAAAAGCTACAAGCAGAAAGAGAGGAAATAAAAAAGCAGCTAAAGGCAGCACAAGAGGCAGAAAAAAAGAAAAACGGTAAAGGCGTTGTAATACAAGAATCTGGAAAATCTAAGAACGCAAAAGACAATCTTAGAAATGTTGCAGAAGAATACGGAATAATGCCTAACAAAAAGCACACAGTCTCTGAGTTGCTGGGTTTTATAGAAAAGCACGGCAATTATCAAACAAGACTCATACTATCAATAATAAAGAAATTTGCAAAGCAGGTAGGAGTATCTATCCGCTTCGAGTTTGATAGTGAGTACACAGGAATTAAAGGAACTTCTGCTACGTATTACCCTAACACAGCTGCAGGCTCTGCAGAAATTGTAGTAAAACTTTCAAATCTTTTTGCTCCTGCTACCGCAGCTAGGGTTTTAGTACACGAACTTGTACATGCGGTTACCTACGAGCTTATAGACTCTGTAAATAAAGGAAAGTTTTCTAGTAGAGTCAAAAAAGTATATCAAGGATACACCGCAGTAGACAATAGAAAAATTAATTATTACACTGTTAATAAATCTGAAGCTGCAGACTACGGTAAAAATGTAAGAGAAGTTTACGTAGATACTTCAGGAATGCTTAGCTTTAAAAATGATCAAAGGGTATACTATGAACTAAAAAAAGAATTTTCAGAGTCTTCAGGCAAAACATTTGATCTACTAGACAACTCTTCAGAAGGGTTACAAACGCAGAATGAGTTTTTTAAATTTTTAGAAAATAAAGGATATACAGGAATAGATTTTACAGGATCTACTGACAGTCAATATGTAATATCTTTTCAAAATAACTTAGAAACTGCCCCACCTGTTAAATTTAGCCTTAAACAAATTGAAGCTGCTAAAAAATTAAAAGCTTTACTAAAGACTATAAAATCAGACCCAGATTTTAAAAACTCTTACGGAGCAAAAGATGAGTTTGAACTACTTGCAGAACTCACTAATCCTACGTTTGTAAAGAAGCTAAAGAATAAATTTGTAAACTTTATACAAAAGATTTATGAGTATGTAGCTGACATCCTTGGAGTGAAGAAGAGCGCTTACGACGAAGCTGTCAGTATTCTTCAGGATATGGTTGACTTTCCGGAAGAAGCTAACACAGTAACTGTAGAGCAAGCAAGAAGGTACAAAGAGAAGCAATTCCTTGAAGATTTCAATTTTACTGTAGAAGAGTACGAATCCCTAAAAAATGCTTTAGGGTACGATCATAGTGAAATGGTAGATCTCCTTGCAAAAGTTGTAGCTGTAGAAGAAGGAGGTAACTTAGATACAGCTACAGCATATGTAGCTTTTAAGCTACTAGGCAAAGAAAGTTCTAAACTTAGAAGTGAGTTAAGATACAGAGTGCATGGGTGGAGTGAGTTTAGAGATAGATTTGATTACCACGCTAAAGAAATAAACGAAAAATTTGGATATGTAGAAGGTCAAGATGTTTGGAAAAGAATGGTTTTAGATCGAGTAGTTGTTGATTACTTAGCTGAAACTATTGTAGCGTACGATGCTAATCCTAAAGAGTTTGAAAAGCAGGTAGATAAAAAATGGACTCAAAAAGATTTCACTTTTATTAAGAAATTATGGCGAGCTATTACAGGCTTTTTGAAGAAGAAGGGTATTCTAAAAACTCCTAAAAAAGACATGGAAGTTTTAGAAAATATCTCTAATCAGCTAGCTCATGAAATTCTTAACAGAGAGTATGATGTGTTTGACTTGCAGTTAGAAGAAGGCCAAGTACAAAAATATTATGAAGAAACAATTGCAACTGACCCTTTTGCAGAGAAGTTAGTACAATTTGCTCAAAGTTTAGAACTTATACTTACCGGTAGTTTAGCCCTAAGACGTGCAGGCAGCGTCTACAGGACTATAAAAGAAAGTTTGCATGACTTAGACTTTGTAGTTAAATATTCATCTATACAAAATCCTAAAAACCGTAAGGTTCTTAATAAGTTACGAAAAATCCATGCTAAATACCCACGCACAAAGTCAAGAAAATCTTTAGAAGCGGCATCTGCAGAAAGTTTAGAGGCAGTAAAAGACTTAGATTGGTATAAAGAGTTTTTAAAAGGGTATCCTAGCTATAAACCTTTTTCTTCGTTTTATGGGGCAGAGCACGATAAGTATGAATCTTTTACTGTGCTTGGCGCTGTAAACGGTGAATATTACGAAAAGGCTGGTTTTCATAAAGTTAAACAGGCAGACGGAACTGTTAAACGTAAGTTTCACAATAAAGGAGACTACATTCGAGGCACTGGCTATCAAGTAGATTTCTTTATTAGATTACAGCCTAATCAAGATGAGCATGACGGCTATTTTAAACTTTGGAAAGAGGTAATGATTGCCAAGCTTAAAATGGGAAGACTTAAAGATCTGACTGATTGGAAATACTTTATACCGTTTGTAAAATCTCACAATTCGTACAATTTCTATCATCCAGAATGGACTTATGCGACAGGTAAGTCTAAACGAGTAGGGCTTGGTGCCAAGATAAACAAAATAGAAGAACTGCAGAGACAGCTAGAAGAGAAAGAGAAAGCTATAGAAGATGCTGAAGCGCAATTACAGCCTAAGAATCCAACTCCTAAAGCCGGAACATCTAGCCCTTCTGGAATGGAAAAGCAGAATGATGCTCCATTTAGGACTAAAATAAAGAATGCGTACTACGCAGTATTAGACAAGTTCGGAAATGCTGATAGAATGATTAGCGGTTATGGGCCTGTTACTATTGCAAAAAATCCTCCTTTGTATGAGAAAGATTTTGAAACTGCAGAGTCTGACATTCTACTGCCGGATACAGACTTGCTACTAAAGTCTTTAGGAAAATCTGCAGAATTTAGATTAGGAAACGGAGAAACTTGGTTTATAGAAGAATACGGTAAAGAAGGTTTAGATTTAAGTTCTCCAGAAGACTACGTGGATAAGTTTGCTTATGACGTTCCTATCCATATCTATGTAGATAATCAGTTTGTAGGCAGGCTAGAAGCCGGCAACATCACAAACTTAGTAGAAAGAAAGAGTATAATACGAGATTTAGCTAAAGGCGAGACAGTCAACAGGAAAGTCACTAGAGTTGTTGCTACGAATCCTAACTACTCAAGGACTGTAAATAATGAAACTGGAGAAGTGCAGCCTATCTTTTTAGATCCTAGGAAAACATTCAACTACGAAAATTTGAACATTGCAGCAGTTAGTTTAGATAGGGGAGTTTGGTCCATAAAAACAAAAAACTCTGAGATTGACAACGAACTTGCAAATCAAAACATAGGCTTTGATAATTTAGAGGCTGGATCAATAGCATTTATAGTAGATCCAAAAGATACTGCTACGGGAGAAGTCAATTTTGTAAAAGCTCAAACTAGAAACCTTACAAAAGGCGTTCAAAAGCGGATAATAGAAAAGCTTAAAGACAAAGAAGACGAAAACAGACTTGATGACGTGGCCGAAGTAGTAGCAAATGAGGCTCCAAAAGACTCTATATCAGAAACGTATTTAAACTTTGACCAATTTGGAGAAGACGGATCTAAGTTTATAGTTTTTAAGAGTCCAAAGCTTAGACGAATGGTAAGAGTAAATGAGGATGAATTATCTGACTCTTTAAATGGTATACCAGCTGTACAAAGTCTTGTATTTTTTAATAAAGATACTGAGAGGTGGCAAACAGATAGACGATCTAAAGCTCCTAAATCCACTAAGTATAACGTAGGTAAGGATTTTATAAATTTCCTAAAGAATAAGAAATATCAAATAGATGTTCAAAAAGCTAATGAAAATCTGCCTTACACTAATAGTATAGTAGAGCTTGCTCCAGGATCTACATACCAGGATTACTTATTTAATCCTATAGAAGACAATGAGGGACCAGAAGTTGGGCACAGTTCTATACTAAGAACAGATGTTCAAAGAATCGACGGTAGCATTTATCACGATTTAGGTGTTACATTTGCTTCAGGCACTAGAACAAAAGAAGCTCAATCTGTTATGGCAGACGTTGTAGACAGTACTCCTAAAGATCAAGGTAGCGAAGCTGCAAAACTAGGCAAGCTTAAAAGCAGACTAAAGTTTAAGAACAAGCTTAAGAAAGAGGTGGAGGAAAACAATTGTACTAGAACAAAAATAAAGAAATGACCTGTAGAATAATAAAACAAGACGGAAAGATTGTAGCTGTAGAAGGACCTAACGGGAATGAGTCTGCAGTTTTTTCTAGATTAGCTAAGGATTACGGCCTTGTACAGGCCTATTCTATTTATAGCTTTGCTAGAACTAAAGAGTTCGCAGATTGGTTTGGTGGTACTTGGGATAGGCTAGAGATGGTTAAAGCTAAAAGGCCTAAAAATATTGCATTGGCAAAAGACAATGTTAAAAAAATTCTTGATGGAACCAAAACCACAACACTTAGAGCAAAGGCCCTTCCTAGCGGCATATACCAAATTGGTAGCCGTAGATTTTATTTAACAAATAGAGGAAATCTAACATTAGAAGAGGCTGGAGGCGCAGAAGCAATTAAAAAGTCCGAAGATTTCTCTAAAACTGGACCTAAATACCAACACACTAAAGACTTTTTAAAGGGTAAAAGAAAGCTATACGTAATAGATATTAAACCTGCAAAAGACGAAGGTAGAGGTTTTAATCTTTCTAAAGACACTAAAAAGAAAGACCAAGGAAAAGCAGATTTATCAAACGCTTATATAGGATTTGGACTGACGGGTACCTCTACTGCTAGATATGCATCAGATGCTCGAAAAGCAGGCCTTCCTACAAACGATGAGCTTTATGATGCTGCAGATAAAGACACTATTGCTTTTGTTTCTGTAAACGGCAATAACAAAGCTACTCCTAATATGATAGCTGCGACAACAAAGCTGGCAAGAGAAATTATAGAAAGGGGAGGAATTGTTATAATGGACTCAAATGCAGACGCTACTAGAAAGTGGAATGAGTTTGGGGAAAAAATAGTACAGGAGAATTTAGGAATTCCTACAGGTCAAACTTCTAAAGGTTATAACTACTGGGGATCTAATCCTGAAGACGTAGAAGTAAAACCTGTTAACAAAGCAAAAGCTGCATTTCAAGATAGTATTTTTACAGATGAGAATGGAGAACCTAAACTAGTTGAAACCGCTGAAGGACTTGCCTGGGTAAACCTTGAAGGAGAGTATAGGCTTGTAGAAAATGAAGAGTTTACAGACTATGTAAATGCCGAAGCTATTGCAATAAATAGGGCTGCTTCGCACAACGATCCAGAACTTGAAGCTGAAATTTTAGATGTAATATCAGGAATTGCTATAATGGCAATGAAGCAGGATTCTTTTGAGTATTTTCTACAAACGGGAGCTGACATTTCTACCAAGAAAGGCCAATCAAAATTTTTAGACAGAAATAGTAAGGATCCTATGGACAAAGGAGTTCTTGCAAAATCTGTTTTAGCGCTGTCTTTTAGAAATACCAACATTACTGAAGAAGTTCTAGACGCTACTATAGACTACTTTAAGCTTTACAAGGACTCTGAAGAAGATATTGACGCAGTTACAGATCAAATGCGTAATGATGGATTTACTACTATAGATCCTATTGAAATGGAAATATTTTTTGAAGTTTATGACTATTGGGAAGATGTAGTAGAGACTAAAACAGGAAATGTTACTGAAGGGTATAGAAGCATGATCCAAAAAAGGCTTGCTTACCACAGCATTTTAATGAAAGATGGAGAAAGTTTTATTGAAGAAACTGAAGAAGGGCCTCAAAAAATATACGACAGATCTGTCTTTGAAGAAGATCCGACAACTAAACTGAGCGCAGAAGCTAAAAGGGCCTTACAAGGGATTGCAATTGAGTCTACGTATTTGAGCATTAATAAACCTATGCCTATATCTGAAGTGCATAGTATTGTTTCTAAAGCTGCTATAAACCAGAACAGTATGGCTGGGATTATCAACAAGCTTACAGAAATGGGCCGGTACAACCCTAACATAGCTCCAATTATAGAAAGACTAAAAACACTAGAACCGCGGGAAGTGCATGCTGTAACCTCAGCTCTTACTCTTACTTTAAAAACTTTTACGATAGTTAAAACTACTAAGACTACTAAGAAAAACAGAGAAGGTAGAAATGTAACTCGCACTAGGGTAGATATATTCAATCCTAACGTAACTAATACTTCTAGCAGATACCGAACCCGGTACATAAGAAATTCTAGAAGAGGAGCAGAAGTTAACGATAGAGCTATATACCAAATAGTTGAAGACTCCCAAGAGTTAGAAGTTATACAATCAAAACTGCAAGAAGCAGAAGAAGCTTTAGACAAAGTAGAAACAATTTCAAAAACTAGGAATAGAACAGAATCTGTTCCTGAGGAGCTCAGTGATGCTTTAGGAGAATACTTGTGGGCACTTGGCATGCAGTTCAACGAAAGCCTTGAGAGTACGCAAGAAGCTCTTGCGGAATATTTTAAAACAGGAAGAAGAGTAGGCAAAAAGTATTTAAAAGGAATGCAGCTTTTTAAGCACTTTATGGAGTCTGATGGTAAATATTTGGGAAGGCCTTTACTAGACGTAGTAAAATCAGGTAAAGATATTTATGCTAAAGAAACTGCAACCATAAAAAAAGTTGCTGCAATCGCGCACTTGTTTGATCAAAAAGATGTATCAAGTTTTATAACTGCTACAGGCTCTCAAGTATGGCCCGTAAACTACCCAACAACTTTAGACGAGCATTCTCTAGAAACTAGTCAAGGTCTAAATAAAAAAGAGTTAGATAGACTAATGAAAGACCCTTTGTTTAAACCTTCTCTTTTAGATGATATGTACACATCTAGGCTTCTTTTAAAGCTGAAGAATAGCAAAAAGTTTAAAGAAGCTTACGTATTAGAGTATTTAGATGCTTTTAACAATGATGGTGCAGTATTTGATTATGAAGGGCTTAGTGAGCTTCAATCTTTAATACTTAGGCTAAACAAGTACATAAACAAAGGTGGAGAGAATACTAAAATAACAATACCTATACAAGCAGATAGAGGTAATCTTAATTTTATAAGCGGGCTTAGATACTCAACTAAAAAAGCTGATAGGTTAGAAATACTAAAAGGCTTTATTGTACAAGACTACGCTAGAATGGCTGCTGCCAGAGCAACTATCGCTAAAGCTCAACGCGAAAAAGATACTAGTATTTTAGCAAAAGGCTATCACTACAACAAGATAGAAGTGTATGAAGATGGATCATTTAGAATAGCAGAAGAAAACTTAGGAGGAGCCTTTACAAGGCCCCAGATAGAGAAATACGACCAAGATGGCAATGTAACATTTAAAGATGTTATGGTGCCTTCTAAATCCGGTAAAATGGATTCTCTTGATACTATGTCTACTGTTATAAACGATTACTTAGCAGGAGAGCTTAAACCAGCAATTGCAGAATTTGTTGAAGAAGAGATAGCAAACCAAGCAGAATATGCGTATGCTCTTATGCAAAACGCAGCTGTAGATATAAAGGACAAACTTGGTAAAAATGGTATTGAGCTTTTAGATAAAGCACTAAATACTGAATCTAAAGTTAAAATTAATCCTACGTCTGGTGCTTTCTTTCTAAATTTTGTATTTGACGATGTTGTAGGAAGGATGGAAATTGCAAAAATGCTGAGAGGGGGGTATTCTTTTAGCAAAAACATTGAAGACTACTACAAAAGAATGAAGCTTGTTTCTACTCCAGGAGTGAAACCTTCTCTTCAAGGGAATTCTAGTAAAGATCCTAACAGCGGCATGCCAAAAACTTTTAAGCAGTTAGTTATTCTCGATGTAGATTTTGTGAACAAAGATGCAGCAGATGCTACTGCCGAAAGAATGTATAAAAACTTAAGCCTAGATCCTAGGAATGTGCAAAATCCTAAAGCAGAAGCAAGAAGAAGGAAAACTGCTGATCAAT
>CERP01026044.1_pt1 | contig 12369 bp, 8 predicted proteins | sample 530801 | NCBI WGS metagenome assembly CERP01 (sample SAMEA2620991, study PRJEB7988) | marine metagenome | biome: marine biome (ENVO:00000447); feature: surface water layer (ENVO:00002042); material: "saline water (ENVO:00002010), including plankton (ENVO:xxxxxxxx)" | depth 5 m | reverse complement strand
CTCCAAAAAAACATCGGAAGAAAACGCATTAAAGATTGCTGATGGTATTGATATGGGTTATCAGATGCCTAAGAATATTATTCCAATTATCTACGGACACGTTGGGATGTCAAATACTCAATTCGACAACGGACAAAAGCCTAGTGACATTGATGCTGAAATAGTTGTTCAAAGTGTTAAGATGCCTATCTCTGAAGGACCTATTATAGGTCCTGCAACTTTAAAAGCAAATATTAACAATGAAGTAGACTTCGACGGCACACTTGCTAGTGTTGATTCAACTGGTCATCTAAAACGTGTTCTCATCAATGATATGTTTGTTATAGACCCATTAACTAGAGTTGCTAATCATAGAGATGTTGATTTCGAAATGACAATTGGTGATGGTAGTAATCCACCAAACAAAAAAACAGCAAGATTAGAATTAACAAATCCATTTCTAGGATTCGAAGACGCACCGATGGAAATCGAAGCGTTTGATGATACAACTAACGACACATTATTAAACGACCTAGGCGATGTTACAGCCGACAAAGGCGTTAACAATGTTCTCTATTGGAACGCAGATGCGGGACGATGGGAAGCAAAGTCCTTCAATGAACTGCTCAACGAAGCGGGTGCTACTTATAATGGTGGTGCTGGTGGTGATGGTGGCGATGGAGGCACCGGGGGTGACGGCGGGACAGGAGGAACTGGTGGTGTAGGCCCAGCAGATGGCTCTGGTTTGAGATATACCCAATGGAATCCCCCACCAACTCATATCGAACTAGACACTGATGAATTCAAAGTAGAACATACTATTACACCGCCACCAGCCACTGGCACATCACCAATTCCTGGCGTAGGTGCTCCACTAAAAGAGTACGAAGAAGACACAGATTATATCTTTAATTCAACACAGACTTTTCCAGGAGTTGACAAAACAGTTGATTCTATTGATGTTACATTTTATTGGCCTGATGGAATATATAGAGAAATCGAAACAGTTACTACGACACTAGATGGCAGTAAAATTACAAAATGTGATTCTAATAGACCAGATTTAGAAGGTGTAGACACTGGTAATTTAGAATGCTTAGATGATAATGTAGAACTATCAGAAGATGGACAAACAGCAACATCAAAGAAAAGACAATCAGGTAGTGTTGTTATTCATCTTATATTGACTACAAAATTAAATGAGGGTTCAGGATGTGGTAATAGAGAATTTGTTCTACACGAAACTTCAGTAACTGCCTCAGCAGGAATAGGTGAAGGTCAAACAGACGAAGATGGAAATTACTTTAAGAATGGTCCATACGAAAGAACATTTACTTTTACAACAAATGGTATGAACGCTGGTAAAGGATTTACATCTTTAATTGACGAAGAAACGGGCTTAGAAACTTCAGCACAACAAATAGGTTCTTTAATTGGCTTAGGTAGTTGTAACTCAACAGATGTTAATTACTATAAATTTGATGATTGGACATTGTCTGATTACATAACAGCATATCCAGACCAAATTCTACACGCTGCCAATGAACTAAAAGTTTATGCTTGGATTGACAACGGCGAAGCAGGTAGTGAAACTATTTCAACAAACACGTACTTACGAGGCTTATCAATACTAGATGGTATGGATGGTTATAATGGATTATATGATACAGGCACAACAGTACTTGGACATTTCAATCAATTTGCACCAGACCACGGATTCAATCATACACCAGGAGACACAGGTGTTAATCCTTATGAATTAAAAAACAAACGAGGTGGTGTTAGTCCAATTACTGTAGCCTCATATGATGCAGACAGAGACCCAACAGCATTAGAAATAGGTCTTCCTGAAACACCATTATTGGTGTGGGATTATTCTTCAATGGGTCAACCTGGAGAAATAGGAGATGGCGGATATACAGGTGATAGTGGTAGTGGAGGTTCAGCAGGAACACAAGGTTCAGTTGCAGTTCCGTTAGCAGACGCAATTCCATTTGTTACTGGTAAAGACGCATCTTATCCTGGCGATGGCACAGCATCAACAATAACATTACCAACAATTCAAGTTACAAACTCAGATACAGTTGTAGAAAACACACTAACATTAACAGTTTCACACGGAACATTAGATGTCACAACATTACCAGCAAACGTGGATGCTGGTGCAACACAGAACACATCGAGTTTAGTTTTAGAAGGTCCAATCGCAGATTTACAGACTTGTCTGGATAGTGGAGTAGAATTCTCAAGCACAACAGCAACATTAGGTGACCAATCATTAGCATTAGATATCTCAACAACAGATGGAACAACAGTTCGTTCAAGTGTAGACAATGTAACTATTCGTTCACAGGCAACTACCTCACATACATCACCAACATTTGAAATCACAGTTTTAAGTAATCACACTGGCACATTCTTATGTTCAGTTGCAGGCACAGCCATAATGGCTGAAATCACTGGCACAACAGATAATGCCACAGCGGCAGGAATAATTGCTGGTGCTATCTCTGGTGCTACAAGTGACCCAGAGTTTATTGCTACAGCATCAGGTGATGTTGTTACAGTTACAGGTGAAAAAGGACTAGGTAACAGTCTGAATGGTGTTACACCAACAGATGGTTCAAGCACAATGGTAACATCAATATCGACAATTGGTGGTGGTGTTTCTCCTAGTAGAAAATCACAACCAGTAAGAAACGCAGGTAACTTAAAAGCAAAGTTCTTACCAGCGTTAACATTTTCAAACACACTAGATGAGACTGATGTTGCATACGCTCAAGTAGCCTATCGTCCACCACAAGGTGACGGTCAAACTACATTGTCAGAAGTAGGATTTATGGTAGCAGGTAGACTGATACAAAGACCAGGACCTGGAACTTATTCTGAATTTTTATCTTGGCGCTCATCTGGAGATATAGGATATGGACTTATGTTGGACCAATCTGGTAAACAAGTAAGTCCTATAACAGATTATCAGCCTGATAAGTTCTCTACTGACCCAGCGTGGGTATTCTTCGATTATTTTACGAATACAACATACGGATTAGGAAATGAAATAAGTTCTAAACTCACAACAGAACAAAAAGACGCTTTATATTATGATGTATGGCAATTCTCTGGCTGGTGTTCTCAACATCAACAAAGCCAAGACATTATCGATTGCCACGCTATCATTTATGGTGCTGAATCAAAGATTGAAGTACTACAGAAAATAGCGGCTTTAGGACACGGCAAATTTGTTTACTTGAATGGTAATCCTAGATTAATCTATGATGGTATGTCATATCCGTATTCTGCTGAATCAAATTTTCCTGCTTATACACCAACAGTTAAGAAAATTGTTAATCAAACAAATGCTGGTAACTTGATGTATCAAAGTGGTTCTATTGATAACTTGTATAATGTGATTAACGTCAAATACGCAAACAGAGATAATTATAATAGATTAGAAGAAATTCAGTATAGAAACACTGCCAGTATCACAGCATTTGGCGAAAGAGAAACAACAATTGATTTATGGGGTTGTTCAATTAAACAACAAGCATTATGGCACGCCGCTTGGATATATGAAACAGAAGCGGCTAATTCAGAAACAGTTACTTATATCGCTGGTTGGGACCACTTCGATGTTCTTCCAGGTGATTTAATTTCTTTAAGTGATGGACTTAGACCAGATGGTTCGAATAACACAGGTGGTCGTGTAATAGCAATAAATGGTTCAACACTCACATTAGATAGAAGTGCTTCTGGCAACATTGCAGTGATGGACACAAGTGGTGTTATTCAATACGGAACAGTATCAGGCACAACAGTAGCAATCAGTGGAACATTTCAAGTAAACGCAGTATGGAATATCTACACAGGCAGTTCAACACTTGACTCTGGTAATTATCGAGTTATCGCTATCGAAGAAAGCGAGGATGGAATCTATGCCGTCACAGCACAGAAATTTGACCCCGATAAATATAGTAGAGTATGGGCAAACATAACACAGGAATAAATTATGGCACTAGCAAATAAAACAGTAAACTATACACCATTTAATAAAACAAGTTGGGGTTTTAATTCTACTGACTTATCAGGGACACACAGTGGACTTACAAATGTTAAAGTTGTAATCACAGTAAAAAGTGGCACAAATCAGTGGGATAACACAGGACACATTTCAACTCCTACTTCTGGTTCAGCAGTTGCTTCATACAATAAAGACAAATTCGAATGGTCTTGTTCAGGTCCACTTGCAGATGTTGACGCTGTTTTAGTTGCCTTAGATTTATTTCCAGCAGACTTTCCAGCAATTAGAAGTTGGACAAATTTAGAAATTAAACCAAATGAAACAGATGGCGATTTTCCATATTATGGAGGATATAATGAAGAACCAGAACAAGATGCTCCTATTCCTGATACAATTTTTGACTTAAAAGTTTATGATGCAGATAATTTAAGTGCTGGTGTTGTTACTGGTGGTGCCTATGAAATAACATTCGATGCTATTCATCCAACATTTGGCAAACAAAGACCTTATTGGTCAACTGAACCATCAAACGAAGATGCGTCATCAGCCGATTTTAGTCTATCTACTGGTGGATTACTCGACTTAGGTGAGATATCACAACTCAATCCTACAACAAATGTCAGTGACGATGACCCACTTACACTTACTTGTGAATTTAGGTCCTTTGGTGTCATCTCGCCACCATACTCAGGAGGGGTATATGGCACTTTAACTACGACCTCTGATGGAACAACTAATAAAATATTCATTGGCAATAAGAAGCCTGGCGCTGAAGACACAACTAATAGAATAAATTTTACAGGAACTAGAGCAGAAGTTCAAGCATACTTAGATAATGTTAGATATTATAGAGGTGTTGGCGCTACGCCTTCATTTACTCCACCGACATTTGTGCCAAACTATGACGCATTTGATATGTATTTCAAACTATCAAACGGAGTAGTTGCTTCAGAATATACAAAACACATTCATTTTAGTGACGCAGTTATTGGTGCTACTACGATTACAGGATTATCATATACAGAAGATACAGTAGCAGACTTTGACCTTAATGTCGCAACATCAGATGTTTCATCAGATGTTACAACTTATACAGCAACAATTACATTAGATACAGTAGGTATTGGCGGAGTAGATACATTCGGAACATCAAGTTCTTTTAACGCTAGCCAATACGGAAACGATTTTACAGAAGACTTTAACACATCCACAGGTGTATTAACTATTTCACACACATCTACATCAGGTGATACGATTCTTTTATTAGCACTTCGTAATTTAGAGTTCACACCAGACGCTGACTTTAATTCTTCATTCAATATGACGTTTCAATTGATTTACACGGGTTTAGTTAATGGTTCGACATATACCTCAACACAACAGACAGTAGCAGTGTCCGGAACACCAGTAGCAGAGATAGACAACCCAACGACTTCACACACATTCGCAGAAGATACACGTTATAATTTCGATTCAGGAGGAGCAGGAACATATCCACAGATTAGTCATCCTGTAAATGAAAACTTTACAGTTACGTTTACACACGCCGCCTCTACAGGCAGTGCGCCGATTTGGAGAGGAGGTAGTGTCCCATCAACGATTTCCAACACATCTACTACGTTCACAATGTCAGGAACTAGAAACGAAGTTAACACAGGATTTCAGAATTTATATTATTCTCCAGCGACAGACAGCACAACAGGCGAAACAATCACTTTCACAGTAGACAGAACGAGTGGTGATTTAACACACGAAACACAAAGTACTGGTAGTTTTGTAATGACAGCAACAGAAGTTGCAGAATACACCATATCTCAAGCAACGATAGATTGGGAAAAAGACAATACCATACTTTTTGATAGCGGATTAGCAATATTAGATGGGTCAACCGACGCCGGATTGCCGGGCGCTGGTGCCACATATACAGTAGAGTGTGCAATGTGGTATGGTATATCAGAATACACAGACGGAACATTAAACACAAATACTATAGGCTCATTGACAATTAGTGGAAATGGTCAAGGTGACACAAATAAACTAATTATGACTGGAACAAAGTTAGATATAAATGCCGCCCTCGCTGATATGAAATTTATTCCAGACTGCGGAACAACAACTGGTCCAAGTATTTTTTATAAGTTAATAAGAAATAGTTCACCTGTTGTTGTATTCACGGACCAATCTCAATCTGAAAAAACAGTTTTCAATACGGCATCTAATGATAATTACACGTACTCGTTTGGTGGATATTCAACTTGGACTGAAGACACACCTAAAGACTTTGATTGTGGTGTTCGTATTACAGACGGTAAAGGTGTAAACAGTGGTTGTGCAATATTTGGCACAGATTATACAGCAACAATACAAGCATATTATTGGGATGGCTCAACAGACCAAGACTTAACAACAGCAACTTGGTCAACAACTAGTTCAGGTTCAGCATCAGTTACTGGTAATGGTAAATCAGGAACACCGTTAGTCATTGACGGAACTAGACTAGATGTAAACACTGCGTTACAAAATCTAAGAATGACACCAGATTTAGACTGGACTGATGCGCCAAGTGGAGATGATAGATTTTACATTTACGTTGATTTATTACGAAACGATGATAGTTTAGCAATATTAGATGGTTCTTCTTCTTCTGTTTTTGCTGGTTTTGAAGGTGGAACAGAAAACGAAGTTTTAAATTATGTATCTTCAGTCACTGGAATGGCATATACTGAAGATACAACAACATCTATCTTTAGTGGCAAAAATGTCGGTATTACTGATATTGCGGCAGACAATTATCCAGTTACTTACGAAGTTACATTGAAATTAAGCGAAGATGGTAGCACATCTTCTGCATTGCCCGGTGTTTGGACAGGAACAAGTAGCCACGAAATTACACTCACTACTGACACAAAAACAAATGTAAACACGGCTATTCAAGCATTGCAGTTTACGCCATCCGCAGAATACAATACAGATGTTCATATTCTTTATACACAGAAACGTTATCTTAGTGGCGTATTGAACACAACACAAGCAGATAATATTGACTTAGGAACAGTTACAGGAACAGCAGCCGCAGAATTTATATACGGAACAGCAAATAGTAATATTCAATATTATGTTCCAGATTCTCATCTTATAGGTGTCGACACCACAGACACAGAAGCAAACATATTAAATGGTACTGCAAATACAACATTAACACCTGCACGTATATCATTAAATAAAGGTCTTACATATGATAGACCAATCACTGTAACCGATACATACGAAGACGGTGGCGCATCTGAATATAAGATTGTATTCTCAGGTGGAACATTACTTGCGATATCAGGAGTTAGTCTTAATACTACTGATACTGGTTGGCAAACAAAAGCAGACTTACATACTTTATTAGATAACGGAATTTATACAACAGGAATCAATGATACAATGTCGAGTGGACATGCACACGACCAAACAAATACTGTAAACTTTACATTACATCGTAGAACATACACAGGAACAGAGTCACAAATTGCTAATGGTCAGTTGACTTATAAATTTCAGACAGGTATTAAGATGTTCAAATACAACGACCAGTTTAACACCTATACTCGTATGGATAATACAGCAGATGGAGGTTCAGTGACATTATCAATTTATTATTCAGGTGGCTGGCGTCAGCAAGGTTTAAGGTTCGGTCAATTTAATATGCAAGACGATTTCACAGGTGGGGACACCATTGGTCATCCTGACATAAGAGTTAGATTATCAAATACGGAATATACTCCAAATATATGGGATAGTGAAACAACCATTGTCACATCTGTGTTCCGAGTATGGACAACTTCTACTAATCCAACTGTTTATGATGATTTTGCTTTTACCACAATCAGCGGACATACGCCTTATCTTTTAAGAATGAGCGATAATTTACTTTTCAGTCCAAACAATTTCTCAAATACAGCAAGTTCATCTAAAATTGCTGTAAAAGCCTGGACAAGTTGGGGAGCACTATTAGATAGTGGAAAACCACTACAAAGTTCTACAGCATACGAAATACTATTAGATTATGTTCCTTAATAAGAACTTGACATAGACAACAAAATGAAGTATAATAATGAGTATCGAAGCATAAGAGCCATGGACAATCAGTTGTATAAAGTTTTAAACGTCAAAAAATTTATCAGACTTAAAGACACGAGAGCAACTCGAAGAATGGCTATGCCTGCTAGAACTAAAGGTTTATTATTACTTGATAATCCTAGTTTACAAAATATCACAGTTGCAGGTGATATTATGATTCGTAAAGATTGCTGGGAAATTCAAATCTATGATTCAGAAGTTGCTGAACACACAGAAGCAATCGCCAAGCAAATTGGAGCGATAGCATTCGCCCGAGCATAAATACTATTATAACAAGAGCCTTGTATTACTTTTGTTATCTCCTAGGATTTTAGTGTAATCCTTGACTGTGTTTATTTCAGTTACTGCCATTACTCGAATAAACATTCAAAACCCTCTCTTATGTTTGGTTAAGAGGGGGTTTTTCATTAATATGATAAATAAATTTATAAAGTACTTGACATCTGTTTTAGAGTATGTTAGTATATATAAATGAATACAAAATATACAACAAATCAACTAAAGCAAATGGCAGACGAACTTCTTAAAGTTAAACCTAAGAAACGTGATAGTAGACCACTTGTAAATGGCAAAAGAAGACGACCTAGTAGAAAACAAAAACACTAATACAAATCTAATACAATTCCCCCCACAGAACCCTACAAATAAGATTAAGGTTGACACGCCGATTATAATAGTGTTGATGAACCCCTAGTGATGTCGTAGGGTAATCTGGACTGCTTATTGTCTAAATTCAAGTAACTACCCTAGATTATGTCTAGGATGCCTTAAAAGAACCCCCTCTGTGGTACTGCTTTTTACTTGTCTTAATGGTTGTAGCGTAGAGATACGTGAATAGGCTAATATAATACTAATATATAAACCTAGTGAGATGGATTACACACTCGAAAGAGAACCATCAAATGTATCACAATGCTGTTATATGGGCAGTGATATATTGCGTCAAACCCGACACGCTTGTAAAAGGATGATAGAAAAACCTGCCTTTCTCGTAAGAGTTAAGTTCATATAATAATTTGCGAATGCTTCAAGTATTCCTTTAGTGACAGTTTCAAATGGGGCTGTGACTATTGCTTCCTCTTCAAGTGGATTATAATTATTAAATGAATTATAATTTACTGGTTCTTTAATTATTTGTTTGTGGAAACAATAAAATGATTTGGCTTTATGAATGAGCAAAGCGAATGAATAAAACAAAGCGTTTTTGATGCCTTTGGCATCTTATACGAGTGTTTTAATAATATCGTATAATTTAAGCATAATTACGTCTAATAGAAATAGATAAATACTTGTAGTTGACTTTTAGTGTCAATTGTGTTATAGTAAGAGATATGGTAATAAATTGTTATCATTAAAATTAGGAGAAAATAATGGCAAAATGGAAAGAAATAAAAGAAATTAAAACAGAAGATGAACCTAAAAAGACAGAGAAAAAGACCAAGAAGTATACAGGTCAATTTGCTCCGTTGTTAAAGATTCATACAGATAGATTAGCACAAGCAAAAGAAATGAAAGATAGTGCTAAAATTCTTACAGCAGAATATGAGATTGACAGAATCAATGAATTGATTGCTAGAGAAAATAAGAGGAAATGATATGGAAGTACTTATTGAAAGAGTTGCTTATGAGAAATCAAAAGTAAACGACAATCATTATTATCATATCTCTGGAAGTTATAAAGATGCTGATAATGTCAAAAGACGTGGTCACACATATATTGACCCATCAAATGATAATTATGACAAATGGAAAGAAATCATTGAAACTGATTGGAAAGGTTTCTATCTAAAAGTCAATAACGTTAAACTACTCAAAGATGATGGTTTATGGAACGCAGACAGTACTCCGAGACTTGTAGAATTAGTAGACAAACCACTCAACAAAAAGTATATGAAACCAGCAAAAGAGGCAACTGGTGCGATTACTGATAGTGATTTGTTTTCTTTATAGGAGTACTGTATGAAAAGAGGACCAAAAATTAAACTGTTGACGCTCGAAAGAATAAAAGAACGAACAGTAGAAGAAGGTGATTGTCATATATGGACTGGACCTTGGCATCGACAATCATACCCTATGGTAAGATTCGCACAGACACAGAAAATGAGAACTACACATTCTGTTGTATGGGAACTTCTAGGCAATACTGTTCCTGGTAAGAGTGATAAAGCAAAACTTACTAGAAGTTGTGGCAATATCAAATGTGTTAATCCAGAGCATATTGTTCTAAAAAGTATGAGCGATGTTATGAAGTCAGCAAAACAAGGCAACGGATGTATGTTTTCATCCGAAGATATTCGTCAAATTCGTAAAGATTTAGAAAAAGAATTCATCAGAGATGAATACGGAAACCCTGTTCTGAATAAAAATGGTAAGATTAAAAAAACAATAGGTTATCACTCTAAGTTGGCAAAAAAGTGGGGCTGTTCGCCTCGACATATGTGGATGATTTGTAATAATTATAGATACCGTTGGGTAAAATAGGAGACTTAAAATGAAGAATATGCCTACAGAAGTAGAAATGAATGAAAGATATATGAAACTAAGAAACAATTTAATATCATTAGTCTATCTAAATATTATAGCAATTGATATCTCTTGGGTTTGTTATTTGATATTTCAATAAAAGAATTGCGAGAGCAATAGGTTAATACGAGTGTATTAACCATTAAAAAGCCGCTAAAAAGCGGCTTTTTTCTTATGAGTTTACTGCCATCTTCGGAGAGATAAATACATATACAAGCGACGGCTTTAATAAATTCTCTGGAGAAAAACATATGGCGATTCACGATATTACCCTAAAACAGGGCGAGACTTGGTCTAAAGTTCTTACCTTAAAAGATGATAATGACAATGTCATTGATGTGTCAGCAGACACATTCCGCGGACATATTCGCAAACATCACACATCAACAGATACACAAGCAGAATTTACAATGACAAAAACAGATGGCACAAATGGTGTTGTATCTTGGACTTTATCAGCAACAGATTCAGCCGCTTGTTCAACTGGTAATCTTGTATATGATTTAGAATGGCAAAAGGCAGACGGAACAGTTACGAGAATACTTGAAGGTATTTGCGAAATTTCACCGGAGGTCACGAAATGACAAAATTATATATAGATAGCGACATAGTATACACACTTGAATTGGCATCAGGAGCCGCAGATACAACTGTTACAACGAGTGGCACAGGAACGTCACTTATAAACACCTCAGCAGGTGGACAACACATTCTTAATTCAGTTACAGCAGGCGCAAATGTTACGATTACAGATGATAATGCAGGTAATTTAACAATCGCCGCTACAGAAGATAATCTATCGAATAACACAACTTCTGATTTAGCAGAAGGCACTAATCAATATTTTACAGATGCACGAGTGATGACTTCACTAGAAACAGTGTCTGGTGATATTATTCCAGATGCAGATAACACAAGGTCATTAGGTTCAGCAACTAAAGAATGGAAAGAAGTATTCATTGGACCAGGTTCATTGTATATTGACGGTCATAAAGTATTAGGTTCGGATGACACAGACACAATCAATTTCAGCACTGACACAGGTCAGACGATGGACTTCTTTGCAGGCGGGACAACTGGCACAGCAGGTGTTATTAATATGGCTTCTCGTGGCAATGTAACATCATTTAACGACACACTTCTTCATTTAGGTCCACAAGCAGGCGGTAACACAGTTAGGGCTCACGGAACATTAGAAGCACCAGACTTGCATGTTGGTAACTTAGAGTTCTCTGCCAACAAAATAGACTCAACAGCATCAAATGGTAACTTAGAAATAGCAACAGACGGCACTGGTTACCTTCATCTGAATGTGGCTGATGTATACATTGGTTCGCCAATCACATCAGCAGTTAAGATTGACGAATCATCAATTACTACAACAGCAGGTAACTTAACTATTGGTGCTTTTGGCACAGTAGATATCGCAGGACATTATACTTCAGCAGAAACAGATAGTGCTATTTCGACAGCCACAGCAGCCTTAGTTGATTCAGCACCGGCAGCCTTAGACACATTAAATGAATTAGCATCAGCATTAGGCGATGATGCCAACTTTAGTACTACAGTTACTAACTCAATTGCTACTAAAATGCCATTGGCAGGCGGTGCATTTACTGGTGCAGTAACTACTAACTCTACATTTGACGGAAGAGACGTTGCTACAGATGGTACTAAATTAGATGGTATTGAAGCAAGTGCTACAGCAGACCAAACTGATGCAG
>CERP01011493.1_pt1 | contig 12374 bp, 8 predicted proteins | sample 530801 | NCBI WGS metagenome assembly CERP01 (sample SAMEA2620991, study PRJEB7988) | marine metagenome | biome: marine biome (ENVO:00000447); feature: surface water layer (ENVO:00002042); material: "saline water (ENVO:00002010), including plankton (ENVO:xxxxxxxx)" | depth 5 m | reverse complement strand
CCTTGACTTGTATTTCAAGCCAATCACAAGGGCTGACCGTAAACGTGCTCAATCTGTTGCCAACAGTGAAGAGGCTTTAGATATCAGCACGCAAATGCTATGTCAAAAAGCAGAGCTAGAAGACGGGGCCAAGGCTTTTGCTTCGGCTGATGCCGCCAAACTGCAACGTGAATTGCCTGAGGCCGTTTTAAACGATCTTGAGCTTTTCTTGTTTGGCGTTGGAGAAGAGGCGGAGCTTGAGGAAGCAAAAAACGACTGAAGCAGGACAGCTGGCTCAACTTTGAGTTTTTTCTGGCCTGCGAGCTTGGCATGACAGTGAGCAAGCTTCGCACAGAGTTGTCTGATGCGGAGCTTGTTCATTTTGCTGCGTACTATCAGTTGAAGGGAGAAGAGGAGAAAAAGGCAATGGATCGCGCCAAGACAAGACGGCGGTAAGATTAGAGCATTGCGTGGGTTGTCGTGGCAGTTTCTTCAGTCAAGCTGATTGTTGATGCTGCGGGCGCAGTCAACCCACTGAAGCGGGTCACAAAAGAGACAGAGAAGTTAGAGGGTGCGGTTCGTGACGTAAATGGTCGACTTGGAGATGCGAAAGGGCGTTTTGTTGGTGCCGGAAAGGGAGCGCAATCGTTCACGAAAAGCCTTGGCGGCCTAAAAGGTGCAATCCTGGGCCTTGGTCTTGCTGCCCTTACCAAAAAGATGGTTGGGCAAGCGGCAAGTTTTGCTGAAACAAAAGTCAGGCTTAAAGCTTTGTCAGCCGAGTACGGCGAATATGGCAGGATCCAGCAGCTTGTTAAGCAAAACGCCGAAACGTTTAATCAGTCTCAAGCGGAGTCCGCTAGTAATTTTGCAGACGTTTTTGCAAGGCTGAGGCCGCTTGGTACTTCGTTGGAAGACATTCAAACGGTTTACAAAGGTTTTAATGCAACAGCACTAGCTAGCGGCACGTCAGCAGCAGCAGCATCCGGCGCATTCTTGCAACTGAGTCAAGCACTGGGAAGCGGAAGACTGCAAGGGGATGAATTTAGATCTATCGCAGAACAAGTGCCTGGCATCTTGCGGCTGGTCTCGGCTGAGATGAATGTCACTGTTGGCGAGCTAAAAAAGCTTGGCAGTGACGGCAAAATTACGTCAGACATCCTTATCAACTCATTAGCAAAAGGATTTGAAGAAAATAAGGATAAGATTCAACAGCTGTTGGATGAATCACCTGCTCAAAAATTCAAAGCATTCGGCAATGCAGTAAGTGAGTTAAGTAACGCAGTTGGCACTGAGTTGCTGCCAGTCGTGACGCCAGCTGTCGAAGAACTGACAAAGCTACTTAAAGTTGTTGGCCAGCTACCGAAACCGGTTAGAGAGGTGGGGGCAGCAATCCTTCTTTTAACTACAGCAGCTGTTGCCTTGGCACCTGCTATCAAAGGAATAGGAGCCGCATTAGCTGGAATTACGGGTGCGGGTCTTTTAGCCGCTGGCCCGTGGATTGCGTTAGCAGCTGGCATAACGGCGACAGTTGTTGCCTTGAACAGGTATAACGCAGCAAAGCAACCTAACGTACAAAATCTAAAAAGGGTTGGAGTCGAATTGAATAAAGCCGACAAAGTTATTGAAGGCGTTAAAGCTAAACTCGCGCAAACAACGGATGAAAGAGCTAGAGCTGCTTTAAAATCAGACCTAGAAAGCTTAAGAAATCAGCGTCAAAGAATTGTCAAAGAGTTTAACAGGCTTAATGCTGGCATTCCGCTGAATGCACCGATTCAGATGGAAGATAAAGAACGGCCAAAGACAGTTGTTGATATTGGCGCTGGCACTGGCGCTAGTTTAAGCAAAGATCCACAGGACATCTCAGCGGAAATGGAAGCATTGCTGTTGAAGCAGCAAAAACTTAGGTTCTCAAACGATAAATTAGCTCAAAGCACTTTGCAGTACGAGATTGATATTCAGCGAATAATTGAGTCTCAATCTCAACCTAGACAGCAAAACCTCGCCTTAGTTACAGCTGAAAACGATGAACTTTTTAGAAAAAGAGAAATACTTAAAAAAATATTTAAAGAACCTGCGGCTATTGACAAAAAAATCAAAGACGCCAACGTTGCAGGCGTCAGGGCAGGGTTTGCGGCTGGAAAAGAAACAGACGACAAGCTTCAAGAGCAAGCTAAAAAGCTTGACAGTCTCTACAAAGGAATCGGAAACACTATTCAAACGGGAATAGTTGACGCGATTGACACAGGGATTGAAGGACTAATAAACGGAACAAAAGATCTTGGCGAGTCGCTTCAAGAAATCGCGTCAGGAGTTCTTAGAGACATCGGCAAGCAGCTGCTAAGTTTTGGCGTAAAACTGGGCTTGCAATCTTTAGGCGCTAGCTTCTTTGCAGAAGGCGGTTACGTTACCGGGCCAACCAATGCCGTAATTGGAGAAGGTGGCGAACCTGAATATGTCATCCCAGAATCAAAAATGAATACCGCTATGTCACGCTATTCTCAAGGCGGCCGTGGTTCTTCTGTCCTTGCTGCGGGTGGCTCATCTCCTAGCGGAAGAGGAGGCGGAGGGGCTGGTGGAACGGTTGTAAATTACAACGGCCCAACACTAAAATTTAACTCTGAAGAGTTCGTTCCTGTCAGTGCTGTTTCAGGCATCATCAATGAAGCAGCAAAGAAAGGCGCAAAAGCAGGAGAGCAGCGCACCTTTGCTACGCTAAAAAATAGCAGAAGTCAGCGGAGCCGATTAGGTCTATGAGTATCCAAGCCGTTGCAAACTTCATAACCGTTTTCAGTGCTACGGGGATAATTCAGCACCGTTTTCAAAACGCTAAGGTTGGCGAAGCGGTGGCATATGGCGACGGAAATTATAGCTATCTTTCGTTTATTTATCAAGGAGCGGCTAAAAATCGAACAGGTGACAATATAGTTTCAAGTCTTGCGATGTCTGTCAATCCTGTTTCAATGAGTCATGCTACCGAAGCTGTTACTAACAAATGGAATGTCAGGGTCGATACTTGTGCGATGAACCCAAGTACTTTTGCTATATCTCGGATTCTTACGACTGAATTTTGGATTGCTTCTAGCATGGGTTACGACACGACAACTGTTGAGATTTCGCTAAGTAGCAGTATCGATGCCGTTGGCCTTGTATTGCCACCACGAGTCTTGAATGAAACTTTGGTGGGCAAATTGCCGAGCACTGGAGTGATTAACGTTCGATGACCCCTTTTGACCTAATTGGCAGGGGTTACCGACTGGGCGCAGATTTTGTCTCAAGACCTGAAGGGGATTGCTTGGCCCTGTCACGGTTTGTGCTTGGCTACTACGGTATTGGAACGCCTGAGCCTCAGCGCAGCTGGTATCGGCGTTTACGAAAAGGCGACACCACAGTGTTCAAGAGCGAGTTGGAGCGTTGGGGGAATCAAACATTAGACTTAGGGTATGGCGTGGTCGCTCTTTGTGAAGCAGAGTTTGGTTATGGCATGGCAGTTTGGTTTGAGGAAGGATGGCTGAGCTTCGTCGGATCGGAGGTGAAATGGAGCCCCATCGGCGGCCTAGTGGTCGTCGACTGCTATTGCCGGCGGAAGTAGAGCTATGCGAAGCGGTAGGTCTTAGCGAAGACGAGTATTGGTATTTTGTTGAAGCCGCAGAACGCTATAACGGCGAAAGGAGTGAAGCTTACGCATTAATTCCTGACATTAGAGCTGAGCCCGTAATAACACCAATTCTGGTCAGCCTTGTTGTTGGTGCGCTCTTTACTGCGGCTAGCGTGCTGCTAGCACCTAAACCTAAAAGTCCTGAGCAAACAGAAGCAAGAAAAGATCCAAGACGTCTAAGTCTTGGTGGTCAAACCGGTCCAACTCGTTTTTCCCCGACAAGTGGTTTTGACTCAACTCAAGAGTTAGCGCGTTTAGGCGAAACTATTCCGCTGGTATTTGCTAAAAAAGGCGTAAGGGTTACCAGTTCCTTGCTTTGGTCTCAAATTATTGCTGAGGCTAGGGGTCAGCAAATGCGGGGGCTGTTTTTGTTTAGCCATGGTCCGACAGAAGGGCGTCCTGATTATGAAGGCTTAGCGATTGGTGATACATTGTTGCGTTCGTATACTGCTCCCAAGGTTGCGGCGTATTGGAAACCCAATGGTGGGCGTCCCCTCGAAACAAACGACAGGTTTCCTGAAAGTCTTGCAAGAATTATCCCCAACGGTGATGCGTTCGCAACGATTTGGGACACCGCCAGTCCTAGGGGCTATTACCCTTATTTTGTAGGAGCCAGAACACCAACAACACAGACAACTTTTGGCGCTTATGCACCGTCATACAACGGGACTTGGTATAGACCTCAATATGAGTTAATCCTTGTTCCTACAGATGGAAACCCTGGCTTCAAGGAAGACCTAGAAAAACGAAAAAAACTACGAGGGAGACCGGGCAGTTTACCTACGGTTTTTTCTCAAGGAACGTTTTTTGATGTGGTTCGGAATCCTGGCATTCCAAATGGAATTTTGGCGCACGGAGCAAGTCCAAACACTTGCGGATCTGTGGTTCCAGGTGGTGATACAGGTTTTTATGACCAAATTCGTTATCGCATTACTACAAGGCTAGAAAACGTTGACAATCCTGAATTTAAGCCAGAAAGACTAGATTTTGTAAATTCGGCAACGACAACATCGCGCATTTCAGCTGATTCAAGCATTGCTCTTGGTGAGCTTTACCTTGTTGGCGATACTGTTTTAGCTGTCTGCACCGAAATCCTTTCGTCAGACCACTCTGACGCATTTAAGCCTTGGTCGGCTACGCCTCCTGTTGATAAAAACGCTTGGTTTAGCGTTATTACTCCTGGTTGCGTTCAATGCCCCACTCTTAACACTGCAATTAACAATCCTTTAGCGCCGTGGCAGGCTTATCCGTTAATGCGGGCTGCTGTCGCGACAATAGCAAACACTCGACCCTGTGGTGCGACTGAGCTTGTAATCAAATCGCGTGTTTGGCGTCAGATCAGTGGGTTTCCTGACATGAATGCTCACCCCGGAGAAGAACTTATCCAGAGCTACGAAGACGAAGGCGGAAGTATCACTCTTGGAACGATAAACAAGTATTTGCGGCGGTTAAGTTTTTTCATGCTTGAGACTCGCCTTGTAAATAGTAGCGGTAGCTGGATTGATTTGACAGGTGATGAGTTCTTTTTTGTGGAAGGCAATAAACCTGTTGATCAGTACAACTACATTCGAGTCAATCATGAATTTAATGAGCATGAGTTTCGCTTGCGTCCGGTATCAGGTATTGCTGCTTTGCGTAAGTTTGGAGCGAACGGTCAAGCTGTTTTTCGTCGCTTGAGGTATGGAATTGAAAGTAGTTTTGTGGCTCATGGTCGATTCGTTTATTACAGCGGTCAAGAGGTTGTTATTAACAAAGAGTACGTTGAAAATCCTGAATTTATAAGGCCGGGGTCGACAAGCGAAACAGGTGGAGCAGTATCTAACAACGGGATTACTCCAGTTCAAGCGGGCACATTTGGCCAGCCAACTGCTGGCGACTGGGAGCCCAGGGCGTTTGAGAGCCGATATACAAGAACTCCACCATTGAATTATGTGCAGAAAATGATACTTCAGCGGTCGGGAACGACCCTTTATTACTACGTCTGGGATAACAGAACTATTCGATCTGGGTTTTTGCCAACGATGGCACATGAACCGCCCCCAGCGTTTGCGGGCGACTACCGCTTTGCCTGGACCGTAAATAGTCCCGATGACAATAGAGAGGTGTTTGGCGGAATCATGCGGGCGTACAGGCAAATTGACGCTTTTAAGAGGACGCAGATTCCTGGCAGCACAAAGATTGACGCAGCTTCGACAAAAGCCATTCCAGTTTCAACAAACGGGGTAGGGCTCCACTTTTGGGTAGAGCTTTGGACGGGACCAAGGGGTGAAGTGGGGTATAAGTGGTATATCGACTCACAAAACAGAGGTTCAGGTTACAAGGCTGGTGATTTTGTCAAGGTTCAATGGAAAAATGGAACGGTACTTCATGGCGTCAGCATTAAGTCTACGTCAACAATTGTAGTAACCGATGAGCCAGATCAAAACTACGCGCCTTATGACGCTGCATTAGACGTTCTTTCTTACGATTCTCAAAACGCAAGCAACATTGACGGCCCAGAACATGAAGTTGTTGCTGTTAATGAAAAGATTGAACAACCAGCTCCTTTGTATACGGGGCTTACAATTGGTGGATTACGTCTTGATTCATCTAGCGAATGGCAGCAATTTACAAATTTCTCTGCCTTTATGAAGCGAGGCATTATTCTGGAAAATCTTGCTACGGGCGGTTCTCAAGCTTCAAATCTTTTGCCTGACATTGTTTTTGGGATGATGACTAATCCAGTTTGGGGCGCTGGCGAAGTTATTGGACCTCATCAGGTTGACAGAGACTCAATGGTAATTGCGTCAAAATTTTGCAACGCAAACGATTTTACTTGGGATGGTGTCGTTAGCGATAAAATTAATTTGCGAGAATGGGTTTTTGAAAACGCTCAGTACAATTTACTTGATGCCACCGTTGTTGGGGGTCGTTTTGCTTTAATTCCAGCAGTTCCTTATACAACTGATTTTAAAGTTGGCAATTTTGTTAAACCTGCAATCAAGGCGTTGTTTACTGATGGAAACATGCGGAATATGCAAGTTGAGTTTTTATCGCCTCAAGATCGGCAGTTGTTTAGGGCAACAATTAACTGGAGAGAGGATAAAGAAAACGGTTTTCCGACAACCCGTCAGTTCAGTGTTCGGATGGACAACACTCAGGGAGGAACTGAAAACGACCCTGAAGAGCGTTTTGATCTAAGTGGTTTTTGCACTAGCCAGGATCACGCAACTCAGTACGCAATGTATGCGTTGGCAGTGCGTAAGCATGTTGATCACATGATTACGTTCCAGACAACGCCTCAGGCTGCAATGGGAATGACGCCAGGCAATTACTTCCGAGTGTCCAGTAATTCAACGCACACCAGTCGCTTTAACAACGGTTCAGTCAGTCCTGACGGTTTCATCAATAGCGTTGAAACGCTTGCTGATGGAACGTATAAGGTTTATTACTGGAAACCAAACACCGAAGAGGTTCAAGAGGCTCAGATGGTGGTGAGTGGCGGGAAGGCTGCGGATCCTGCATTTTACGGAGTTGTTTTTACGGTCACAACCCAAACAAGCGAAACCCGCGTTTACAAGCTTGAGTCATTGACTTATGGTGAAGACGGCTTGATTGATGTTGCCGGTTCTCACATGCCATTGACGAACATTGGAACGCTTGCCATCTTAGACTGGAATCCAGACTATTTTATTTTTGCAGGCATCTAGGGGTTAAGGTATGGCTGTTTTTATTTTCCCAAACATAAAGCCTTCAGGCAGGAGTTATAGCCCCGGCTCTTACCCGCAAACAGAGTTTAAATCCCAAAACGGCACTAAGACAATTGTTCGTTATGGCAACAAGCGAGTTGATGCTACGCTTGCGCTGACTTTTAGCAATATCACCGATATTCAAGCGGCATTAATTTTAGACAATTATGAAACGGTTAATTCTGAATGGAACAGCGTACTATTTAATACTTTAAACGCAGCTGCCGGAGCAGGGGAATCTTTAGCTCTGTATTTAACCGAAAAGGGAGGGTCAGGCTTGAGATGGCGCTACGCAAGCCCGCCGAAGGTAGACTCTGTTTATCCTGGCTTAAGTACGGTCAGCTGTGAGTTTGTCGCTGTGCTTGACGGCGATTAAGCTTTATCAAAGGTGAGTCATCATGCCATTTTACGCAGGCCAGCAAGGAAAGCTTTTTATTGATGGCAGCACTACCGCTGCTGCAAAGGTGGTGAGTTGGTCATTCAACTCAACGCAAGCTGTTTTAGACACAACGACGCTTAGCGATACAGACAAAACCGGGGTCTACGGCGTTCGCAGTATGACGGGCAGTTGCCGGCTTTATTATTACAAATTCACATCAGGAGCAACGCAACAAAACGATTGCGCCACGCTTTTGAGCAAAGTTCTCAAAACGTCTTCAGGTACAGCAGCAGGTGATGGAGAGAATGCCGCGTCAGACTCGGTAACGTTGCGGCTTCATGTTGAGGATGGAACGTCGAGCGGAAAGTTTATTGACATTCCCGCGCTTGTCACAAGTGTCAGCATGGCAATGACCGTTGGGGAAGTGCTTGCGGCTGACATCGGGTTTGAATCGAACGGGGCTCCTTTAAGTGCAACCAACATTCAGAGTGCTAGCTAATGGGCATTTATTTAGGAACGCAAGGCAGGGTTGAATTGCAACGCGAAGCAGGCGAGCAATCGCTTGTTACGCAACTCGATCCAAGCGATGTCAATGCTGGGTTAAAGCGTTTCAGTGTTGATTTTTCGGAATCAGCAATAATTTCAGGCGACCGAATAGAGATTGCAACGGTTGATGGCACGGGCCTGGAGTTAGTCTCAGGGCATCAAGACAGCGGTTCGAACTATTTTCCCGACTGGACAGGTTTTGTTCACGTTGATGCAGCAGGAGGCTTAAGGCTTTACAGCACTTTTGCCCATGCCGTAACAGGTGGAATCACAAATGCTTTGGCTCTTGTTCAGCCCAGTGCGGCAAAAAATGTCAGTATTACGTCTGAGGACAAGCTTTATAACCAGATTGCTCAAGTGGTTAGTTACGAGCTGACAACTAGCCGAGATCAAGTCAATACTGATGTTTTAGGTACTGAATTTCACAATTACTATGAAGCGGGTCTGATCAGTGGTCAGGGCCAACTGTCTTGCTTTTGGGAACACACGAGGTCAAGCGGGGCTCGGAGTAGCACGACAAATGAAGAGTTCCCGGCTTATTTGGCACGATTACTTATACGCCTAAAGCAGGGAGCAGCTTTTAGAGGACGTTTTTACTTGTATACCGGCGAATCGGGGGATGCAAGCGTTTGGTATGAGTCAAGATGCTTAGTGAACAGCTTTGCGGTAAGCATCGAGACAGGGGAAGTCATTCGCACCAATATTCAGTTTGTAGCTACCGGACCAATTCAGTTGAAGCAAGGCTTCACGCAAGACGTACTGTTTCAAGAGGATGGAGCAAGCCTGATCTTGCAGGAAGACGGTACGAAGTTATTGCTTCAAGAGGAAGGCTAGAATCAAAGAGACCGAGCGGCCTTTTTAGGGAGTAGTAATGCCTGATCTTGAGATTAGTAATTTGCCCGAACTGACGGGCGCTGCTCTAGCTGCGACCGATCCTTTTGCCGTTGCTGACTTATCGGCTTCTGAGACCAAGCGGATCACAGCTAAAAATCTAGTCCAATCAGGCTTAGGCTTGGTTGATGACGCAAGCATTCCAGCCGCAAAGGTTGCGGCGCTTGGAGCGACTCAACTTGCTAATAACAGCGTCACTACTGACAAGATTGCGGATAGTGCTGTTAGTACGGCAAAGATTGAAGACGCTGGAGTTACTGACGCCAAGGTAGCGACCGGGCTTTCTGGGGCAAAACTGTCGAACGCTAGCGTTACAGCGGCAAAGCTTGGAACGGTTACTGATCGCGGTCTTGATCAAGTTGGCGGTAGCGTTGGACATACCAACTCGTTAACAGCCGGAACTGCTTCGGGCATTTCATTTGACGCGCAGGGTCATGTTACGGCTACAACGTCAATTCCTGCTGCTGATCTCCCGGCCGGGACAACTACCGCAATTGGTGGGGTAAGTGTTCCTAGCGGTTCAGGTCTGACGGTATCTGCATCAGGAGTCCTTGACCATGAGAGCAGTATTGCGAGTGGAACTACGGCAAATATCGCTTATGACGAGCACGGTCATATTTTATCAATTGAAGCTATTGGTACTGACGACTTACCTGTTGCGACAACAGTTGAAAAAGGTGCTGTTTCTGTTCCAGCTAGTGGAAAGCTTGAGGTTTCTGCGACTGGGGTTCTTTCACTTAGCGACACTGCGGTTACGCCTGGCGTTCACGCGAAAGTAACAGTTGACGCTCAAGGGCGAGTAACTAGCGGCACTGGTCTTGACGCTGCGGATATTCCTGACTTAGACGTTAACAAGCTGACCACTGGCCAACTCCAAACGGTACGAATTGCAGATGATGCCGTCACGGCTGCCAAGCTAGCTGACCGATCCACCGCAACAATTGCGCAGACAACTCCGGCCAATGGTGCATTTATAGGTCAGACACACCTTAATTCCATTACAGGTGATTATTTCCTGTGGGATGGCAACGTCTGGCAACCAATTGGTATTAGTGTCGGCGAAATTGTTTTAGCTGGAACTTATAACGCAACCACTAATTTAGTGGCGACCGTCACGGCGGAAGGAACAGCTCTTGGGTTTGTTGTTGGCTCGGCTTTACCTTCTGCGGCTAGCGCTAATAAAGGTTATTACGTCGTTGTTAGTACAGCAGGAACAGGTTCCGCGCCTGCTCCAGTAGTTGCTTTAAACCCTCCTGATTTTCTGCTATCTACTGGATCGGTTTATACGGAGATCGATGTTTCTAGCACGGTAACCGCTCAGCAAGCATCAAACATTGCGTTTACTGCTTCGGGCAGTATTGCATCGACAAATGTCCAGTCAGCGATTGAAGAGCTTGATACAGAAAAAGCTCCTGCTGCAAGCCCTACGTTGACAGGAACCGTCACTTTAGACACTGATGTAACACTGGTTTTTGAAGGCGCAACAGACAATGAATTTGAAACAACGCTAACGGTTGTTGACCCAACGGCTGATAGAACAATTGCATTACCAGATGTTAGTGGCACTGTTGTTAGTACAGGAGACACGGGCACAGTTACAAGTGCAATGATTGCTGATGCAACTATTGTTAACGATGATGTTAATGCGTCTGCTGCGATTGCTGGCACGAAGATCAGCCCAGACTTCGGCAGTCAAACTATCGCGACAACTGGCGTTATTAATTCTGGCTCTGGTACAGCAGCAGCACCATCGGTTTCAGTTGGAACCGCAGATAATGGACTTTATTCACCAGCCACAGACGAAGTAGGCATTAGCACTAACGGGGTTCAGAGACTTGCTATCGACAGCTCGGGCAACGTCGGCATCGGCACCAGCTCGCCCGCAGGAAAACTCGACATTCGTACATCCGCAGGTACAGCGTGTCAACTCTTTTTGAACGAAGAGACAACAACTAACGCGTTAAAAATTGAGCAAACATCAACTGAATCAAGGATTCAAACACAAGCAACGCAACCGATTGTTATTGCAGGTCAAGGTGGTACTGGATCAACTTCAGACATTCGCTTTGAAACACGAGATACTGAGCGTGTAAGGATTTCCGCAGACGGCTCGGTCGGCATCGGGACGAGTAGTCCTTCAAGGAACCTTGAAATAAAAACAGGAACCGGCATTGCAGGATTTAAGCAATCAAGTAGTTCACTTGCTACAACGCTTGAATTTTTACGGAATGGTAATGGTACTATCTCTAATAATGCACTTGAAGTAAACACCTCTGAAGGCACTAAAGCTTCAATTAATTACGGAGGAGGGGCTTATTTTGAAAACAACGTCGGCATCGGAAATGACTCGCCCGCTAACAAGCTATCAGTCAGGCAATCAGCTGTTACTAACGCACCCACCAGATCTTCAACTTTGTATCTGGAAAACAATTCTAATTGTGAAATTCTGATGGTTGGCAAGTCTACTAATGATTGTCAAATTCGCTTTGGTACTAGTGGCAGCAGCTTTAAAGGCGCAATTGAATATCAATTAGACAACAATGCTTTGCTTGCTTATGTAGACTCCACCGAGCGCATGCGCATCGACGCCAGCGGCAACGTCGGCATCGGGACTAGTTCGCCCGGAGGAAAGCTTGGGGTTCAAGTCGATACAGGAAAAGATGTAACGGTTGGACTAACAGCAGGCTCACCAATGATCACCTACCGGAACGGTACTAATACTTGGTTCCATGTAGGTAAACATCCGACAAGTGATGCACTGATCTTTAGTAACGGTGCCACTACAACCACCAGTGAGATGGCGCGGTTTGACAGCTCGGGAAACGTATTTATCGGTGGTACGACTGCTGCAAGTGCAGATATTGCGCTGAATGCAAACGGCAGCGCCACGTTTACTAATCGTGTGGACACGGGAAGCTCTACCTTAGACAACGCTGCCATCGTCGCTTCAGCTAATCATGCAACCAAAGGTGTTATCCAGGCGTACCACTACAGCAACGGAAACCTATTTCTTGGCGGTGGTTCTGATGGGGTAACAAAAGCAGAAATCAATGCGGACGGCAGCGCCACGTTTGCTGGCACCGTCACTGCAAACGGTACTGTCCTTACTTCTGATCTACGCTTTAAAGAAAACATCACGCCTGCTAATCTACAGCTTGCTGATATCGAAGCCTTAGGTGCTCAACTCAAGAACTTT
>CERP01019616.1_pt1 | contig 12380 bp, 2 predicted proteins | sample 530801 | NCBI WGS metagenome assembly CERP01 (sample SAMEA2620991, study PRJEB7988) | marine metagenome | biome: marine biome (ENVO:00000447); feature: surface water layer (ENVO:00002042); material: "saline water (ENVO:00002010), including plankton (ENVO:xxxxxxxx)" | depth 5 m | reverse complement strand
CAAATACTTTTACATCCTTGTCTGATGTTGAATCATAAGCAGAAAAAGCAGCTTTTCTTATTTTTTCTAATCCGCTGTAATCTTTTGTAGCTTTTTCTAAATTCTTTTGTGCTCTATGTAACTCAAGCTCTTTGCTTTCTATATCTGCTTTACCGAATTTAGCTGGGTCGTAATCTTTACTTGTAGCATCAAATCTTGCCTGAGCCCCATCTAAAAATTTTTGTTTTGATTGTAAAGTGTTTAGATACCCTATAGTTTCACCATCAACTTGAAGAGCTATTGGAATATTTCCAGCATCAAACTCTTGACCTTCTTGTAAACCTATTCTATTAGAAGGTTCTAAAAGTAAATCTACTTTATCTCCTAACTTTATATCGTTACGTAATAGTTTAGCTTCAACTCCTTCAGGTATTATATTATTTTGATCGTCTTTAGATTTTGTAAACGGGAATGCAAAAAAGTCTGTAGAGCCTTCAATAGTTTGCTCTGCTTCTTTTGCAAGCATTTGATCTAAATCTAAATGTACAAAAGGATCTTCTTTTTCTATCTTGTCACTCTGCTCAGTAGAGTCAGCAGTTCCGTCATTTGTTTTTGCAGGTGACTCCACCTCAGTTACACCCGCTCTTCGTTGTTCTTCGTTTTGTGGTGTTGGGTTTTCTCTCGCTTCTTTAGCAGCTTTCTTTGCTTCTAGTGAGTTAATTTTATTATTTAACTTTGCTATCGCATTGTCAATAATATTCTTAGAATTTTCTACATCATCAAACTCACTTCTTAAATCTTCAAGTCTTTGTATTTCTTTTCTAAGAGTATCGGGAGTTCTTTTATTTGATTTAGTTGCCTCTTTTAATTCTTTTTGTCTAGCTGCTGTTTGTTTTTTCTCCTTTTCTTGTCTTTCTGTTTCTGACTCCTCAACGTTTTCAGCTTTGTGTAAATCATTTAAACCTTCAGCATACTCGTTAATTTCATTATTGTATACCTCTTGGTCTGTATGTAATTCTTTTAACTCGTCACTAACTTCATTTAAATTAGGTAGCTCTTTATCTAAAGCTTGCTCTCTAAGTTCTTGTATTCTAGCATCTATTCTATTAACTTTAGAATCAAGAGCACCTAATACTTTAGCGTCTGGTTCTGCTACAGTTTCTGTGTAGTTATCTCTTTCATACTCAAAATATTTTTTAGCATTCTCTGCTCCTTGTAATTCTAATGCTAAATCAACTTCTGTGTTATTAGCTTGAGCAAACATATAACCTAAATCACCTTCTACGTTATTTGTTTTAAGATCAGCTATTTGTCCTGCTGCGTCCGCAGATTGCCCTAAACGTCTAACAAGTAATCCTTGTCTAGCAAGGTCTTCGTTAAGAATTTTCTTATAGCCTTTAGGTCCTAATCCATGCTTCTGCGATCTTTTGCGAGCCCTGTAATAATCTCTAATACCTTGGTCAATTGATTTGTTTAAAGATTCTAAATGAACATCAAACTCTTCCTCGCTAGTTATGTTGTTTTCTATAAGTAGTTTTTTGTACTCTGGCATGTTAACCATGTCCTTAACTAACTTATCATTTCCTTTTGATGCAGCTATAATACCTAATTCTCTTCCTAAATCTTTTCTTAAATTATCTACTGTAGCTTCTACTTGAGCGTCTGTATATTGGGTAAAATCACCTGCAGGACTATTCTCTTTATTTACCACAGCATCTATTATACCTTTTATTCTTTCAATTTTTCCTGCTCTATTTTTTATTTCATTTAATTTTGAGTCTTTGCTAAAAGGATCTTTCTTTCCTTTGTACGCTCGCACCTTATTACCTACTGCAGAAGAAGCTGACTGGTAAATACCTCCACCAAAAACACCAAAGAAACCTGCTTCTTGTGCTCTAGGATTGTCCCAATATTCTTTAAGCCTTGTAGAAAAAGATTTAACACCGTCTTCTTCAGCACCACTAAGAATACGTCCTTTACGTAATCCTTCTTCTGTTCCAATAAAGTTTATAACTTCTTCAGGGTATTCTGTTGTAGCACCTACACTAGTAAACACAAATCCTTTAGTAAGAGGATTTAAATAGTAGTTTGCAAAATTAGATGCCTGACCTAATTTTGTAGGAGTTCCTCCTCCAGCTTTTATATTCTCTCTGTATATACTAGGTTTAGTGGGATTGTAAAGAGTACCAGACCTACCAGTCTTGCCTATACCTTGAAAAGCTTTTACTGCTATAGCACTCTGTATAATATCAAACACAATGTTAGCAGAGTTTACTTTATAAGACTCTGCACCTGCAGCTGATCCTATATAATCAGCTAAGGCGTTTTTATTTTTTGTATCGTTTAACGGTTCCCATCTACCTTCGTTTTTTAACTTTTGAGCAAGCGGGCTTTGCTTCATTACATCCCATTGCTCATCACTCATATTTAAAAACTGTGACAAGGCCTCACCTCTTGCCTGATCTACAACTTGTAGACCTTCTCTAAAGTTTTCACCGTTACGCATCACCATAGCGTTTGTACCTACTGCAGCCCAATAAGGTAATGACTTTCCTGCCATTTGCGCTAAATAACCAGCTCCTCTAGTTACAGCCATACCTGGTATCATAAGGGATAAGCTACTAGCAACAGATACACCATTACTAAACCACCAACCATCATCACCTATATCCCAAGATTTATTAGGATTTTCTAAATATATAGGAAACTTTTTTCTTGTTTGTTTCTGCAGATTATCTCCCCATCTCATAAGCTCGTTACTAAAATCGCTGTAACCAGCCTGCGGGTTTAATCCAGACTCTCTTAATCCCCAGTTAACTAATGCTTCACCTCCTTCATATAAAGAACCAAAACCTTGAGCAGTACCACCAACAATCTCTCCAGCTAATACCTGTGCAGCCCAATTACCAAATTGTTTATACATAGGCGCATTTACTGCACGCTCTTTAACTATAGTAGGATCGTCTAAAGTAAAAGATCTACCTGTCCTATCAAAAGATTCTAAGTCTCCTATTGATTTTACACCACCAGTTTTATATGACTGTCTAGAGTAACCAGAGTGATCTGCAAATGGATCTTTTTTGGGCATATTCCATTTAACACCTGTCTCGTTTCTTTTTTCTTCTGGTAAATTAGTAGTCGGATCTAGTGTTGTGTTAGATCCGTTAGCATATTTCTTCTTCATAAACTGTTAATTACTGAGCTATATAATCGTTAGGGTTTCGAGATCGTAGGTATGTATTTAAGAAATTTTCGTAAAAATGGAAACTCTCTTCTGGTGTAACAAAACGATATACAGCATTACTATTAGCTTCTAATCCTTCTATACGATCTTTAGGAAGCTGGTCTATTGCGCCTGCTTGTTCGTATATTGTACGCATTATTTCAGCATAACCTCCGTTAGTAAGGTCTCCATTGGCATTAGTTATATCGGGTAAACCGTATGTTAGTGCTAATTGCTTTTGGTATTTTTCATACGATTCACCTTCGTTTATACTTTCAGTTTCTCTTACTTCAGGGTCTATAGCAAGATTGATACTAAATAGTTGTCCTTTGTACTTATCTTTAGTACCTATTCTTAAAGTAGGCTCTATAGCGTTTATAGGGAAATTTCCAGTAGGAGAGTCTATAAGCGCAGGCTTAAGACTCATACCGTTGTAAATACTACCGTTAGTATTTCTATTATACCTGTCGCTAGTTTTTATATCTATATTTTGTCCAGGATTAGTACTATTATACATATCTTCTAATCTTTGCACAATAGATTGATCTACTCTTGGTCTAAGTTTTACTCTATATTGAGGAGCTTGCATGTTTTTTTCTCCTGATTTAGTACCCGCAGATTTAGGTCTTACTATATAATAAGTACCTTGTTGTATACCACCATCTACAAATCCCGCTATTTCGTAACCCCTGCCATTTAAATTCTTTAAAGCGTCATTGTCTGGAGAGTCTCCTGTTGCTACTCCTTTAGCATTTTCCATATCAAAAACCTCAGACCCGTTAAAGTTTGTTGTAAAAAACTCTGTTATGTCTTCAGCAACATCAGGCTCTACTGTGTATGCCTGCATTCTATTATTAATAGGGTTGTCTTCTATAAAGTTATTTAAAGATTTTTTATAGCTCTCTCCTCCATTTTCTAACCACTCTTTGTAATCCGTAATATACTTTGTAGCAGCAGCATTTATTTTAGTCTTTTGTTCTTGCGGTAGTTTATTATAAGCAGGATTTTTCATTAATGTGCTTACAGCTAGAGCGTTCTCACCGCCCATATCTATCATACCAAAAGCTTCTATAGGATTTTCTGCAGCTTTTATTAATGAGTTTTGCATACCAAGAAAGTCGTAAGAACCCATTCCTAAAGCATCGTAATTATTAGAATTAAGCTTAGGCTCTGTTTGACCTATTTGATATAAACTTCCAGCATCATAACCGTAAAAATCTATAGGATTATTAGGATCTGCTGTTATTCCTCCTTCGACTAATATGTCGTTAAAGTCGTCTGTAGCTATATCTATAAAAGATTGATTTTGTAATATAGTTTGTTGGTAAGGTTGTATTTGGTCGTAGTAATTTGGGTTGTTGTCTTTCTTTACACTTTGCATGTTAAGAATATTACTATTAACAGTTTCTGTAGCATCAGCTATGTTACCGTAACTACCCATATCCTCATCTTTTACATCCATTCCGTAAGAAGGATATGGATCGCCAGTTTGATCGTTGTTACTATTATTGCTAGATCCTTTCTTATTAGCTATTTGTGTTTTACCTTTTACATATTCATCTAGAACATTATCAAGTTCGTACGCTAACATCTCATCTGCAACATCTTCTGCACTTCTTCCTGCGTAAGCATCAGGATTAGTTCGAATTTTTGCTTCTGCAGTTCTTACAAACATTTGATACTCAGGCTTCATTTTGTAATCTGCCATTACACCCTCATTAACAAGGTTACCTAGGTCTTCTCTTGTAACATATTGTCCGCTACTTATTAGTTGACCGTTTTCATCTACAACTAACTCTTGTATACCTTGGTAATTATTTACCATTTGTTCAAGAGGTGCTCTAGTATCTAGAGGTTGGTAGCCAGGAGTCTCTAACATCCATGGAGCAATAGTTCCATCAGGAGCTAAAGTTCCATTCCAATTATCATATTCTCTATCAAAGTTTATATCCTCTTCTCTAGCTCCTTGAGCTCTTAGCACAGCTGCTTGTTTTCTATGTTCTTTTACTTGTTTGTAATGTTCAGGGGCGTATAGTAAAAATTTATTACCTGAAATTTCTTGAGCTATTGTATTGACATCTTGTTGTACACCAGGTGCAGACAAATCTCCGCTATATCTTTCAAAGATTTCATTGATACGTGTATCTGTTTCGTTTTGTAAGTTACTAATATTACCTCTATCTTTAGGGTCAACTAAAACATTAAAACTATTTTTTATAGCGTTACTATTTTCCATTACTTGATCGTAACGTTGCTGCTTATATCTAGCCGCATTAGTTAACTCTTGGAATGGAAAATCCATACCGTAATCTACCATTGGTATCTTACTTGCTTTATAATACTTACCCATAATTACAAATATACTTAATTATTTACTTACGTCTTCTTTTCTTTTTAGATTTTTTTGCATAACCACCAGAGTAATATTTTTGTTTAGCTGGCCCACCCATCATATTATTCCCATCTTCTGAGGCTACTACTTCTTCCTGTCTATTTATTGGGTCTACAAATTCAATCCTACCTGATTCAGGGTTATATTTATAATTACCTGCTCCAGTATTCTGAGCCATTAACATATTAGTTAACATGTCGTTTCTGTTTTTACCCATCAACAAACCAGCAGCTACTGAGTCAGCGTTGTTTTGACTAAGAGCTGTGAAGTAAGCATCTTTAGCTGCCTCGTCTCTGTCGAATTGTTCTAAGTTAAGTTTGTCTGAATATACATTACCTTGTAGTTCTTGACTTGCTTTCTTACCATACATGTCTGATAAAGCATTAGCTAGTAAAGAATCTGCTTTCATGTTTTGAGTCATAGCGTCATTAGCAATGTTTTGCTTATAAGCTTCTTGGTCTTGTATGCTTCTAAATCTTTCTGCTCCTCTCATTCTTGTTCCCATGTTAGCATTTATATCAGCTTTTATACCTCTATTTGCTAATTTAAGATTATCCATAGCTGAGTTATAATCAAATCTAGATTGCTTCATAAGGTCTTCTCCTACATTAGGAGCCTTATCTGTAGCCTCCATCATTTCCTCTGTAATGTTTCTAGCTTCATTTACTCCAGCTGATAACGCACTTTCAGCAATATCATCTCCAGGACCTCTAAGACCTTCTTCTTTTTTACTTGAAAGATTTTTAAATAGACCCGCTAAATCTATACCCCCTGTTCCTGGATAAGGACCTTCGTAATTCGGATCTATAGTTTCATTAAACTTAGGCATTGCTACAGATGTCATCCCTCGGTCTAAACCTGTCTCAATTGGTCCAACTGGTAGAGAAGGCATACGTTGAACTTCTTCAGTTGGCATACGACCTTCTGTTCCTACTCTATCATAATCTAACTCCATAGGAGTAACTGGCGTAACTTCAGGTCTGTTTAAATCGCTTATATCAGGTATACCGTCACCATCTGTATCCTGAGACATCATGTTAGGATTAACATTCATATTAGGATCGTAGTCTGGAGATACGGGTTGATTTGCTAAAGGAACTCCTGTACCTGGAACAGCATCTGGAGTTCTACTTTCTACTATATCTATATTAGGTATCTGTACAGCATTAAACTCTGCTAAAGATTTTTCAAAGTTGTCATCTTCTTCTCTTGCTATCTCCATTACAAAAGGATCTAACTTAGCTAGTTCAGCCTCTTTTTCTTCTTTACTAAGTTCGTCATTAGATATTATTTCGTTAGCTATTTCTTTTTGATCTAATACTAACTGATCAAAAGGATCAACTGTTGCTGTAGAATCTGATTGCTCGCTTGTATTTGCTTCTATCTGTTCTTCTACTACAAGGTCTTTTCCTGTATTGTCGGTTGGAACACTGCTAAAGTCAAAATCAAAATCATTATTTATTCCTGCGACACGCTTATCATTCATGCCTGCAGTAATACCTTTACCTCTTAACCAGTTGTTTAATTTTTTTTGCGCTACAGCCTCGTCTCCTGAGTATATATTTCTTATAGCTCTACCTTTTTCATTATAGATTGCATATGTAATGTTACCGTTTTCTGCTACTTCTTTTTTAACTCTGTATCTATTTTCTTTTACTTCATCACCTTCCGCATACTTGTCAAGGTCTCCTCCCATATACATATTAACAAGAGCTTGCTTTTCCATGTCATTTAACATCTTTACTTTACTCCCATGTTTATACTTACCTTCATCAGATATAGAAGTATTAGAAGTTAATAGCTCATCTATCTTAGTTTTTGCAGTAGCTTCTTTTTTAGCTCTTTCGTCTTTTACTCTTTGCTTTAAGTCTGCTTGCGCAATGTTATTTTTCTCTAACATTCTTTGTAGACTAGTAGCTTCGAACTCATCTCTAGCACTATTTAATTTGCTCTCTATAGCGGTTTTTTGTTTATCTAATTTTTTCTTTTCATTAGAAAACTTTCCATTAGGATATATAAATGTTTCTCCACCCGCAACTTCAGCAACTTCAGGACCTGCTTCATTTACAATAATCTCTTCGTTACCCATTCCTTCTGCAGGAGTATTCATTATTGTTCCCCCTTGATTTTCATTTTTACCAGGTATAGTAAATGTTCCTTCGTATCCCTGTGGTACGTCAACATAGTCTTCCTGTTGAGGTGTCTCTCCTTGATACTGAGCCGTGTCTCCACCTTGCTCATATCCCATTTTATTTACAATATCAGGCCTAACTTTATTTAAAGCTTCTAATCCTTCATTAGGTAAATTTTTTGCGTCTCCACCGTGTTCAAAAGAAATTCCTACTCCAAGCTTAGGCATAAATTGCTTTGTATTAAAGTTGTACTCCATACCAGCTTTAGGTTCAACCCTTGTACCAAATGGACCAGTTCTAGTGACACCTAAATTACCTGATGCAAAAGGACCTTTCATAGACTCTGGTGTACCAGACCCACCTCTATAACCACCTGAGCCGTATAAGTTAAGAGAAGATCCGCCTCTAGGCCCTAAACTTAAACCTAAACCAGCACCACCCTCTATTGATGTAGTACCTCTAGTTGTTCTTTCTTCGTCATTAGATAGCATACCACCTACAGAACCTTTATAATAAGCAAAGGGACTTACACCGCCATACGTATTTCTACCAAAAGAATCCCCTTTAGTTCCACCACCTATTGTAAGACTAGCTCCTGGTCCAGTTGTTTCAGGAGTATTACCTTGATTATAACCTAAGTTAATTTTAGTTTTATCACCTAAAGGTATACTACCAAACGCACTACCTGTGTTACCTGTCATAGATCCTGATAGTTTAAGAGGATTATAACCACCACATTTATCTGGGTTAGCTGCACAATAAGCTTCTTTTTCTTCTTCGCTCATTGATTCTAAGTCTCCACCTTCTTCCATACCTTTTAATATTTTATGTTGTACGTTATCTGGTAAAGCCATAAATCCTGGATTGTTAACTCCTCCACCACTTTTAAATGTTCTATTAACAGCCCCAGTAGGAAGAGGAACCATTGCATTAGGATTTGCTATAGTATCTATATCACCCTGATTAAAATTACTAGTGTTTGAGTAGTTACTATTATTTAGATTCGTAAAAGTTCCTCCTGAGTCTACGCCTTTTTTTATAAACCCTTGACTATAATCCATTAAAGTACTTGCAGTTGCTGGTCCAAAAATACCATCACCAAAACTTTTTTCCTCTCCTCCTTCATATTGAAAAGTATTAGTACTTGTTAAATTTCCAAGTCTATTTTGAAAATCTGTTATTTGTTCTGGACTGTAACTTTGAGACATATGCTCACTTAGGTTTGTTAACATCTCAGCAGTAGGTCTATAGTCTAACTGGTTAGGAATGTTACCTTTACTACCTCCTTGAACATATTCACTATAAGCTGTTTTGTATGCCTCTGGGTCATACCCTTGCTCTTTTAAATAGCTTTTAGAATCTTTCATTATATTTAGTTGGTCAGGTGTAATCCAACTTTTAACTCTTGTACCTTTTTTTACTTTATCACCATCGTTATAAGACATCATTGTGTCGCCACCATTTTTAAAACTTCCCATAAGGTTATTTATCATTCCTTGACCAAACTGACTGTTCATTACATTTTGTAAACCTTCGCTTGAACCTAACTTAGATAGTTGGTTGTCAGCAAATCCTTGAACTTCTTGAGATATAGGCTGAGATACGTTATTTTGTATAAATTGATTACCCATTTGACCTGCTGTGTTTATAGCAGATTCTCCTACTTGCTGCAGAGGGTCCATCATATTATCGTAACTTGCTCTATAGTTATTTTGAGCCATTCCGTATTGATTTTCTAGTTCACTGTTAACTAAATTTTTAACATTTTGACTAGTATCTACAGAGCTACCGTCTTCATTCAGAACTCCTAACTCTACTCCTGATTTTAAATCAGCTGAGCTAATGTTCTGCATATCCATGTTTTCTACTTTACTAGGATCTATTACTTCACCGTATTTATTTACATTTACATCACCTGAAGCATCTTGACTAGCAAACAAATTATTTTGTTTTATTGCTCCAGTTTTTTCAGCTAATCTGTTGCCCTTAAATATATCAGTAACACTTTTAACAGAGTCATACATACCTGTAGCAAAGCCTTTAAGATCTCCTTTAGCTAAAGAACCAACTCCCCCTATAAAAGCTTGACCAGAATTAACTATACCGTCTGTTTTTCTTCCTCCTATATCTTTAGCAAACTGACCAAATCTTGCATCACCTAAATTTTGCAAAGCTCCTGGTTGTACTGAGCTTGGTACATGAGTACCTGCTTCAGCCATAAAAGGTATGTTTGGCATTTCAGGTTTAGGCATGTTGTTCATCAATCCTTTTGCCATGTTAGGGTTGTTCATTAACATCTGAGCACCTTGACCCGCTAGTTGAGCACCTGTTCCCCCTCCTAGAGCACCGCTTACAGCACCACTTAATCCAGCCGCACTCCCACCACCAAGTATTCCAGCTAATCCTGCACCACCTGCAGCTCCTGCTCCAGCTGCGGCAGCACCGCCTGCACCTATAGCTCCTGTTATTGCTGGAACAGCGGCAGCAAGTAAAGGAAGAAAATATTCTCTTAGACCCGTTTCAGGATTAATAGTTCCTGAAGCTCCTAAAGATTTTAACATCTCAGCTTCCATAGGATTAACATGAGCCAACTCACTGTCACCCATTCTACCTTTTTTTGCTACTTCGTTTAATGTATACTTTTTAGCATTACCACCTTTAGCATACTTAGGGTTACTCTCCATTATACTTTTAGCAAGTGATTTATAGTTCTGCTTTTTATTTTTCTTTGCCATAATAATATTATCTAGGTGATATTGTTTTTGTGGATATAAGGAAGTTATTTGTAAGTTTTACCTTTCCATCAAAGTTACTAAAAAATAGCCTGATTCCCAAGTATTTATCTCTAAATCTAGGTGTAGCGCTCCATGGAGTTGCTCCTGAAACTGCAGCTGGATTTACCACTTTGTCTATAAAATATTGTGGTCCTATGTCTGCCCAACTACTACTCCATATAGGTTGAGTGTTATCTGAGACCATATCTCTAAACTCGTTTAATTTATAAGTTCTTTCGTACCTGTTAACTCTTGCTTGTGGCCACACAGTTCCGACAGCGCTGCTAAGAACAGAGCTTTCAGATTGGTTAGTAGCAACAAAATTTAGTTTACCAGATGATTGGTAACTATTGTACAGTATACCATGAGTAAATGTATCGTCTACATCTACAAATTGATTTGTACTAGGATCGTATATTTTTGCATTTGTAGCCCACATAACATCGTTTGATACTGATGTCATCATAGGGTTATTATTAAGTATTATATCTACTATAAAATCTCCCCCATATTCATTAAAGTATGTTTGATAGTTTTGAGTAGATACTCCAGCTGCCATTGCTGGTTCTACAAAAAGATCTATTCCAAATTTAAACCCAGCGCTGTTACCTACAACTCCTGAAAAAGATTTGTTACCCGACATGTAATGATTAGGGAAATAACCATGGAACGATGTCCAGCTTTTATTTAACAAAGAGTAGCTTAAAGTAAAACTTCTATCTTTGCCTTGGTATTGATCGTGTTTAGTTATAATATATCTTTTAAACTGAGGATCGTATGCTGTAGTGTAACCATAACCTAAAATAGGATTATCGTGTCTAGGGTCTTGCTCTCCTACTCCTGTTAAAGATAGAGGTCTACCATTAGTAATAAAGAAATTCTTAAGACCGTTTAAACTTATTTCAGTAGGGGTGTTTCCTGCTAAATGATAAACCTTACCTCTTCTAGAGTCTATCCACAAAGGACCAAACTCTGTAATTTGTAAAGACCACTGAGAATCACATCCTGCGTAACCTGTTTTAGAATCTAATAACTGTCTAGGATCGTCCGACAAAAACTCTCCTCTACTAACAAGAACAGATAAATCATCTGGTCCCCCTTGAAGTTGACTGTTTTGTTTGTACAATGTCCACAAAGACTCGTCTGTTAACGCCATCAATGTACCATTGTATGTAAACAAGTTGTTTATAGAACCTGTGTTACCTGGTATCTCTTTATACGCGCCAGACAAGAATGCCTTGTATGTATCAACATTTTCTTCTTGAAAAGATTGCTGAGAGTATACTATTCTATGAGGGTATTTTTGTGGGCAATCAGAACAAAAGTCTGTACCTAAAGCTACAGGGAAATACTTTTTCTCTTTAGTTATACGGCTATAATCATAATTATAGTTGTAAACTTGTTCTTTCATTGGAGGTAGTTCAGACATTTTATAGTCATCTAAAAACTGAGTACCTGTAAATATGTATTTTTCTCTTACACCTGCTGTTGCAGCATAAAGATTTCTATAGCCTTCCGCGTCTAAATAATTTTCCCAAATATATTCGCTACCTTCTAGATCGCTACCCATAAAACTATATGGGAAATACCACTCATCTCTAGTGCCATCACCGTGTCTTAAATCTGTATTTATTTCAGACTCAGTAAAATACCAAGTAGCGCTCCTAGTCATTAAAAAGGAGTAGTTACCACTTGCATTAGCTGTTGTTCTACCAGCACATTTAGTCATATGAGATGATTGTCTAAAAGCCATTTTGCTTATATGAATATCTCCATTAAAATCTTCATATCTTGCTGATGGGGCCATAACTCCATCTGAAGATTTAATGTATACTATATTAGAAAGATCTCCATACTGAGAAGGATTATATCTTTTCATT
>CERP01010485.1_pt1 | contig 12403 bp, 21 predicted proteins | sample 530801 | NCBI WGS metagenome assembly CERP01 (sample SAMEA2620991, study PRJEB7988) | marine metagenome | biome: marine biome (ENVO:00000447); feature: surface water layer (ENVO:00002042); material: "saline water (ENVO:00002010), including plankton (ENVO:xxxxxxxx)" | depth 5 m | reverse complement strand
AGCGACTTCTTGTAAACAGTTTTAACGGCGGTAGAGGATATACCAGCTTGCGCATGGTATACCTCATTACTCATACCTGTAACTAAACCCATTAAACGAAATCATGCTCTAGGGTGTTAACCTGATCCATAATTTCATCTTGATAGGCTTCATCTTGGGCTTGCATTGACGCATTCTTATATGCCTCATCAATGCGCTTGTTTTCACTAGCTACTAAACCAAACGTATGTTTGATAGTGTCACTAACCATCTGATCTACTTCCAAAAGGTTATCAAACTGTGGGGTAAAGCGCATGACGTAGTATACTGCACCCTTGTCAGTCTTACACTTATCTGCCTTGAGAATACTCTCAAAATCCCAAAGATTAGATATACCTTTCGGCATACGATTGGTTACGTCATGGTAAAATGGTCCGTAGTTCTTACGTTTAAGTGATAAAACACAAGGTTCATTTTCAATGGTAACTTCTTCACCCGTAGCAGTAGTGCCAGTGTAGCTTACTACGCCTCGAATGATACGATACCTGTCACGGCCCAAATACTCTTCACGCTCCTTTGGAGACATGGAAATAGACTGTTCATAGGTGGGCATGCCACACATTTCACCGCCTAATTGATCCCTTGCCTGTGCCTTCTGATTTAATACTAAGAGTGACTTGTTAAGTAACTTCCCGTCATCCCAATGTTGATATTGAATGTGGTTGGTGAATGCCCGAAAACGTACACCTTCTTTTGCATAAACTCTGGGGTTCTGGTTATTCAGAAAGAATGACCCAAGGGGAATTTGATCACCATTTGCATCCTCTCCAAAGGAGTTAATCTTCAAAGCCCCCACGCTAGGTGCGCGGTCCTTGTTATTATTTGCTGCTCCTAAAGCTGCAGCCATTTCTTCGATTGTTAAGCCATCTTCTTTTAGTGCTAAATCAGACATTGATTTTCCTTTTCGCTAGGGGTACATCTTAACACTTAGTAGACGGCAGGGTCAAGCATATTCCTCTTGATCTAACCAATTTTTACCATGAGAAATCTCCACATCTAAGGGAACTACTAGCTTGTAACCAAATAGTTTTTCGGACTCTTCGCCCACCTTAGTCGTAGCCTCTGTAAGTAGCTGTTTAACTATGTCAATTTCATCTGGATGAGTATCTGACACGATTGAGTCATGTACAGTGAGGATTAATTTTGACTTTAACCTATGCTCTCTGAATAGGCGTAATGCTCTGATGCATGATAGCTGCACTAGATCGGCTGAGAAGCCCTGTACGGGGTAGTTAAGTATCTGAGTAGAGTTAGTTACCCTATTATTGCGGGTTCTGATGACATTAGGCCAGAAGTACTGCCTACCTGACGGGGTTTGGACGATCCCATCCTTTAGAGTACCTGTCATTAGTCTCTGATGCCATGCTGCAACGCCCTCATATATTTCCCCAAACCTGACGAAGTAAGCCTTCTCATGCGGCAGCATCCCATTCCCTGTACCGCCAAAAAGAGGTAGAAATGTATTAGGCTTTCCATAGGTTTGGCGCTCTTCCTTAGTCACCTCACTTGGGTCTTTCTGTAGAATGATAGAGGCAGTCTGCTTATGGATATCCTTACCCTCTAAAATGTCTGCAAGACCTTGACTGTCTCTAGACAGCTCAATTGCCGCACGAAATTCTAATTGGGAGTAGTCAATTTCCAATATTTCTCCGTTTTCAAACCGACTGACTATACAGGCGCGAACTGGAAAGCCTCTCTTTGGCTGGTTCTGCAGATTTGGCGACATACCACCGCCCGACGAAAGCCTACCAGTAGCTGCTATACACTGGTTGAAATTCGGGTGTAGAAAGCCAGAGGCTCTAGTGCCTCGCTCAATGCCAGCCACAAAGCTATCTAGGTAGGTAGATATTGCATTCAGTCGGCTACTCTTTGTCAGAAACTCAACTGCAACATCATTATTCTTAGCCTTAGCCTGTTTAATTAGCTTATGTAGAGTTACTTTATCTGTCTTAAATCCATTTATAGAGGCGTCCATTGGCCCAGATGGAACCATCTTCAAGCCAGCGGTCTGTCCAGTAGGTTGGTATAAAGCGCCAAGACCTTTACAGACTGCACACCTAGTCCTGTTTTTGTACGGCTCACCTTGAACCCTGTACTTTTTCTTATTCTTAACCTTAGTCTTTACTTTATACTTCTGAATACTTCCCACACCCTGACAATCAGGGCAGCATATGGCTGTAGTCTTCTCGACTATGCGCGTACATGCGCGAACTGCGTCAGAAAACTGGTTTGCAGACATTCTTGGCGGCATAAGGCTCTTACCTGCCTCATTAGTACCAATATTGAACGTGTTCTGGTGTATATGACGGTCTAGTACTACTCTAGAGTAGACTACCTTTGTCATGTCAGCACCACTATTCAGATTAATTGGCGTGTCACCCATTACTTGCTCAACAATCTGATTTAGGCGTACAGTTAACCCTTCCTTTTCAGCCTCGAACTCTTCCTTGACCTCAGATAAGACATCTAAGTCTATTTTGGTTCCGTTCATCTCAATTTCGACTAAGAACATGAGCATGTCGTTCATAAATGAAACTACAGTAGACAGTGACTGATTATGTTCTCTCTCAAAATCTACTTGCTGGGCGAGATATATCTCTCCACAAGTTCTAACGTCAGCCTCTGCGTACTCAATTACCTCATCAAGAGGCATGGCCTCAAAGCCAATCCCTGACTTAAAGTTTTCATCGACTAAGTCAGACTTCTTGAAGCTATCCGTCTTGCGTCGAAGGGCTGTATCCTTGAGGCCAATGCCATTACGCCTACCCTTGGCTAGAATATACTCACCTATCAATGTACAATAGATGCTAGGGGGTAGCTTGAAGCCCATCTCCAGTAGCCATTCGACATCAAACTTAGCGTTATGGCACACTAAGACATCTGCGTAAGCTAAATGTTCCTCAAGACAATCTCTTCCGTCAGGATTATTACATTCATTGTGGAAGAATATATCATTCTTAACAAAATCAACCGTAGTCTCTCCAAGCCATCCATAATGGGCCGAAACACACCTATTTTTAGGATTCTTAGGTGAGTTGTCTATCCTACCGAATATACGCTCTACGGTAGTCTCAAGGTCCAGTATAAGTATGTTAAGGGGGCGGGATAGGCTTGTACTAGATAGAAGCCTATTCATTATTAAACCCCTCAAAGGGCTGATATTTTACAAACCTAAACTCTCTATCATTCTCACTCACCTGAGTCATAGCCCAAGCGGATAAGGTCATGGGCAGGAAGCAGATAGTATTTTCCCTATAAACTACCACAGTAGAGTCTAGGTCATGGCCCAATTCCACAAGATATCTAGCCATCTTGCCGACTACTGAACCTCGCTTAACCTCAAGGGCAATACGCTCTAGCTTGCACTTGATGATGTTATCTTTATATAGATCTAATCTTATTGTTTTACTCAAAAGTCTGGCTCCCCATTCTCATCTAAGACAGGCATTTTGAATGAGAAGTCTCTCTCAATTACTGGCTCTGATGGGGCAGGGGGTGGAAGCACCCCTATATCTTTTAGATGCAATTCTAAGTAAGTCGGTAACTCATACAACATAGCGAGATACCTTTCCTTCAAGGTTACATTGGACTGTGCCATGCCAACCTGAGATTTTATTCTTCATCACAGTGATCCATCTGGCAGGGTCATCTGGATTGTCTGGGGAGTCCATTTTGCCGATGCCGAGCATAATATCGGATTCTGCAGCCTTACCTAATTTTGAGCCTTCCATCATCGACATCGTAAGGCGTGTCTTGCCTTCAGCTTCAGCGGATGCCTGACTTAATCCTAGTATCGCACAGTCGAATTTTTTCGCACACTCGCGGAGCCTGTAATATAACTCTCTTAGCCTTTCGTGTCCTGAGTTGAACTTCTCAGTCAAAGCAATTTTATCTGCCATATCTATGATGACTAGATCTGGCTTCTCTCTGGCTAGATAGCCTTCAAGCATCTGCGCATCCCAGCCCTGTGCATCCACGAATACAAGTCTATCTCTTATGCCTGAGTATCTGGCAGCGGCTGCTTGTGGGTCGAGGGCTACCTCATCCTTAGTCAGACCACAGTACGCCTGTATAGCCCGTAGCTTTGTCCTTTTCGCCACTTCCTCATTGGCAATATAACAGACCTTAGCGCCTTGCATGCAAAACCCTGCAGGGGCAGCACAGAGGCTGATAGCAAACGCGGTCTTACCTACGTTACTGTAGGCAGCTATAACACCAAACTCTCCACGGCCTATGCCGTATACTTCTCTTGCCAGTGTTTCGATGTTGAATTTAAATCGGTTAGCATCCGATACTACTGCAAGAAGTTCGTAAATATCGTCGGTTACATTCTCACCATAATTATCTGGTAGGTATCCACCGCTAACCTTGTCTACTAAGGTGGTTAGCTGATCCATTGCAGACGCATCACCCTCTGACATCTTTAATCCAAGGTTTGCTACATCAAGCCCAATAGACTGCCGCCACAGGTTCTCAATAACTTCTGAGGAAACCTCTTGGTCTATTGTCTCTGCATTGGCGATGGAGTTGATGTGGTCTTCAATCTCAGCGGTCCAAGAGCCTGTACTAGTAGGATGCTTTGCTCTCCAATAAGACATTAACTCCAAGGAGCTTATATCCTTGCTGAACTTCTGATGCGCCTCTGCCAGTGTAGTGTAGATGTCTTTAAGAGTATCATCGAACAGGGCTGGCCTTAGTTTAGATTTATTGTCCTCAAAAAATTCATATGATAAACAGTTTTTTAGTAGAGAATGGTCACTCATGCATTATCCTTGCCGTTTGCTAAAACTTAGTTAGAGGTAAGACCTAACATAACGCAGGACATAAAAAAAGCCCCTAAATTAATAGAGGCTCTTTTTAATTTACTTAGCTGAGTAAGTTATTTATTTTGTCTGAACTTCATATTCTTGATGTCAGGTTTACCTGCACCTCGACGCTCTTTAACATCTAAGGCAGTGTAGGCTACATACTTATGGTTAGCCTGTAACTCATCTAAACTCTCTTGGAGTCTAGCCTCTGCCTTTGCAGCCTCTTGGAAGTTTTCTACATCTAGATCTACTAGCATAATTGCTCTTAATTGCATTTTGATATTCCTTTATTTTTAACGTCGGTATTATCATCATCGACGGAACCTTTTTTTCGCAGAATTACCTGCGCCTATGTTAACTCTATGTTTAAGAGTGTTGCGGCGGTGCTAGTGCAACTATTGGACTACCCCAGACAGTGCCACCCGCCCAGCATGAAGAAGATACAAATCTCAGTTTACTTACAACGTGCAACGCTTTTCTGTAATGCCTGCCGTATGGTTTTAGCAAGTATGAACCCGTCCAAGCATGTTCGACAAGCCTAAAATGGTGAGATGAAAGAGTATTAATCTCCATACAACACCTTGATGATTTGGTTTACACTTAACAATTTTAAGTCTCTCTTAGTTAGACGTACATGAATGTTAGCGGCATGTATTCTTGATTGCTTTATTGCAATATTAGATGCATCACTGTCAAGGACTAAAAATACTTTAGTGTAATTGTTAAGTGTTCTGCTAATGTTGTGTGATATTTTAGTTCCTAGCAAAGCTAGACCTATATGATTATCAATTCGAGCCACACTACAAGCTGATGGAATATCCTCAACCAGCACCACTGTGTTACCTGTGCCTACCGACACACCACACTCTAACATGCCGTAGCTTACCCACTTTGGCCCGTATCCTGACAGTAGTCTACCTACTGCACCATCTTCTTGGATGAATAGTACTCTATTGTCCGAAGGTACATACCTAACTTTAATTAATTTGCTAGAATATGCGTAAAATGAATTTACTGATTTAAGGTAGTCGATGGCTGGCTGGTGATTTTCAACAGAGGTAGTAATCTCAGGCAGTGGCCTACCAGCATTTTTCTCGCTAGATGTGCTGCTAAGGTAATTTTTAATTGACTGTAGGTTACGTCTACCTGAGTAGATTCCCTTTGCATTACAACTTGCCCTAAAGCAATTCCACATCAGTTGACCGTCTGATTTAGAGACACTCATCTTCTTTGGGCCGTAGCATATAGGACAGGTGATTATTCTTCGTTCACCTTCCTTAATAGGAATAGCCTTTATTATCTCTAATTGCTCTGAGTAGGTCATGTTTATCCTAGTGGTCTACTGGTAGTACTGCATCCCCAAGGACGCAGCGTCAGCTTACACATGTTTTCAGATACTACAACCCCTAAACGACACTTAATTAACGGCAGCAGTGACAGGTTAATACCCGACATAGACCTGTAAGTAATTGTTTTTATTGACTTACCTGCGTAGCCGGGGGTCGCGGGTTCGAGCCCCGTCAACCGCGCCATTTGATTGAAAACAAAGCAAAAAATATCCCACGGCTTGGTAGAAGTCGTGGGCTGGTAGATATTTGCAAAATACCTCAATATTTTTTTATTTAATGAAGCGCATTTTGTGATTCGGGTTATCATAGTATGCCTCTCTTCTTTGCACCACTTTCTGCCTGAGTCGCGCTACGCAAGAGATAAACTCTACGCAAAACATCCTCAGAGGCGTGACCTGTCGAAGACATAATCTCTGACTCTGTTGCACCCGCATCAGCAAGTGAACTGGCAGCACTACGTCTAAAGTCTGCCATCCACAAACCTTCCTCAAAGCCATACTTGCGGCGTATCTTGAGGAACCTCTTGCGGAGTAAGTCGGGTGTATAGGGCTTCATGTACGAAGCTCCATTCTTCGCGTCTTCCCCGTCATTGCGAAATACGAAGTCATCTGTGTTATGGCGAGAGTGTAGCTTTAGACGCTCTTTGATCAAAGGAGTGGCGTATAGCATCATGGGCTTACCTGTCTTCGATTGGGTGAACTTGAAGGCTACCTTCTTCTCCTTCGACATGGGGCAGGTAAAGTCGAAGTCTATGTGTTCCCATGTCAGAGACCTCATGTCTCCAATGCGCTGCGCGAAGTGTAGGCAGATGATCATAAGAGTGCCGATAGATTTATATCCTTCCTTGTCGCATGCCTCTACCATCTGGGAGAATTGATCATCATCCCAAGATATCTGTCTAGGCTTAGGCCGCGCCAGACCCATCCTCTCAAATGGGTTAACTCGCCACAGGCCATAACGCTTAGTTCCATACCAAGCAGTTCTCAGGCGCGACACCGTAGTGAAGCTGCAGTTATATGAGTAGTGTGCTTCGATGTACTCCTGCAGACGATCAACTACGTCAGCGGTTACGTTATTGATAAGCATCTTACCAAAGGAAGTATTGACACCCATAGGAGCCTTGCAAGCGATGGAGAAGTAATGCTCATAATCCCGCCGCGAAGCAGGGTTTAGCTTCTCCCTATAGTTCTTGGTTTCCCTATACTTTGACAAGAGGCCCATCACTGTATTGTCGGCGGTGTTAATCGACGTTAACTCACCTGCCTTTTGCAAGGCATAGGCTTTAGCTATTACTCTGGCATGTTCTTCTGCGTCTACTTTATGCAGAAATGTACCAGAGCTTTTAATGTGGGGCAGGGCGTCTGTGACGTTTTTATCTACCTTGACCCGCCACTTCTTAGTGCTGGGCACATAGACAACATATTTTACATTAGAGCTAGGCATCACACTTTCTCCAGATATTTTGCCATCCAATCGTTACCAGTCAGGGCTTCCCAACTGACAGGGTACATATGAGACATGATGTTACTTATCTGATTAGCTATCACCCTAGTCTCTGCTTGAGCATCTTCTGCACATCGAAGCACACACATCTTTGCGAATGCGTCTAGTGACCCAGACCAATAGAATTGAGTGTAGGCAGACTGAGGTAAGCACATTCTAGCCTGTTCCTCTGCTACACCAGCCTGTAGGAGCTTATCGTAGCAGCGCAAAGCGCGTCCTACTAACTGAGAGTATTCGTCTATCGCAGTGTTCTGCCCAGAGTATTCCAAAGACCCGCCAGAGCCTTGCTTCTTGTCCTCTGCCTTAGAACGCCAGAAGTCAGGATAATAAATCTCAGGCTCACTACTCACATATCTACGGCTCACTTCGTTGATGCGAAGATAGGAGTGCTTAACTAGCTGCCTACTGACAAATATTGGACAGGTGATCCTAAAGCTGACAAAGCAATGCCCAAATGGAGACAGGTGTTTATGCCTAGCCAGATACTTAATCAGCTTCTTATCCCTGTCGTGGAGTACAGGAATTTGGTTATCGTCTGTACCAATTGAACCAAGAGACTTGACCTGCTTATCAAATGACACTCTAGCGGCGTTGACCACTGTCAGATCGTCACCCATGTGACTTAGTATTTCAGCTTTCATGCTTTTCTTTCTTTATAGAATATATGCTTTCCCAACTGGCATGTCTTCTCAAACACTTTACTCCAGTATGGCTTGACGTAGTCTGCATGATAGTGAGTAGAGGTATCCACGCAGTCTACTGAGATGTTGGCCTCAAGGATAAGGTCAGCCAGAGCGACACTACGCTCCCAAGCCAGAGGCTCTTTAGGTTTGTCAGACAGCCCATCCCAATACCAACTGAATTGGCCTTTCTGAGTCACTACGCCACAGACGGTTGAGGGGTAATTAGGGTTACTCACCCTATTAAGGGTGACCTGTGCCACTGCTACCTGAGAGTACAGAGGCTCTGACCTAGCCTCATGGTAAATATTTAAGGCTAGACAGGTGAGTGCGGTGTTAAGGATCATAATATCCTCACATAATTGACCTGTTTGATCCGATACTTCTGACCTACAAGCATGTGGCGCAGACGGTTGTGTGGCAATTCATGCCCCATACCACTAATTCTACAGACCAGTTCATTACTTGGGTTATAAAGGTCGAACACCTTATACTTTTCAGTGTGATCTATGTCATAGACCCCGAAATGCTTCTTAAAGCTCATGCGGCACACCTCTCAGTAGTTTGTTCATACATTTGGATGTTTAGGTTCCACACTTCCAACATGCCGGTCATGTCTGAAGTTAGCTCTTCCAACCGTGGAGATGAGAGACCGGCAAATAGAACCTTCTCACCGTCACGTACAAATTCTACCTTCGTGCCAGTAGTCCATTTACCTATGAAATGTTTGTTAAGGTTCCAGCGATTAAATGGATCAATTGAGCTTAGGCAGCGGTATCCAATATACCTTTTCCCATTCATACTGACTTCCTCTTGAAGTTTCAGCAGGTCACCGTGATAGTTAAGATAGACTACCTTTTTCTTGTCCATCTGGTTGTAGCGAATAATTGCTTTTATGTACTCAAAGTCTAGGGTGCTTCCACATCCACTCATGCCGCCTCTCCTTCATGCGTTTCAATTGCGTAAAGAAGTTTGAGCATGATGTTTATGTCTCGCTTTCTCATCTCTAGATTTCTAGAGGTGCTGCAATCGGAGTCAGCAAATTCAAAGCTCTGAGAGTGAAAGTCACTTGCTAATGCCCGTAACTCTTCGATAGTAAAGCAAACTTTAACATCTGAGGGGCTACTGACGCTTGGGATACTCTTACTCGGCTCAATACATTTACCTAGTTCAAATCTCATGCCGCCACCTCAGTGACTTCCTCAGAGCGTGTTAGTTTGATCTGAATACAGCATTTATCCAAATCTATGTCGAGTGTATCACCGCCTTTGGCTATTGATTGTAATCCCTTAATAGACAGCAGACAGTCGCCGCGATTGTTTTGCCGATACATTCTGACTTCCGTCCAGACTTTGAAATTCGATTGGGGAATTAGAAGAACGGCTGGCTTAGTAACTTTTCCAGCGGAGCCTTTCTGCATAGTAAAATAGTCTACGCCTAGCTTTTCCAGCGCAAATGTCTTGAATTTGTCGTTAGCGTTTATCTGATGCTTGTTAAGCATGCGTTTGGTCAATTTAATGGTTGCTGTCATTAGCAATCTCCTAGTTGAGTGCCACCCACAGTCGGGGTGACAGGTTACCTCTAAGTGCATATGCCAACACCTAAAGATGTGTCAACAAAAAAAAGAGGCCGAAGCCCCTTTAATTCTTTAACTATGTTTTTTCGTACTAGGATACAGTCGTAATGACTTCCCATCCGTATTCTTCTGGTGCATCACTGACAGCCATGCTGACACAGCAGCCTAATTTTTCTACATACACAACAGCATGTGAAACTCCCTTGGTTTCCACATCTTGGATTGCTGACTTAATTCCTTCAACTACCTCATAGGCTTTATTAAGATTAAAACTGCTCATTAATTAGGGTACTCTCTTATCTTGTGTGCGCGCGCGCGAGGGGTTCTAATTTGATACTGTAGAATAGTAGACAGTACACATTAGAACTGCCTACCTGATACATTTATCTCTGGCAATAAAAATCTTTTAAAAAATTTAAAAAAAACTTTATTTATGTTGCTTATTTATCTGAGTTAAGTGTCGCTTAAATAATTAGTTGACGGCATTATCTACATCTGCCATGAAGCGATCAGGCTCTCACTTCTGAGATCTGTTAACCTAAATTAAGAAAGTGACCAAATGACTCTAATTGTTAATTACGCATCAAAAAAAGAATGCAAAGAAAATATCGGCAAACGTCTTCTGTATATAGAGACCTCATTGTTTGGCATGGAATATCAAAGCAATGGCACAATCACTGTTGCCCATAGGCCTCATGTCACTGGGCAGGGTAGAGAATGGTTTGGGCAGATAACCATGAAAGACGATGTAATACAGGCAGTTAAATAGGCTGGCTGGCTTGGTGGCTCATATCGGCAATGGTAATTATGCAGATTATAAATCATCTGCCTTAACCTATACCTTTGAGTCACATGCCTATCCTTAGTGGTAATTTAAGTACCTGTATAATGTGTTAATAAGAGGCAGGGTTTAACACCCTATTAAAACTTAGCTAAGAAAGTGACCAAACATGAATATGCAATTACAGATGTCTACTCTTCCTCGTAAGGTTCGCAGAAGCAATATGCTGAACATAACTTTACCAAGTAATCTGACTAGTGGGTTTGTGCTTGAATGCAAGCGGATTTCATTGTCACAAATTCGCGCATTTAAAACTCAAGAGAAACTCATCCAATCGCTAAAAGGACATGAAATTTTCTTCTTTGATTTTACGATGTTGAGATTACCCAATGGTAAATTCACAGCAATTTTTAACGGCAATGATATGTCTTACGATGCAATCAAAAAGGTGAAGGCATTAAGATATAGAGTAGCAGCATAGGAGACATAACCCTGAACCATCTATTCGGAGTAGATGGTTCGCAGATGTGTCTCACATCATTTTAACTAAACTTTAACTAAGGAAAGTGACCAACATGCCTTTTGATAATATTAGCCAAATAAATCCATCTGCCTTTGATCTAAGCAGTGATCTTAACTTTGAGATTGCCTTTGAGCCGACACGCTCCCCAGATCATAAGTATCTTGTAGCCACTACAGGCAGCAAGGCAGGTGAAGTATTGAGTGTAGTAAATAACTCCTTCAACTGTGTCTCTCATCCAAAATTTTACAATAACGTCTTTGATGTAATGACATCAGGCCTAAGTTCGCATGAGCTTGAAGGTGTAGAGGTAAACTATAAAACTGCAGCAAATCATTGCTGGTCAGCCGCCGATATTAACTTCCCTAATACTGCTCGAAAAATCACGACAGATAAGCATGAGGTAGAGGTTCGCTTTCGCATGGTGTTAGGGCATGGGATCTCAGGTCTACAGGCCAATACTGCCATGTATGGTTCTATTGATTGGTATTGCCATAATGGTCAGTTCAGATCTGCGATAGACGCAGTTTCTAAGATTAGGAAAAAGAATAGTAAGAATTTCTCTTTCGACACATTCCTGACAGTCCTGTCTAATCATAAAAATGATTTTCTGCGTGACACAGAACACATGCAACAATGGGCAGATACTGACATCTCAAAGCTCGACGTCAAAGAAACCATGCGTAAGATCGTAGGTTTGGACAGCAAGGCAGATGCCTTAACTGAGCTTTATGAGAGTGTAGAACGTCCGACACGCGGAGCAAACCTCTACTCTCTATTCTCATGCATGACCAATTATAGCTCACATTCGCTGGGCAATGGTTTCGAGCTAAGAAACAATGGCAAAGACAATGATGCGATTAGCATGGCGAAGCGTGAGGCAGAGGTCCAGAAATGGATCAACTCACCTGTCTTTGAGATGGCTGCGTGATGTCAAACCCTCTGTCAAACTCGTCAGACGCTTACCAGCGTCTGGCAATGGCTGAAGCTCGAAACATTCGAGTGATGAATGTCATCAATAACCTCATCAAAGCTCTGGCTGTTGGGGTGCTTCTATTTATCTGCCTTACTTGGGCAATTTATTTTGGGTTGGATTTACTATGATGAAAAATCAAATGGATGATGTAGTGCTTCTGAATATCCGCAA
>CERP01012662.1_pt1 | contig 12443 bp, 28 predicted proteins | sample 530801 | NCBI WGS metagenome assembly CERP01 (sample SAMEA2620991, study PRJEB7988) | marine metagenome | biome: marine biome (ENVO:00000447); feature: surface water layer (ENVO:00002042); material: "saline water (ENVO:00002010), including plankton (ENVO:xxxxxxxx)" | depth 5 m | reverse complement strand
AGGAGCAGTGGCATTCAGTTTTGTAACTGATATAAATCCAATACTGCAAACAATAGTATTAATAATGACAATACTTTATACAGGAATTAATATCTATAAACAACTAAATAAATGAATCTACCAAAGAATGGTGTAGCGAGAGAATTACGTCACTATATAGGAAGTTTGTTCATATTCTTACTTGTAATGGCAATCATATTTATATTGATGCAATATCCTGTTTTAGATACAAACAAGGAGGTTGTAATGATGCTTATTGGAACTATTAGTGCATCTATTGGTATTGTTGTTAGTACGATTACAGGAGCAAAGCCTGATGATGTAAATGCCTTAAAATCTAGTTTAGAAAAGAAAGAAAACCAAATAGAGTTATTAGTTGCTGCAAAAGACAATCTGGAAAGTATGGTAATTGAATTACAAAAACAAATGCTTGAAAATCAAGATAATGTTATGGATAAAATTATTCTAAAGGCTGCACTAGACTTTGATGATAGAGATGCTGCAAAAGAAACGTTAAAGAAATAAATATGTTACATTTTGAATTATCTGAATTCGATTCGCCTGATGAAGCAGGAAGTGGTAAGTATATGCAAGACCCATTTTTACAAATGCTTGATGATGCTCGTGGTATTGCTGGTATTAGTTTTAAAATCAATAGTGGATACAGAAGTGAATCGCATAATGCATACATTGGAGGTAAAAAACAAAGTAGTCATTTATACGGACACGCTGCAGACATTCACTGTACAGGTTCAAGAGAAAGATTCATTATTGTTGATGCCCTTGTTAAAGCAGGATTCAATAGAATTGGTATTGCCAAGACGTTTATCCACGTTGACAATGACCCCGATAAAGATGACCGAGTTATTTGGATGTACTAATACTGCAGGAAATACTTTAACTTATGAGTAAAAAGAAGTTTAAAGATACTAAGGTTGGTCAGTTCTTACTAGATAAGATACCTAGTGTTGTTGGTTCACTTGCTGGGGATAGTCCTGTAGGAAGTGTTGTAAAGGCTCTTATAGGTGGTTCTGAAATGAGTAGTGCAGATAAAGAAATAGCACTTAAAAAACTACAACAAGAAATTCACGAGTTTGATGGCATAACTAGACGTTGGGTTGCCGATGCTAGAAGTGGTAGTTGGTTAGCTAGTAACGTTAGACCTTTAACATTAATTTTTTTAACAATATCTTTTGTTGTTGGATGGTACTTTCAATTAGAGGGTTTAGATACTGTTAAGTCCTTGTTACAGATTGTGTTTATGGGTTACTTTGGTTCTCGTGGATTTGAGAAAGTTATGGGTAATAACAAACATAAATAGACTACATTTTACTTTTTTGTTAATAACCGTACTTGTTTGTTAAAAATAAACGAAGTACCTTTGGTGGGAGGAGGCTTAATAATAGTTAATTTTTAAATAAATAATATGAAAGCAGATATAAAAGAAAAAGCAGAACAATACGCTAAAGATTTTGCATTAAGCATTAAAGAAAGAACTGATAAACTACTAAAGTTAGATTGTGATATGTACACTAACTTAGGAAGCGATTCTACAAAAGCAGAAAGGTTAGAAGTAAAAAAAAATTCTAAATACATATATAAGCAAATAAAAGGAATAGATGAAGATTCAGGTAGTTTATTACTTAAATCATTAGATGCTTAGAAAAACAATGCCAAAAAATTCTAAAAAACCAACAAGAAGCAAACTAGTTAAAAAGTTAGATGTTGTATTTAGTCAATACATAAGACTTAAAAACTCTAAGAATGGTATTTGCACTTGTGTTACTTGCGGTAAAAAAGGACATTGGAAAACAGGTGGAATACAAGCAGGACATTTTATGAGTAGAAAACATTACTCTACTAGATGGGATGAAGATAATGTTAAACCACAATGTGTAGGGTGTAATATGTTTAGAAGTGGAGAACAGTATAAATATAGTTTATATCTTGGTAAACAACTTTCTGAAAATCTACACCAAAAAAGTAATAAAATTGTTAAATTTACAAATATAGAATTAGAGGAAATGTTTAAACACTACTCTGATGAAGTTAAAAAACTTCTTTAGTACTTAATTCTTATTAATTGTTTGTTTGTTAAGGGGTTGGATTCATTTCTAACCCTTTTTTTTTGTGTTTAAAAAATTTGTTGTATATTGCAATAAAATAATATATATGAGCAAACAAATTGAAATCAACGAAAAGCTGTTTAACTTACAGCAAGAGATTGGAACAATTAGCAAGGATGCTAAGAATCCATTTTACAAGTCAAAGTATTTTGACATCAACTCACTTATTAAACAACTGCAACCATTATTAAAAAAGCACAAATTACTTTTATTGCAACCTATTGAAGAAGATATGGTTTATTCTAAGTTAATTTGTATTAGTGGTACTGGTGGTGTAGTAAGTGCTTTAAAGTTACCAGAACTAAACGACCCACAAAAGTTAGGTTCTGCAATTACTTATTACAGACGTTACACATTAGCAAGTCTATTAGGTTTACAAGCTGTAGATGACGATGGTAATATTGCATCTAACAATACACCAGTAGAAGAACAACCTAAAGCGTGGTTAAATTCTAATACACCTGAATTTACTAGGGCATTAAAATACCTTAAAGAAGGTGGTTCGTTAGATATTATTAAAAGTAAATACAAGGTATCTAAAAAAGTTCAAGATGAACTCAGTAAATTGTAAAATAAAAAGAGTATATTACATAACCAATTATAAACATTTTAAAGTAAAAATTTATGGCAACTACAGGAATTATTTCAGGAAGTATTGATTTAGAATCAATAGACAAAAGCAAATTAAACAAAGGAAAGTATTTAAACTTTGATATTTTGCTAAGTGATGAAAGCAAGTATAATAATAATGCTTGGGTGGTACAATCACAAAGTAAAGAAGAACGTGAAGCAAAGACTAAAAAGATTTCTTTAGGTAATGCAGGTGTAAGGTGGATAAACCCAGAAACTACAATAGTAGTAGCACAAAGGGAAGAAATAACAAACACCCAACAAAACGAAGCAAGAGAAGTAGATTTACCGTTTTAACTAACTGGGGGTGTAACAACCCCCTTTTTTATTACCTTTATATGGCAAAATTAAAAATACTAAAAGAAGGAGAACCATTACCACACGATTTTTGGAACTACCAAGTAAATCCAATTTTAGGATATGAGTACAAAATAAAGAACTTTCCTAGTAAGGATATATTAAAGTACAACAAACAATGATAGCACAAGCAAAAGATATTAAGAGTAAGATACTAGATATAAAGTACGGTAGGATTAAAGAAGGTTTAAGAATAGGTATTGAAGATATTGATGAATACTTGCGGTTTAAACAAGGTAACTTTAATTTAATTATAGGTCACGCAAATGTTGGTAAAACAAGTTTAACAACTTACCTGTTTACAGTATGGGCTATAAAACATAATTTAAAGTTTTTAATTTGGTCTAGTGAAAATAGTTCACATAACTTAGTTAGAAAAATTATTGAATTTAAAATGGGTTTACCAATACAAACTGCAACTGATTCACAAATAGAAGAAGCTACTAAATGGTGTGACATACATTTTAAAATAATAGACGTTGAAGAATTGGTTACATATAAGCAATTATTAAAACAAGCAAACGATATAAAAGATGCTTGGGATTATGATGCAATACTAATTGACCCTTATAATAGTTTAGCAGTAGATACACAAATAATGAGAGGTGTAGGTAAACACGAATACGATTACCAAGTAGCAAGTGAATTAAGACTATTTGCTAAAAAAAGAAATGTAGCAGTATATTTAAATGCACACGGTGTAACAGAAAGTTTAAGAAGGGTACACCCAAAAGACCACGATTATGCAGAACTTCCACAACCTTTAGGGTTAGCAGGTGTAGAAGGTGGGGGTAAATGGGGTAACCGTAGTGATGATGTAATTTGTTGTCATCGTTATACAGGTTCTGGAACTGACTGGATGTATACACATATACACGTTTTAAAAGTAAAGGAAACTGAAACTGGTGGTAGATGCACACCATACAACGAACCAATAAAACTTAGAATGGCAAAAAACAATGTAGGATTTGAGTTTATGGGTAAAGATATTTTGCATAGCAAAAAGTCAGATGTAAACGAGATATTAAAATTTTAAGTTATGATTATACTTTTCCAAATTGTTTTAGTTTTGTTATTAATTGCAACCGTGCTTTTTTATATAGCACAACAAGTTAAAGCAGATGTATACATACAACCAATTATAGGATTAATGTTTGGTACATTATACTCTAAAGAAGATATTGAAGAACACAATATAAATCAGTACACTTTACAATGCTGTATTGGTTTTATTAGTCTAACTATAATATGGGCGGAAGAAAAGGAATAGTACTTACTGACTGGTTAAATATTGTTGCTAGTCAGCACGAAGATTGGATTAAAATAGTCAATGGTTTTGGCGAGTATAATTATGCCGAAGATATTGTACAAGAAGCATACATAAGATTAATAAAATATGCACAACCGCAAAACATCATTAAGGATAATAAAGTATCTAGAGGATATATGTTTTTTACTTTACGTTCATTATATTTTCAGTACTATAATTCTAAAAGAAAAGTTAATAAAGTTAGTATTGATGACGAAGAAAATTTTCTACAAATAGCCGACGAAACTAATTTAGAAGAACACGAAGCATTTAATAAAGTATGCACCCTTATAGATGAAGTTGCAGAAGAATGGACTTGGTACGATAGAAAGTTATTTAAGTTGTACCGAGATACAGATCTAAGTATTAGAAAAATTGCTAAAGAAACTAATATAAGTTGGGTAAGTATATTTAATAGTTTAAAGAATTGTAAACAAGATGTCCGAAGTAAGTTAGGCGAAACATATGAGGACTATAAAAACCAAGATTATGACAGAATTTAAAGGAGACAAAAGAACCAAAGAGTACAAAGAGTGGAAAAAGAACTACGATAAAGAAAGCAAAGGTATTGGTGATGTAGTTGAAAAGTTTACTGAAGCAACTGGAATAAAAAAAGTTGTTAAGTTTATAGCAGGAGACGATTGCGGATGTGAAGAACGTAGAGACAAACTGAATTACTTGTTTCCACATTACAAACCAAATTGTTTAACAGAAGAAGAATTTAATTACTTATCTGAAAGAATAGGTAAACTAAACACTATAACAGTAGACGAACAAAAAGCATTACTAAAAATATACAATAGAGTATTTAACGACAAAAGAGAATTAACATCTTGTAACAGCTGCTTTTTAAATGGTGTTTGGAAGAAGTTAGAAAGAATATACAACGAATATATTTAATGAAAGAGGTAGAACTTTTTGAGTATTTAAAAAATTGTTGTTATACTGATTTAGTTAAAGCTAAGAGTAAAATGAGCAGGTGGGATTGTTATTCACCCTTAACTAATCATAGGATAGAATTAAAATGTAGGGCAACCCATTACGACACTTTAATACTTGAAAAGAAAAAGTATGATGCAATGATTTTAAAATGCAATGACAATTTAGATATACCGATGTATATTAATTGGACTCCTAAAGGTGTTTACAGATTTAACTTATTTAAAATAAAACCAACTTGGGAAGTTAAGTATTTAAAAAAAACAACTACATTTACAAACAATAACCAAATACCAAAAGAGATAGCTATGCTACCAGTTATAGATGCAGAAGTATTATGAGACAAGCAAAAGAATATATGTATAAGAAGTTTACTACTATTGAGGATTTAAAAATGGATTCAGCAATAGTAACAATTACTTCTGTTATTAGTGAATGGAAAAAAGTAAAACCTGACAACAAAGATTTAAACGATGTTAGTGATGCTATTGTAGAGATTGCATTGCTTGTAAATAAACTAAGAATTGAAAAAGGTAATTATCATATTGCTATGAGCCAAATGTTAGGAGACAAATTAAGGGCAATAGATAGAGCAGCAGCATCTGAACGTAGAGAAAAATTATTAGAAAAAGAATTGAATAAATATAAAAAGAAAGAAGAGTTAGGGTTATGAGTGATTCAGTAAAAAAGTACATTGAAAAAATGGAAAGTGATAATAACTTATATGATGAATTTATGAATAGTCAATGGGCTATGAATTCTACAATACCAATAGAAAACACTTCACGGGATTTAATAGTACAAGAAGTAAAAGACCTATACGATGCACGTAGTGAAGTAGGAATTAATAAATATAATACTACACTAGAAGACTCATTAGATGGCTTAGAAACGTTCTTAGAACATTTACAGGAAGAACTAATGGATGCAACTTTATATATACAGAAACTAAAACAAATAATAGATGAAAGAAAGTAAGTTAATTTGGATGCAAAAAGAAATCCAACAAATGCAAAAAGTATTAATGGTAATGATACAAAGAATAGAAAAGATAGAAGAGGCATTATTTAAAGAAGAAGATTAATTAAAAACAAACAAATGATACAATTATTAAACGGAGAGACTTGGGGTAAAGAAGAAATATTAACTCAAATGTACGATGACAATTTCTATTACGGTCATCTAGGTAAACACGCCTTAAGTAGTAGTAGTCTAAAAATGATACTTAAAAGCCCAAAGACATACAGGAACGTCACTAAGTATGGAGACCCTAATTCAGATAGCCCTGCACTTGCAGCTGGTAAGTTAGTTCATTGGATGGTACTAGAACCTCATAAATTAAATGACCTACATTTTATAGAAGCATCTACAAAGGGAACAAAGATATACAAGGAAGCAAAAGCAAAGCACGGAGAGGTATTCTTAAACAAAGAAAAGAAAGCAGCTGAAAGGATTGCAGATGCAGTATTAAGAAACGAAGGTGCAATACAATTACTAAACAAGTCAGAGTTTGAAGTACCTGCTATTGATATGTTAGAGGGGCTACCCTTTAGAGGTAAAGCAGATATTATACAAGGCGATACAATCATAGACCTTAAAACAACTGCGGAACTATCTTCATTTCGTTATAGTGCTGACAAGTATGGTTATGATTTACAATGTTATATATACCTAAGATTATTTAACAAGAAAGAATTTAAGTTTTTAGTTGTAGACAAAGCAAGTACAGACATAGGTATTTACGGTGTTAGTGAAGAGTTTATAGAACGTGGAAAAGAAAAGTTTTTTAGAGCAGTTGAGAATTATAGGTATTTTTTTGAAGAACCTAACGACCTAGACCAGTACGTGTTACGAGGTATTTTATAAAATAATTAAATAAAGTTTGTTTATAATTAAAAAAGTTTTTGTAGATTTACATTATTATTAACAAAAACAAATAATTATGAAAGTAACAGATTACATTTTTACCAACAAGTACAACAAAACTTTACCGTTTGGGATAGAGTTTTACACTAAAGCAAATGGTGTTTTAGGTATTGAGTATATGGGTTTTCCTACTATTGGGGAAGCTATACAATTTATAGATGACAACGATTTATCTTTTTACAAGCAAAGATAATATGAATTACACAGATTTTATTTACTCACAGTACACAATGGAAGAACTACTTCATATTGTAGCAAGAAACAAACATTACGGAGAATACTTAGATTCCGATGCAAAACGTTGTAGATTAGAAATAATTAAAAGACAACACGAACAGCAAGAAATAACAAACCTTTAATAATAGAAAAAATGAACAACTGTAATGTAAACAAATTTGTGCATACTAGATATAAAACAATTATGACTGTTACCGATATTGATATGTTAATGCACAAAAAATCAAAAAACCATATTAGGATAATTGAAAATAAATTACCGAATGAATCTATAAATAATACTCAAGATGATGTGTTAAGAGAGGTTGCTAAGATATTTAAATTTGCAATAGACAATGGTTATAAAAATGAAAAAGGCATACCTAAATTAGAGGTTTTAAAAGTGATAAGTAAACCAGAATTAATTGGAGAAAAAGAACACCATCAAAGGAAAGGAGAGATTCAAAAGGTTTATGATATATCGTCATTAAAAATAATAGATTATATTGATAATTCAGAAACTTCTTATGAAAATCAAGATGAAATAGATTCTTTTTTTTTAATGGAACATAAAGAAAAGTCTAATAGATACCGAGAATATTATGAAGAGCTTTACGATTTTATTATAACTTTATTTTAAATGAAAATAAACACAACCTACAATGAAGATTGCATAGAAACAATGAACAAAATGACTGATAACTTTGTTGACATAGTTGTAACTTCCCCACCATATAACATAGGAAAGGGTAGAAAGAACGGACAAAGTAAGCAATCTATTGAGTACGATACTTATAGCGATAATTTAACTAAAGAAGAATATTTTAAACAAACAGGAATATGGTTAGATAATCTTTTGAGAGTTACTAAGCATCATATATTTTATAATATACAAGAAATATCAGGCAATAAAGGTATAGTAAAATATATTTATGAGAACTATTCAGAACATTTAAAAGATGTTTTTATATGGGCAAAAACAAACCCCCCTAGTTGTATTTTAGACAATGGTGTTTCAAAAGGATATGAATATATATTTTGCTTTTCTAAAGACCAACCTGAAAAATCTACTTTTAAATATTGTAACTTTTCTAATTATAATGGAGACTATATAAGAAATAGTATAATTAAACCAGTAAACAATGACAAAGAAAATAAAGGCCATTCATTTGCCTTTGGAGACTGGTTACCTAAATACTTTATAAACTATTTTTCTAAGAAAGGCGATTTAGTATATGACCCTTTTATGGGTACAGGTACAACCGCTAAAGCATCTATACTTTTAGATAGGGAATATATTGGGAGTGAATTATCTAAAAAATATTGTAACATTACTAAAAAAAGATTAGTTAAGTATAAAAATCAATTAAGGTTATTTTGAAAAAGAAAATATATTATGGCAATCTAATTATAGATGTCAAAGGAAAAAATAAAAAGTTAATTGACGTTGTTTTTAAAGAAGGAAACGAACTATATAAAGGAAATAAAATAGTAGAATATGAACCTATAAAAGTAATAGGATATGAAAATATAAACAAAGGACATCACAAAGCAAACAAAAACGAAGAACAAAGAAACAATATAACAGGATCATACGAATGAAACAATATACAGAACTACTAATAAATAAACCAAAACTATTAAAAGACATTATAGGTCAAACACTATCTATTGACATAGGATTAAAGACAAGGGAACAACCAGTAGTAGAAGCTAGGTTTATATACTTCTACATACTAAGAGAAAAGGAGGGTATGACTTTACAAACCATAGGTAACACTTTAGAATTAAACCACGCAACCGTATTACACGGATTTAAGAAAGCTGCTTTTTGGATGGAACAAGATTATGACTTTGCACAAAAATACATTACTTGTTTAAGCAACTACTATAAAGAAGTATATGATATGTCAAAAGACGAAGAAATAATAGAACTAAAAAGAAAGCTAAATTCTAAAAGAACGGTTGAGGTTGAACAAGTTTACGAACCATCTAAAAGACCAATGAAAAGAATAAACGAAGTCTATAACAAGTTACATATACTAATAGACAAAACACCTGAAGAAAAAGCAGATGATTTATTAACCAGAGTTCAAGCAATATGTAATATGATGCAAATGGACTTAAAAAGAAAAAGAGTATGATGGGAAGTTATTTATTATTGTTCTTCTTAGGATGGACAATAGTCTTAGCAACTATATGGGTTTACTTTGAAGATTACTATAAAAACAAAGACTAACCTATTTAACAAAAGAATTAAAAAGTTATTGTATAATTGAATAATCAATTTATTTCAAGATGGCACACGGTGGTAAAAGAGCAGGAGCAGGAAGAAAATCTAAAGCAGACGAAATACAATTAGTAGAACGTTTAAGCCCTTTAGAAGATGCAGCTTTGTCAGCACTTAAAGAAGGTGTAGAGTCTGGAGATATTAAATGGGTTCAGTTGTATTTAAGTTACTACTTAGGTAAACCAAAAGAAACTAAGGACATCACAATTAACGAAGATGTTCCGTTGTTTATAGATTAGCGATAACTAGAACGTTAGTCTGTATAATCTATGCAGGTTAAAAAAACAAAAGCACTTACTAAACTAAGAAGCCTAAACAATCGTACTAAGATTGTAAGGGGTGGAACTTCTGCAGGTAAAACTATTTGCATACTTCTTATCTTGATTGATTATGCTATAAAGAACAGGGATAAAGAAATAAGTGTAGTAAGTGAAAGTGTACCGCATTTACGTAGGGGTGCATATAAAGACTTCTTAGGCATTTTAAAGTCAATGAATAGGTATAAGGATGTACAACTAAATAAAAGTACCTTAAAATACACCTTTACAAATGGAAGTTATATTGAGTTCTTTAGTACTGACCAACCAGATAAACTAAGAGGAGCAAGAAGAACAGACCTATATATTAACGAGTGCAACAATATACCATTTGATGCTTACCAACAATTAGTAGTAAGAACAAGCGGCAACGTCTGGTTAGACTACAATCCATCTAGTGTATTTTGGGTGGACAAGGAATTGATAGGAAAAGAAGATACAGACTTTGTTACACTAACTTATAAAGACAATGATAGTTTACCTGTAAGTATTGTAAACGAAATAGAGAAAGCAAAGGACAAGGGAAAGACCTCAACTTACTGGGCTAATTGGTGGAGGGTTTATGGGCTTGGAGAGTTAGGTAGTTTAGAAGGTGCTTGTATTCCTGATTGGAAAGAAATAGATACAATACCACAAGAAGCAAGGTTACTTGGACACGGACTTGATTTTGGCTACTCGGTAGACCCAAGTACGATTATTTCTTTGTACAAGTGGAATAATGCTTACATATTTGATGAGGTACTTTATAAGAAGGGAATGTTGAATAGAGACATACATAGATTCTTAGAAGCATCTAATATTAAAGAAAGTATTACAGCAGATTCAGCAGAACCTAAATCTATTGCAGAACTACAACAATATGGAAACAATATACACGGTGTAAGCAAAGGTAGGGATTCAGTAGTATATGGAATTAACTTAATAAACCAAAATGAAATATTTGTTACAAGCCGTTCTAAGAACCTTAAAAGAGAATTAGGAGGTTATGTATGGGCAAAAGATAAAGAAGGTAACACATTACAGAAACCAACTGGAGAACATCCAGATTGTATTGATGCAGCTAGGTACGTTTTAACAGACCAACTAGAGAACCCTAACAAAGGTAATTATTACATTTATTAAAAGTTTTTTGTTAATATTTTTTTTATTTAAAAAAGAATTATATATTAGCACTATAATTAACAAACAAAAACAATAAAAATTATGACAACTTTAAAAGACAGATTATTAGAAGGAGAAGTAGTAGAGTTCCACAGTGAAACAGGTACACTTGAAGTGAGTTTTAATGACTCATTTAGAACGTGGGCTAGTGGATTTAAGATAGTTCTTAATGCTAAGCTTGTTCATAGCTCTAAGACTTTCAAGTCTATGGAGACTAAACTTAATAAACTAATATCAACTTTTGAACTAGAGGAGATTTAAAACAAACAGATATGAGTTATATAGAAAGAGAATACGATAGGTACTTAGAAAGTCTACAACAAAGCAAAGAATGTTTTGTATGTGGTGCAGAATGTGAAGACGATGTATGCAGTTCAGATTGCTTAAATGCTTCACTACTTTAAAATTAATTTTATATATTTACAAAAACAAACACAATGGAAGATTTAAAAAACAGTTACGAGTATAAATTAGTAAAACAATTAACAGCAAAGGAAAATAGAGCAGCCGTAAAGAACACAATTAAAAGAGGGTTGTTATTTATTACCTTTTGTATTTTAGGATTACACGCATTCTTAAATGGATTCTTATGGTTACTCAAGAGTTAAAAGACTGGGAGGTTAAAAAGATATGTTGGGAAAATGAAGTATATGTTATACAAAAACCAATATCATCTAAGTGGAAAAAAGGGGGGCAACCAGTTAAATTAGTAATAGACTATAAGAACCAATTTAGCAGGGGAAAAGAAACTTACGATCAAAACAGTAAGGAATTAGAAGACAAGATAAACGAAGTGTATAGATACTTATACGAACACAATATAAAATAAGGATTGGCATCCCTTTCAAAGGTGCTAACATTTTTTCATTTTTAGATTAGTTGGTTAAGGGGTTGCAGTAATGTGACCCTTTTTCTATTTATACAAATAAGGCTTTTTGTTATTGTTATAATATGAAAGTTGAAATACAAGTACCAAGTAGTTTATCTGAAATAACATTAGATCAATACCAAAAGTTTGCAGAGATAAATACAGATGACAATCAGGATAGTAGTTTCTTGATGCACAAAACAGTTGAGATATTTTGTAACCTTAATTTAAAGGATATTGCAAAGATTAAATACATATACGTTCAAGAAATACTAAATGATATAAACAACCTATTTGATAAGAA
>CERP01008503.1_pt1 | contig 12478 bp, 8 predicted proteins | sample 530801 | NCBI WGS metagenome assembly CERP01 (sample SAMEA2620991, study PRJEB7988) | marine metagenome | biome: marine biome (ENVO:00000447); feature: surface water layer (ENVO:00002042); material: "saline water (ENVO:00002010), including plankton (ENVO:xxxxxxxx)" | depth 5 m | reverse complement strand
ACAATCTTTTTACAATCTGCAGTAGTAGAAATTCTTAGTCCCATTTGAAGTACGGTTTAAAAAGGGAGGAGTGTTATCTCCTCCCTTCAATGTTTGTAGTGCGAAGTCTCAGACCTACAATGTAGGTACTGTAAATCCTGCGTCAGGCAACCAAGCAGCCAGTACAGCTTCAACACTATTTGTACCTCCAGCAGTTTGAGCAACATAGATCTCGATTCTGTTGTCAACTCCATGGATCTGAGAATGAGAAGAACCGTCTTTCGTTGCTACGAAGTGGTAGACATCGTAAGTAGTCGCTTTTACAGCAGTTGCTGTAGGAGTGATCGGTTGTCCGATACGGTTGTAGTAACCATACCCAACTCCCATCTGCTCTTCTTCCATCTTAGCGATGAAGTTTCCACCTCCAACTCCAGGGGAGTAAGAATTTGTTTTAGCTGGGGTGATAGAAGTGATTCCTGCAATATCCTCATCATCAGCTGTAGAGGCTTGATCAACTGCGATAGTGAAGATTGCTCCTTCACTACGAGTAGTCGAGACAGTCTTACCCGTCATAGTGATCACTCCAAGTGAGTACACACATGTTGCAATCCAACTAGGAAGATCCAAATTGATCGCTGTGTTGATCGCCAAGGCTATTGCAGTTTGATCCGCTCCGGATGCTATAGCAACATCATAGTTCTTGAATGCGAAAGGCTCTACCCCGTTGGACATATCGATCACTTTGACGAACACGCGTCCGGCTTCAGTGGTCGTACCCACAATTGTGAGAGTTGAGACTTGTGCAGTTTGAGCTGCATAGGATTGACCGCCTACAGCGATCAAGTCTTTACCGTAGATCCAAGGAGATACGATATTTCCGTCAGGGCCTCCCTGAACGAATCTGATTTCTGGGGCATCTGCCAAGGTATCAGTGGCATCTAGCTCGGTTGGGCCGTCTGCAGATCTTTTCTGCACCATTACAGCTCCTTCATCAACTACGCCATCTGTGTCGTTTACGGTTGTGTCCGCTCCGATAATTAAATGTCTAGACATTTTTAAAAGTATTAAGTGTTATTAATATTACTTGTTCGTGTTTGCTTCTTTGATCACAGTGTAGGCCATGTATGTCCTGCATCTGCTAAATAAGGCTGCATTATAGCTGCCAATGCTGTCTCAGCTGCTCCCGGAGGAATAGCTATGATTAATTCTATCCTGTCGTCTACTTTATGAATATGCTGTTGAGCAGATCTGTTTTTAGACGCTACTATGTAGTACATGTTGTGATTAGTACCTTCAACAGCTGTCTGCTCTGGTGGAATAGCCTCTTCAGTTCTTTCATAGAAGCCGTACATAGTTCCAAAATTATTTTTCTCTTCAATAGCTACTTCAATACCAGATCCGACACCGGGAGAAGGAAGGGCAGTTAATGATTTATCAATAGTAATACCGTTGATGCCTATTGAATCATCTGAAGATACCATTTCTATAAATATATCGAATCGGGTTTGAGGAGCACTTGTAGTGCTTGTTCTGTCTTTCCCTTCAATAATCAGAAAAGTAAAAATCCCCCCTAGACCAGTTATCCAGTCAGGAAGATCGGCGTTCAATACATTAAAAACTTTGGTACGCAGCGCTATAGAAGTGTCTCCTACAGCTACAGGAACTTCATAGTACACAATCCCGTAAGGCTCTAGACCGTCTGTGTAATTAATCAGTTTGATGAAGACGGTTCCTTTTTCTGTCGCGCCGGACCCTCCAAAAAGAAGAGTGGTATTTTGTACGGTTGGGTTTGCATTTGTTCTACCTCCTACAGAGAGTACATCTTTTGCATATATCCATGGAGACACCTTATTGATTCCGTCAGACGCTCCTTGTATGAATCTGAATTCTGGAGCAGAAGCAACTGTATCTAAAGCAGTCAAGAAAGGGCTGACGCTCCCAGAAGTCCTTTTTTGAGGACTGATAGCGCCTTCAGCAAGCACACCGTTGGTGTATCCCGCTCCCGTCCCATTAGATATTAAAATGTGCCTAGACATTTCCTACTTATTCGTTCTGTGATACTTCCAGCCTTGCCGTCTTGTACCTCGGATCAGAAATCATTTCTAAAATACTGCTTACCGTCATTGCTACTATCTCTTGGTGCGTGTGATAAGGCAACTCGCAGTCTACTCCCAAAGATAGAGATATTTCACGCGGCTTTCTGAGGTAGGTTATTTTTAAACTTTCTATTATGAATATATCACTAGTGTAAACGTCTATTGCGTTTCCTCTCATTGTAGTCAACGGAGACTCCGGTTTTGTAGTATTGAAAGGGTCCTTTAATAGCTTGTGTATATCATCTTGTTGAGAGAATCGATTACCCTCGGTCTTAGTGCCTGAACTTTCTGTGGGGTTTCTAAAAAAGTTTTCAGAGCTATTGGTGACAAGTAGGGGTCTTCCTAAAGGTGAAGGCTTTTCTTCTGCTGGGGTTCCGACTATAAGCGTCACTTCTCCTACAGATTCATCTGTATTGATCCAGTCGTGCGTGTATATGTCTACCACAACTATAAAATACCCTGGTTCAAATATGTTTTGATGTTGCTGCCAGAAAATTTCGAATCCTGCTCCCGGATTAGAAAGAATATCTTGTTGTACCGCATCAATGTGCAGTGGGTAGCTTTCAGGTGTCCACCCTGAGGCAATTAATTGCTCTGAAGGAGACCATACGTTAGCTGATAGATCCCCGGACGGACCATCTATCATATCTATGGACCTTACAAATCCATTGGGGGTTAGAGGAGAGTGGTTTGGGTTTACAGGATCGATACTAGTATTGTTATTGACAAACGCATCTTGGCTGATCAAAAAGTAATAGAGAGGGGCGCCTCTTAGCTCGTACCCTATAGGCTGACAGCCATTGATCCATATTTTTGCTCGCTGATTAACCAGGTACATGTAGTCATACGGCAATTGGAAAGTATCTACAAAAAGATTTGTTCCGTACTGCTCCTTGAATGTTACAGTATTGCTGAACTCTCGTACTAATGTTCGCAGGTCATCTATTCTCTTTTGAGATTGTTCGAATCCTGTTCTATAGATATTGTTTCTACCATACTTGGTGTTGATGAACCGAAGCATATTCTTGTTCAGTTCTATATCTATCTCTTCGGAGAGCAAGCTATCAGCTTGGAGTGAATGGATTTTATCCACTCCTTGCTGAACAGCTATATGCATTTCAAGTACAGTCATCAGACTTCAAGTGCTTTCATCTTGGCCCTCAAGGTAGTCAATTTTCCAGAGTTCTTCTTATCCTTTAATAGGATAATAGTATCCTCGAGAGTATCTCCCAAGACCTCATCAATAAATATGATTTGGTTACCAATCTTACGAAGTACTCCCGCTGAAATCATAGACTCTATCTCTGCTATGATGTCCAGGTTCTTATCGGTTGCAGTCTTTAAGAAGTTCTTAGGACTCTTCTCTTTGATGTCGTACAACAGATTTTCTACCTGCTCTCCAGTTAGATTGTCCGGGTTTAGTGATCCTAAGACCCTGAACACTCTGCGCATCTTGTCCTCATTCAACTTAATGAACTCCTTATCTGCTTCTTTCTTCAGCTGGATATGGTTGTTCCTTTCCAAGTCTTTCTTGGCGGTGTCGTGGATGTAGAAGTACTTCTGAGAGTTTTTCATCATCTCAGCCTCACTTATTGAAACATACGGATGCTTCAATGCAAAGTTGTACTTGATGAAGTCCATGATGTCAAGGGGATTACCATCTTCATCTTTTCCTACTTCAAGTTCTACACCTTCGAATCCTACTGGAATTGAGAACTCTGCCCAGAATTCTTTTGTGTGCTTAGGCCAGTCAACATGTTCAGGAGTTACGTCTAAAAGCCCTTTGAGGTACTTCTTTTCGTCTTCTGTGTTGAAAGGCTTGAGCGGCTGTCTATTTACGTATACGCTGCTGATCTTGCTGATACCGCTGGCGTTGATCTCTTTAGGTAAATGATTGGCAGCTTCTTTTGCCCTGATATAGATCTTCTTACTCATAATGGTGTTCTTTTAAAGTTTTGATTAAGCGGGATGTAAAGAATAACTCTCCCAAAAACTTTTAAAACTGGCAAAGACCAGGGGAGAATCACTCCCCCGGCCTCGACCAATATATAGACAGGGAAAAACCTTATCTAGGCAGCAACGCACTCGATGTCGAGCGATGTATCGAATCTACGTAAGCAGATTCCACCGGTCTTCAACATGTGTACACTTGCGCCATCCACGTCAGATGCTCTGGCAGAACCAGAATCAAATCCGCGAGGTACAACTGAACCGGCAACACACCACCTCATCATTTCACGACCCTTCTTAGAGATCATTGTGAGGTTGGCCTGACCGTCATAATTCGACTGGTCCACGAACACCATACGGTACGACTCCAAAGAGTAACCCGTAACTGGGTGCTTCGCACGAGCCTGAGCTACAGGACCATGATCGAATAGAGGGATCTTCACGACATTGACAGTATGACCGTCAACGTGCTCGTAAGAGTTGAAGTATCCTGTTACTCCAAGAGAGCGTCCAGAACCTGTTACGAACTTATCGTTTACTACTTTCCAAGTGTTCGAAGCGAAGTGCTTTTTGAAAGCTTCATCGAACTCACGGGCACCGCCAGTACCAGTGTACAGAGTTACCTGCTTCTGGTTGGCATCGGTCATCTGGTAGAAAAGATCTCCAATGGTATTCTTCATTTTCCTCTCGGTCATTGTAGAATATGTGTCCTTGTTGATCGTTTGCTCCAAGAGACCTGGTCCTACGATCACGGGCTGGCCGTTCTCGTCTTTCATGTGAGTATGACCATTGGCGTCATAGGTCTTCTGACCATACCAGTAGTACATTTCGCATTCTTCCTTGAAATCCAACATGTGCTGGTACTCCTCGTAGTCCATCCATAGCTTAGTAGTCTTTCCGCCTTTCGTTGGAAGAGAGAACTGCGCTACAAAGTCCTTCGCGTTACCGGACATGTGGTAAGATTTACGCACGGTAGTGATCTTGTTACGGACCTTACCTGGCGCCTCCCAGTTAGAAGCGTTACCTCTAGAGAAGTCAACTCCTACTGGTGCATAAAGCTGGGCCCACAGATCTCCTTGAGTGTATCCACCGGATAGCACTGTAGCAGCTGCTGGGTTGACCAGTTGCAATGTGTACTCCCATTGAGTACCTCCCGCAGCTGGGGTAGGCTCTTTCATGATACGAGCGAGTTCTCCTTTGGAGTTCACAAGTACATATGGGAAAATAAATCGCTTATCCGGGAAGGTAAGCGTGAAACTAGAACCTCCTTGGCCTAGGTTTGCTCCCGCATTTGTCACAGCCACTGGGCGCGTTCTCATCTTGTGTGTCGCCACACGATACTCATACTCGAGACCCTCGATAGACTTGACGTTTCCAGCTCCTTCAGTTAAGAAAGAAAGCGGAAACCTCTTGTCATCTTTACCAGCCAAGTGTGTAATGATAGGAGAAAGCTCCGTAGGCTTAGACAAAAGTGCGTTAGCCAGACTGTTCATGTCTGTCATCTGCGAATCATTATAAAACGTCTTTTGGACGCTAATGTTCGTTCCGTTTTGCTGTGGCATAATTATCTAAATTTTAAGAGTTAAGTGCATTTTTAAAACTGCCGTTTATATTGTGAAATCTATATCATCTAAGTCAGTTATTCCGCCAGAACGTTTACTGCGTCCCTTAGAACTCTTGACCCTTTCCTCGTTCTTAGAAATCCTTTCCCTCAACGATTTTGCATTCTTAGTGGTAGCCTTCTTATCTATCATTTTGGATAGATCGAAACCTTTATACATAAGATAATCGATTGCGAGTTTGGTGTCTATCTCGGATTCAGCGTGATCTAGATCTCGTTGTGTGCGACCATCTCTGGTCACGGGCTTAGAGATATAATCGAAAAACTTCGATTTCTCTCTTTTCGGAACAGGTATGCCTGCGAACTCATCAGCGTTAGTAATGGTCTCATGCATTCCAGTCCAAAATTTTTGTTGCGCTTGTGCGTCTTTCTGTCTCTGTTCTTTTTGCGCTTCTACCATATGCTCTCGCTTTTGCTGCTGAAGCTTGGTAAGCGCTGTTTTAGCGGCTTCTGCTTTTTGATAGAGCTTTCCTGTGTCTTCGTAATCTGAAAGAAGTTCATTTATAAAATTACTGTCATGCCCTTTCTCTGCGAAATAATCTGACAGCAAAGCTTTTTGGCTTCTTATGTCTTCTTCAGCTACTTGAATTTTGGAGTAGTCCAGCTCTGGATCGTAAGCTTTCATGAACTCTTGAGAGTCTCCTCCGTTGGCTACGTACTCCATATGCTTTTGCACAAGAGGGAAATTAGCGAATAGCTCATTGAGCTGGTCTTCTGCTATCTTGCCTCCCATATCCTGAGTCAAAGCTAGAAGTCCCTCTTCGGTATCAGCATACTCTTCCTCGGTCTCATATCCGAGCTTTTGTATGATTCCAGCTGCTACAGAGAGCTCATTTTGCTCCTGCTCCTCGCCTTTCTCTTCGTCCTCGGTTTCCTCTTCCCGCTCTTTAGTTTCTTCCTCTTCAGAAGACTCCTCCTTTTCTCCCTCAGCGTCTCTTTCAGATTCTTCATTCCCTTTACTGTCTGCATCAGCATCTAATTCTGATTCAGAGGTCTCATCCCCTACTGCGAGTTCGTCTGCTGCGGTTTCCCCACCGGCTGCTGCGTCTAGCACGTCATCGAACTGAATGTCGTCCAATTCTATGCTATCTGTGTTATTATCTGCCATTTCTATATATTAATTATTTACAAATTTACTTAATCGTCCTTCTGAGATTATCTCATTACGTCTTTTTGGCAAGTCTTTTACTGTATATCACTTTGCTGCTAATCGGAAGCTTTGTATGACATTTGAAAAGGAGCATTACTTTGCTCTTTTTGTGTAACAGCCTGTGATTTCTCTCTAGCTTTTTTCCCATATATAGCTTCTCTCAGCTTTTCAGGTCTATTCATATAGTTTGAAAACTTGTAGATTGTTCCTAAAGCTTGCTCTATGGGGATGTCGCCATACACTGTTTTAGTTTCAGGATCATATTCGTACCTAGGATCTGATATAAATTTCTTGTACTTGTTAGAAAGCACAGAGAATACAGAGTTTACCTCATCATTATAATCGTCCCTATGGGATAAAGCAGAATCTAGTCCTTGCTTCCTTACCCCCAGCTCATCCATTGTTTTCCCTGCCTTAGATCTTTTTCCATCTGCATTTTTATGGAGATAGTCATACTTTAATTGTACATCGCTCAGAGAGGCTGGAGTACTTTTTAGTCCAAGACTGTGTAAGGCAGTAGCCGCCATCATTTTACCTCCTATAGGCATAGTTGATTTTCCTGCTTCTGATTCCATATGGAATACTCCAAATGCAATTTTGTTCAAATCAGCTACTTCTTCTGAAGAGAGTCCGGATATGACTTGTTGAGATTCTTGATTACTATTAACTGCGTCCAAAAACTTTTCCTCTCTCGGTTCGGGATTAGCCTTTTCTAAAGATTTGTAAGGTTCAGGGGTTTTATAGAATCTTGTATCTGCAACCTCTCTTCCCTCTACTTCTGCAGATCTGTAAATACTTTGAGGTTTATACGCAAAGGTGTGTGGAATTCCAGCCGAACTTGGAACAGTTAAACGAAGGTCATCTATAGGTTGTATAAATGTCTTTGTATTCTTACTTCCATGTCTCACAAGGAGTTTTCCTGTTCTAGGGTCCTTTCCAACTATGTACCCTACATGTTCATTTGCTTCATTATCCTCTAAACCATATCCAGGAGCTTTACTTTTTAAATTTGATTTCTTGTTTCCAAATCTGTCCAAACTTATAAAGTCCCCAACTCTTACGTTACTGTAATCTTCAGATCCTTTCTCCCAAATTACCTCTCCTCCTCCTTTTTCTACTGCTGCTCTTTTGTACCAAGCGTCTTGAGGATTTAATTTGTTCCTGTCTCCTACACCAAAAAGGTTAGCAACATCAGTTGTTGCTTGTTCGGAACAGCCAAGTCCTCTGCAGGGGGTCTCCATAGGACCGTAGTAGTTTTGTACTTCCGGCCCGCCGGTCTGGTATTTCTGCCTGTACCCACCTTTACGAAATTCTGTAGGTTGGCCATTATTGGACTCGTTCCTTAGCATCCTAGCTCCCATTACCCCTCCTGCTACTACAGGAGTGTAGTTCAACATGTCTCTGACTCTTTCTATATCATTTTTGGGACGATTGTGCAGAAAAGAGGAAACTCTGTCACGGTTTTTATTCTTTTCCATAAATGAGATCATTTCGTCTAATCCTACTCTGCTCTCTAAATTCTTAATAACACCCGCCTCTAACATAGCTTGTCTCATTTCCCTAATCATTGGATACGCTTCCAAAGCACTTCCTCTACCATGGTCTGCATTGAAATAGGACCAACTGTTCTCTACAAAACTTTGGTCACTGTTTGCACTATCTGGTATAGGTCTCTCAGATAGTGGAGTATCTGTTAAATGTCTATCTGCTATGGTCCCTTTTAAGTCCACTTCGGCACCTTCATATAGAAAATTCTTTTCAAATTTTAATGCCTCTTCTTGTTGGAATGCTTGTTTTTGTAGCCAATGCCCCATTTCATGTTCATAGGATGCTTCTGGACTCACATATAAATGTCCGTCCTTTTTTAAACTCTCTAATTGGGCTATATTTATGTTCAGAATATTTTTGTCAGGGTTATAGTGATTACCTATTGCATTACTACTTGAATTGAAAGATAATGTAGGATATTTCATTTTATCAGGATCTATTCCTATTCCCCTAAGGCGATTTCTCATTTCCGGGGTATTGAATCTTTCTTTTGCTTTGTCATGTAATTTTGATACTGTTTTCTGTCTTTCTACATACGGGTTAAGAGAACTGCTGGGTCTTTTTTCAAAAATACTATAGGCCTCTTCATCTGTAAGAGGAGTTACGTTTTTCGCTGCTTTCTTAGAAGGTGAGATTGCAGAAGCTATCTTATCAGCAACAGGCTTTAGTGCATCTTTTACCACTTTTCCGGGTAAAAAAGGAACGGCAAGTCCTGCCATATATCCAGCCATGTCTGCGTACCTTCTTTCTTTGTATGCTTCTGTAGCGCTGGTCGCATCAGCTATCTCTCCTAGACCAGGTAACCATCCTAGATCATCTCTTCCTTCTTGGGTATCAGGATTAAAGTTGCTTTCAGGCCAGATATGATCAGAAAAGTAGTTTTGTAGATGCTCTTTCTCCTTTCTAAGACCTCTTGCATCTATGGTCTTACCTATTGAGGAATTTTCGAACCTATCCCACCATGACTTTTCCTTTGGCCCCCCAGTTTGATACTTCTTTATATAAGCTGGGTGCTCATTGTACACATTAGTCCTCATCCTTGAAGCTTTTGTAGCCTGTTCTGGTGTTTCAAACCTGCCCATGTGCTCTCCTGTACTTCGGTAATGTTGTATTGCTTCTTCATCAGACAACTGCTTGCCCCCTACTACTGTAGGCAATAAGTACTCCCCATTGTCAAAGCCAAACCCCTTTTTGTTCTCAGAAACTTTTTGCCCCTTGTCGTTCAAATAGTATTCTCTGCTCCCATCAAAAGGCAGGTATACTCCTTGAGAATTATTTTGTATTGCTCTAGGACCTTGTTGGTTTTTATAAGGAGGATCTGCTGGGCCACCTGTTCGATGTTTTTTAAATCCCCCGCTCCTATAAGCTGGAGTCTCTATCACTGTTCCTTTAGCAGGACCAGTGGGAAGGTCTTTGATTCCGGGAGGAACATTCTTGTATGAGCTTATAAGGTGACCTTGATCGTCCACCTTGGAGATATTGATAGGGGCTTTCATACCCTCTGTGCTGAAAGAAGTATTTGCTGGCACATCTGGAAAAGACATACTTGCTCCTGTATTGCCCTGAGCATGTTGCTCTCTTAAACCTACCGATTGCTCTTCTGGTGTTCTAGCCACCAATTCTTGCTTTGCTTGTGCCTCCTGTTGAAGTAGACCAGGAATATCCATTCCTTGCTCTGCTGCTTTGAATAGGTCTAGAATTCCTCCTTCGTACCCGGTAGCTCTGGCATGTGCAAGTATCTCTCTACGCTTTTGGTTGTTGAGCATCCTTCTCTCTAGCTATTTGATTTTTTTCTGAATCTACTTGATGTTTTGCATTACTGTCCTCTCTTTTTGCTTCGAGCTCCATTTCTTTTATCTCCAATTCCCTTTCTTTGATCTCGAATTCCTTCATCATTTTCTGAAGGTTCAAATTCTCTGCTGCTGGGTCCTGTGAGGCTTCAGCATTTATAAGAGCTATCTCTATCTTGGTCTGTCGGTCCTTCTCAGCTTCTAGATTTTCAGCTTCTAGTTCCTGCTGTTTCATTGCAAGCTCTTGTTGCTTTTGCTCCATTTCAGCCTTTTGCTGCTCTTGAGCCAATTCCTGTGCTGATTTTTCTGCTGCTTTTAGTTTGCTTTTCAGCTGTGTAAAGCTATCCGCTTCGAACATCTCTGCGACCATAGAGGCAGGTGTTCCATTCTGTACCATGGCTTGTGCAAGCCCTTTGATCTGGTCAAGCCTTTTGACATCTTCCCCTGCGTCTGAAACGAATATTCCATAGTTCGACTCCATATGTCCTATAGAGTCCAAGTCTAAAAATTCAGTAGTGCCGTCAGGCATCACATACATGCCTTTCTTGCCTTTTGGCCAAGCTTCTTTAGAGTAATCCAGTAAAGCTTGCAGATCTCTTTGCTCTAGCCGCGCAAATTTTCTAAAGATGTCTTCTGTTATATGCGAAGACTGTAGAATAGCTTGCTGAGAAGAAGCCTTTCCTTCATAAGCGCCTATTTCTCCTTGCCTTTGCCTGGAGACTCCTGAAATCTTTTCCCACTCTTCCATTATGGATTGTAAAAGAGTGATATACTGAGCGATGGTCTTGATAGACATATCCATCACAGACTGATGCTGAGGATTCAGCTTGATACCTTCTTTGTTGTAGTCAACCCATGCAATTCCAGTACCCTCTACATAGTACATGAATTTATCCATGTCCCACTTCTTAGGGATTAGATTGATGTCGAATTGCGCAACAATGTCCTTACTCTTGGCTATAGCCAGTTCGAGCCGGTACTTGTAGATGTTGTAGTTTAGCTGGTATGGTATCCCTAAAGATACCATTGAGATATTTTGAGAGTTCACATCTGAATACCTTCTGCCATTAATAGGCAATTTGCATGTAGATAGATTGTCCAAAGACTCTCTTTGATTTAACAAGGGTTCTATGGAAGTGTAGAACCTGCCGTCTATCCTAGTGCCTTTCCACACCTCATTTACCCAAAGCCATTTTATTTTCGCTCCAATCTCTTTCAATTCTCTAGGCATCCTGAATGTACCATCCACTACCTCTTCTTCTATCTCGCCTGTTTCAGGATTTGGAATACTTAGAAAACCTATCCTTTTTCTTGACTTCCAGTAGACTGTCACTACTTCTATCAACCTGTTCCTGCCTGCATTTGGATCTTCAGTGTTTTGCCTGTGAAAAAGTAAAAAAGATGAAGTGTCTGAATGCCTCGGCTGCTCAAGCTCTAGCACTTGAGTTTCTGTAAGATTCTCATAATGATGATCTATTACAGTTGAAGCGTGTGCGTATTTTCTGATCAGTGCCCAGTCCCCGTCTTCAACAAATTCCAAGTCTGGATCTTTGTCGTAATCAACGTCTATGGGATTAAGTATGTCATAGAAAGGCTCGCTACTACGAACCCCACGCTCTGTGTACACTTCACCAGAGACTAAGAAATGGAACCAAGCTTTTTGAAGCTTATCATAGATCTCTTGGTCCTGCATTATAAAGCTCACTGCATGCTGCCCTTTTATGGCCCTATTGTCCACATAACTATTATCGAATTGTTCTGCTACTTTTTTAGGAAGGGGCAAGTCGTCAATAGACTCCATTCCTTGTACAAGTTCTGGATTAGAAGCTTGCATTTCTGCTAGAAACCTCTGTTGCAGATTCTTGTATATAGCCTCTTGCTTTGCCTCTTCTTTCTGACTTACAGCGTCACCGTTCTTTACGGTCACGGTATAACTCAAAGGCCTTTTGGCTTTTTCTCCTATCATCAGATCTATGATAGGCTTGATTATCGGGTAGTTCCTCATTTTGGAAGGAAAGTTCTTTCTTTCCTTGCCATAAGGTTTAGTCACATACTGGTAATCATCTGCATTGATGGTCCCATTGTAATAGTCGTACAATCTTTTAAGATCGTCTTTTCTAGTACTTAGCCCATTCTCTGAAATACTTATGAAGGCTTCCACGCAGGCCTCTCTCCATTTAGTGTCTTTCTTTGAAAGCGGCAGTTTCTGCTGTGGTATAGTTTCTCCTCCTAGGTACATGATCTACGAAATTAGCTCTTTTTGAGCTTGTTATATATGAGTGATTCCTTCTTTCCCATCCCTCTCTATAGGTATATCACTTCCTGACGGAAGTCCATGGTATTG
>CERP01052019.1_pt1 | contig 12482 bp, 29 predicted proteins | sample 530801 | NCBI WGS metagenome assembly CERP01 (sample SAMEA2620991, study PRJEB7988) | marine metagenome | biome: marine biome (ENVO:00000447); feature: surface water layer (ENVO:00002042); material: "saline water (ENVO:00002010), including plankton (ENVO:xxxxxxxx)" | depth 5 m | reverse complement strand
TTGCAGAACGTACAGTAAATGATAACATTCAATACAAATGTGGAAAAGTTAAAGCAGAATTAGAAGAAAATATAGATGGATCTAAAACAATTAAAAAAATTGTTGAATAAAGGCTCTGAGAGCTACAGAGAGTAGCTTTAAAGACAAAATACGGTATCACATGCCTTATTATATAAATGCTTAAATAAAGGGCTAATTTAGCTTACTACCGTCTTCTTGGTATTTATCAGACTCAATTGTAGCTAATGCTGACTGAAGTAAGTCAATTACAAACTTTTTCTTATTATATTGGGTAGTGAGTGTCATAGTTGCAGACACTAAAGCAACTAATGTTGCATCTATATTAGATCGTTTTAAAATATCTATTGTTAAAAAATCATTTAATTCTTCTAATGATTCAACACAATGCGATAGCTTTAGTTTTCTTTTTTTAAATTCTTTTTTTAAATCTAAAATACTCATAATTTAATATTATAGTTATTATATTAATTTGCAACGCACTGTTAACTAGGGGGAAATCTTTTAAATTAGAGGCGTTAAACACTGTAGCGTAATTTAAAAGCAACCACCCCCTAGCCGAAAGGGAGCAATAATTAGTTTAACTAATCACTGCCATTAAAGTGTGTATGATGCACACTACCACTTTTTTATTCCCAACATAGTAGTCACGTTGTGTTTAGACATCTATAAAAGATGCACTGGAATTTTATTAAAACTGATCGTCAAAATCACTACCAGAGTCAGATGAACTAGTAGATTCACCTTTGCCAGATAGCATTTTGATTACACCAGAATATCTAGGTACAATAATTTCAGTAACATATCTTTGATTGTCATTAGCATCTTTATAAGATCTAGTTTCAATCTCACCTTGGATATATAACTGTGTACCTTTCTTTGCGTATTTACCCATTGTATCTGCAATACGAGGATCAAATACTACAATTTTATGCCATGTTGTTTTTTCATTATCTTTTATTTTTTTGTTTGTAGCCAAAGATAGATTAGCAAAGCTATCACCATTTTTAGTTTTTTTAAGTTCTGGATCAGCTCCTAATCTACCAATTAACATTACTTTATTTATCATTTTTCTTTAACTCCTTTACGTTTACTATTTTTATATTATTATCAAGTTTACTAGATGCTCTGCCTTTTTGTAACTTTTCATCAGGCATTTCATCTTCTGAATATACAAATCCATGTAAACCTAATAACTTAAGAACACATCTGTCATAAGCTCTTTTTTCTGCCATTGCATATGGATATGAGTTCTTAGTATTTTTAGGTGAAGACTCACCATATGATACAACTTGATATTTATTTTTATCTTTTTCCATCTGAGCAGTACACTTAACTACAACAATACCATCTGCAGAATTAGTTTCTATTTCATCATATGAATATACAATATTATTTTCTGCACCTGCTTGTTCAATGAATCTATGATACATTACCCAAGTTCCGTGGCAATCCCACAAAGCTTTGTATTGACCTTGCTCATCTTTAGAATCAAGATTCAATTTTTTAAGTATAGCTAATGCTCTACTATCAATTGGTTTACCCATCTTACGTTCCTTTCTGTGTGTATAGTTTATTTAATTCATGCTTACTGACTTTATACACATAAGCCTTAGCACCACTTAAGTTTTTTCTCTTATCAGTTCTTTCAATCTTACCTTGTTTATATAGCTCAGTAACTCTTGGTCTAACTGTAAAAGGACTTAAATTTAATAACTCAGCAACTTCGTCTGAAGTAGCACCAAAATTACCTTTATTACATATAACATCATATACTTTAACTCTTATAGTTTCAGCACCTGCTTTAATTAATTCAGCTGCTTCTAATGATGTACCGTTTTCTTTACTCCCTGGGGAGTATGGGTATAATTGTTTCTCCATCTGTAAACTCCTTACTGTTAAAATTTTCAAAACTAATATATTCTGGTGGTGCTTTCTTAGTTTGTACAAAATGCCAAAATAATATTTCTGCATTTTCTAATTGATCTTGAAACTCTTTGTCTTCAGTTACTTCCATAACTTCATATTTCATGTTACCAAAAAATACAGAAACATAAACTTTTGGATAACCAGTAACCATTAGATAATGTTGTAACTGTGCTTTGTATCTATCAGAAATTTTCTTAGGATTACTAAAAGCATTAGTATGTTTACATTCTAATATTGCTTTGTCTTCTCCTAATATTAAACCATCTACATGAGCATACATAAATGGATATTTAGTATGAAAAAATGTTTCTTGTTTTCCATCAACTTTTAATCCAGTTTGTTTTGTAAACCAATCTATATTAAAACTTTCTGTATGTATTCCCATTTGCACAGGCAATACATCAGATAAATCTACAGGTTCTGTATCACCAGTTTTTTCTGTCCATAATTCATGCCAATCACCTTGATACAATCTAGTTGCATCTGATCCACCTATACCTTGTTTTCTATCAAACTCTTTATTCATTTTTATTTTTACTTTCTTGGTTAATAGTTTCTTCTGTTACTTCTCTCCAATCCCAATAATGATTGTCTAAATAATCTTTAAGATCATTAAGTTCTTCTTGCTCTACTCCATTTACTCTAATTACTATTTTATGAGTTATCATATAGTCCCTCCAATTTTAAAGTAGTGTCTATCTTTTAAATTTATTGACAATGGCACGAACTTGTAAACCACGTTTGGTAGCTTGTTTGTTTTTAATTTCTTGCCATTTTTTCTTTTTTTCTTCTTCATGTTTTAACCTCAACCTTTCTATTTTATTTACATACTCCCATGGTAAAGTACCATTAAGAATTTTATTTGCAGTAGCTACATAAATGTTTTCATCGTACTCAATTTCTTTATAAAACTTGAGCAAACGCATACGAAAAAGCATTTGTCTATTATGGGGAGCTGAGTAATCTACGTTACTCTTTCGTTTCAGATTCTTTATCATTTACAAATGTTCCCTCTTTAAATTTAGCAACAAGATTTTCTAATTCTTTTTCTTTAGATTTAAACTTATCTGTTATAGACTTAGCTTTAACAAGATAATGTATAGCGTCTAACAATTCTTCAATTGTTTCTTCTATCCATTCATCTAAAGGTCTTTCATTAGAATCCATTGTTTTACCAAACTTTTCCATGCCTTGCATGTGTCTGGATAAAACTTTGTCTACAACCTTGTTTACAATAGGATCATTTGTAACTTCATGTGAATTAAAGTTAGGATTTATTGTCATTTTATTTGCACCTTTTTTGTTAATGTTATTTGCATATCTAAAGCATCTGCCCAGCAGCAGAATAACCAACCACTTGGTTTTCTTATTCCACATTCCCATTTAGAAACTAAGCCTTTGGCTACCCCCAAAATCTCATCCATTTCTAACTGTGATATTTCTTTAGCTTTACGTGCATCCACAAATTGTGGAATTACTTGCTTATGAAATATAGAGCCTAACGCTTCTTGATTTGACATATTTGAAGCATACGCACAAAAAGTTGTATGTCAACACCCAATGTGCGTTGCCAAAACTATTGTATGACAACGCTTTTGGGCCACTAGTGGACAGCTGCCTTCTATTATCACTAGCTATTAGAGGCTAAAACAGATGACTCCGATGCTCTAAATTCATTTAAATCCCAACCAAATTCATCACATATATCTAAAATCTGATGAGCAAAAATACGGTTTATACCTTTTTCAAATTTTTGTATTTGTTGGTAACTTACACCAATTACGTCAGCAACATTGCTTTGTGTGAGTTTAGATTGTTTTCTCAATCTTTTAAGATTGCTGCCTATTTTTTTATGGTTTAAATTATTTACAGGTTTCATTTATTTCCTTTTTAAGTTCATTAAATATTGCATGATTGTTATTTATTTTCCAATAATGTTTTTGGTTAAGTCTTAATGATACATGATAAACTAAACTAGTATGATCTTTAGTTGTTAGTTTAGCAAGTTGTGGATAAGAAAATGCAGTACATTCTCTTAACAAATTAATAGCCATTGATCTTGGTAATACTAGATACTGTGATCTTATACCACTAAACAATTCTGACTTTTTAATTTGAAACCATTTGCATACGGTATCAACAACAACTCCATATACATTCTCATTATGTATTGGTTTAGTATCTGGTACAAATTTAAAGATAGTTTTATTTCTTTCTTTTGCATCTTTGTAACCAGCATTATAAATGTCATGTTCTCTATCAGTATGTAATTTAACTGTAGAATGATCTGACGGTTTTAACTGTGCTTTAGACATTAGTTTTTCTCCTTGATGCTTCCATTGTTCTCCATACTTCTATTTTCATTTCAGCAGTTTTTCTTTGATTTTTCAAAGTTAATTGTTCAACATTTAATTTATGCAGCTTACTAATATGATTAGTGTAATGCTTAGATGCATAAAATTGTTCGGTAGCTTTAGATACTGGAAGTTCTGATCCAGCAACAAAAGCACCTTTAATATGTTTTAATATTTCTTGTCCATATGTTAGCTCTGCTTGTACTTTAGCAAATACCTCATCAGTACTTGCTAAAAATGTTATTAACTCGTCTATTTTCATTTAACCTCCTAATACATTGTTCCAGAATCAGATGTTGAATCCCATTCTTCACGTGATTGTTCATAATCTATTGTATATGTACCATCTTTAGTACATACAGTTACATCGCCACTTACATGACCTTCAAATGCAAATGAACCCCATTCTTCTAAAAAACCAAAATCATACCATTTTGAAATTAACCAACTTTCTGTTAATTCAAAATTAGAATAATCTACTACGACTAATTCAAATATTTGTGTAATATTAGTTTTAAGTTTTTTATAATCATATTGTAATGGTTTATGAGTTTGAATCCAACCAGTTGGTTTATATTTATCTAAATTTATATGTTGATTATCCATATCAATTTTATCACAATCTAAATATTGAAACGCATCATCAAAACCACCTTCATCATGACCACCTTCAAAATGTAAACGAACATAATGTATTCCATCATCATGCATCTTTTTGTATATTTCTTTTAAAGGTTCTGCATTTTTCTTTTTAATTTGTAATGCAAATGCTTGTCCTTTTTGGTATTCACTCCACCAATCTTTGTGACTTGTATCGTGATTAATAAATTGACCTACTAATTTAATGTCTTCTCCTATCATAACTTATGTTGTCCTTTCCGCATCCATGATGCTATTCTTACGTTTTTAATCCAATCATCAAAGCTAGGTATAAAACCTAGATCTTCGATAATATGTTTTTCTACAATTAGTCTTACTGGAATAGCTTTGTTATCACTATTTGTTATTGTATGACCAAACTCTTTTTCGGCAGCAAAACAACCTTCTGCATGATGCCTCAAAGCTCTGTGTGCAAAATGAGAAGTAAGTTTTTTACTCTCATCCATCCAATCATGTATAGGTTGGTAGTCGCTTACACTACCACCCCACTTTTTAACACTTGATTGACTATGGTAAAAACAATTAGCCATTATATAATCCTTCCCAGTGATCAGATCGCATCATTTCTGCGACTTGTTTTTCTCGTTTTCTCGAAACATTGTAAACAGCTCCTCTGGTGATTGGGTGAGTCGCCCAGTCAGTCGCAGTTTGATAAATCGCAAAAATTGTATTGCCATATTTAGCAACATACTTACCCCATAAAGAGTCCAGATCACGCATGACAACAATACTGTTATTGTCGATGTCGAGATTTGCTTTACGAGTGTTAGCCAATGTTTTTCTGAATAGTTCTGTAACATCATTTACCTTCACTTTCTTTTGCATCATTTTAAACATTTCATCACCCATTTCTTGATGGCTTTCTAAACCAGCACGAAATTCAGCGACACTGTAGGTTATATCCTGTTTGGAACTATGTTTATTGTAAACAGTAAATGTCCAATCTGGTCTAACCATACCATTTAAGCACCACATATAAATAGATGAGAACATAATTTGCTGTCCCCATTGTCCATCAAGTGATGAATAAATTCTAACTTGTGGAATAATACATTCGTTAGATCGTTTATTAGAATCTAAATAGATTTGCTTATTCCAAAAGTTTATATTTCTTCTAAACTTTTTACCATCAGCATAAACGTGATCTTCTGTAGTTATTTTCCATTGATCTATATTTGGTACAGCATCTAATATTACTTCATTTACTTTTTCAGATAATACAGAATATGGTCTGACAATATAATCATCAGAATGTATACCTAATAATTTACCAGTATCTTTTCTTACTAAAGCATATCTTTCTACTGGTGTATCTTCTTGATCAATTGCAATATCATCTTCTTTTTCTGACCAATAAAACAATTGTTTTTTTTCTACTTCAAAATACGCACTTGGATCTATTGTGAGTAGATTGTTTTCTTTCATTTGTATATTTGTTTCCATAAGACCTCTTTCTTTCTTTCTAGTTAATCAATCCCCCTCATTCGAGGGGGATATATAGTAGTACTTTAGCTGTATAGAAACTAGTATTCCATATCATACAGGTTCTAACTTACCTATTTATCGTCATAAATTCTTTTTTTTACGTTTACGTTTTACAGGTTTATTACTTGGATAAACTATTGGTGATCTAAACTCGTCAAGCCATTTCTCATGTTCTTTCCAACTAATTTTTTTAGGTTTATTTTTAATATCTTTAGGTTTCTGTTTTTTTTCTTTTATCATAAAACCAATCTTTAACCTTTCCTATTTTAAATTTATGTTTTCTAGATTTTTGTTTACTTGCAAATTCGGTAGCATCTTTCTCTTGCATAAAACATTGATTAGTAAATAAATTCCATTTATCCTCCTTTTTTAAAGTCCATAAAACGCAATACATTATTTGTGTTTAGCTTGGTCTAATTTAAATTCGTATCTGGATTGTTCGGCAGCTTCTACTTCGTATACAACTTCTTCAGTAGAAACACCTAACTCTTGTAATCCATCTTCAAATTGTTTTGTATCAATCTTACATTCTGCATAATCATTTTGTAATTGTTCTAATTTATCCAGAAATTCTTGTTTCATTAGTGCCATATATACCTACATTGTTATTATTTTAACCATGAACAAAAAAAGAATAAATACAACAGTATAAAATTTTATATCTGTCATACTATTCTTTTGCTGTTTTCTTTTTAATTTCATATGGTAGCTCAACTTTTTCTGGCATATGTTTACCAATAGCTATACATAATCCTATGAAAGCTCTAATTGGAAACATAATAGCTGTCCATATCCATTGTGCTAATACATTCATTAGCCAGTTTTGTAGTTTATTCCACATTTTACACCTCTTTCTTTGTTTATTATTATACACTTATTACTTGTTATTGCAAGACATTCGGTAGCACCTCATGTTTTTGCCCCACCGAGTTTTGAAAAAATTCTTAACTCGATAAAAAAATGCCCATGGCTCAGAGCCGAGCCACAGGCAAGTTTGTTAATGGTTAGGCAATTAATTTCTTTAATTCTTCTACCATCATATTTTTCTCAGCTTGATTGACATATACCTTGTCAGTAACTGATCCTCTTTTGGCAACTGGTACATAAGATTTACCAAAAATCTCTTTGTACTTAGTTTCAAGAGCATCAACTATCAATGCTGATCTTCTACAATTCAACGACTGAACTTTGTTTCTGAAGATTAATGATGATAATTTACCTTTGGTAATTTCTGTACCAACATCATCTCTTACAGCTTGTCTTGTAGCCTCTTTAGTTTTATCTAATGAAGAATTACACATTTCATTATGTCTGTAGAAACTGCCATAAATAGAATCAAAATTCCATTGGGCAATTCTACTCCAATCTTCATTATCAATAAATGGTGTGATAATATTATCAATAAGACTATTAATACCATTAACCATATTAGTTTCAGACTCATCTAAAACCATTTCCATATTAGCAAGTCTGCTATCTGGATCATCTCTATAAGTTTCGTTCATTGACATAATTTACTCCTTTTCGTTAGTTTGTTTATTATTGTTTAATTTATATACTGCGTATGCAATCAAACCAATTACTACAGGTGACAGCAATATACTGAAAATAGCACCTACAAAGTAGAATACCATTATCAAAGCAGATATACCTATTACCTTTAACAAGTTAGCTAGTTTTGACACTTTCACCTCCATAACATGTTAGTTCATTATCAATTACCATCACCTCATCAGTATCACCTACCGACTCAGCAACATCTCGCTTTATAGCCAACTCCTCAACTCTCTTAATCTTATCAGAATCTTCTCTTATCTTAAAATAAGACATAAGATCTGAAGCTCTTTCATTACTCATAATTACCTTTCAGTTAAGTTAATAAATCCAATGTGTACACACTGGTTACTCGAGCAGTCATCATGAGGCAAAGCTCAATGATTGCATGCGACACAGGGGTTGCACCTTGTGTGCGACCTTCGTGTCCTCGCCGAAGCGAAGCGAAGGGCATGCTCATTGAGGCAAACTCATGATACAAGCGAGTACACCCCGTGTGTGTGAGGGGCCCATAGCGATACCGAGTAACGCACAAAAGCGTAAAGCTTTTGGAGTAACGCAGGGGTTTCTCAGGCGAAGCCAATAGCGTAGAAGGATGCCTAGAAGTTTGCTCTGCAAACTGTCAGGCGAGTTCTTAGCGTATCAAGCAGCGACCTTAGGAGCTGCGTCAAGAGAAAATCGTGTATGGGACAAAAGGGTGTCGCTTGTCGACACTCCTACTAACCGAACGGAGTGAGGGCTAAGCGACCAGGATCGTCACCCGAAGGGACAAGACCGAAGGGCTTGGGTGCGAAGCACTAGAGCCTGTTAGTCGCACATACTATATTTAGTATTGTGAAGTTAAAACAACACAAGACAAGTAATATAATGCTTGACAACAAACTTTCGAACCCTTACGTACAGTTAAGGGTAGAATATAAAAGGCGTTATATGAGTGAACTTACAGAGAAACAGAAGAAGCTAGTAGATACCATCGTAACAACTGGATGTAGTATCAAGGATGCAGCTAAAACAGCAGGATATTCAAGCAAAGGAAGCGAAGAAGCAGGGAGAGTAAGTGCTTCTCGCACACTACGACTCCCAAAGGTACAGACCTATATGCAACAAGCAATAGCACGTACGTTAGGATTAGGAGCAGTGAGTGCGAGTAGGAAACTTATCGACCTGTCTAGTGGAGCTAGATCAGAGTATGTACAACTCGAAGCGTCAAGAGACATACTCGACAGAGTAGGACTGAGAGCGCCAGACAAGGTAGCACATAATATCCAAGGGGACATTAAGATTAACATCGACCTTACATAAAAAAGTGACGGTACAGCGTACCGACTTTGCCCCACTCGGAACGAGGGGGTGGGGGCAAAAACGCCATCGTCTAGATGACTAGTGGACTTACACACACAACAGAGTTGATTTTAAGCTCACACTGCGCTACAAGAGAGAATGGCTAGAGTTAAATTCGATATCAATAAGTTAGCCCATGAAACAAGGGCGAAATACAAAAGGACTAGTATATCTAGTCGAAAGCCTAAGAAAAGTTCAATGAACAAGGCTAAGAAAAGGGATTTTAAAAAATACAGCAGACAAGGGAGATAATGTTGAAAAAATATTTAAAACAGCTACAGGTTTTATCATTATACTACAGAGAAGGAATTGTAGGATTCTGGTTAGGATTACTAACTGGTATTATGATAAGTGCGTTTATTTTTAATTAACTAAAGGTAAAAAATATTTATGGTCGCTAAAGTATATCAAAATCCAAAAGGAGGATTAAATGCAAGAGGTAGAGCTTTCTTTAAAAGGAAAGATGGTTCTAATTTAAAACCTCCTGTAAGTTCTGGAAAGAATCCAAGAAGGGTATCATTTGCTGCTAGGTTTGCAGGAATGAAAGGCCCAATGAAAGATAGCAAAGGCAGACCTACAAGAAAAGCATTAGCATTAAAAAAATGGGGCTTTGGCTCGGTAGCTGCTGCTAGAAGTTTTGCAAACAATAACAAAAAAAAAGCATAGGAGAAAGAAATGAGTAATGTCAATAAAGCAGGTAACTATACAAAACCTGGTCTAAGAAAAAAACTATTTAGTCAAATAAAATCATCTGCAACACACGGAACAAAAGCAGGTCAATGGTCTGCAAGAAAAGCTCAACTTCTTGCTAAAAAATATAAAGCTTCTGGTGGTGGCTATAAGTAATGGGACTTGCCAAATCCCAGAAAAGTTTAAAAGCTTGGGGAAAGCAAAAGTGGAGAACTAAGTCTGGTAAAAAATCTTCTGAAACAGGAGAAAGATACTTACCAGAAAAAGCTATTAAATCTCTAACTTCATCTGAATATTCAAGAACAAGTGCAGCAAAAAGAAAAGGTAAAGCTTCTGGTAAACAGTTTGTTAAACAACCAAAAAGCATTGCTGCTAAAGTAAAAAGATTTAGGACATAATATGGATTATATTGCTAAGATATGGAACAACGATATATTAAAAAAAGAGATATTGTTTTCTGCTGATAATGATGTTATAGCTATGCAAAAATGTAGTGCTGCAACCCCAGACGGATGTAGAGCTACATATTATGAAATAACACAGGAGGAAAAAAAATGCCTTATGGAAAAGGAACCTACGGTTCAAAACGAGGAAGACCAGCAAGTAAAAGCAATGGAATGAGTGCAAAACAAAAAACTTTGCCTACAGCTTTAAAGAAAAAAATAATGGCAGCCAAAAAAAAGAAATAGTGGCTACAAAAGAAGAAAAAATCTGGATGGACAAAGTAGCTGAATTAGGTTGCTTTGTCTGCCAAAGACCTGCAACTTTGCATCATATTAGAAATAATGGATCTGGAAATGTAGGTATGGGTAGAAGAAGTTCACACTTTGAAGTAATTCCATTATGCCATGAGCATCACCAAGGCAATACTGGAATACACTTAGATAAAAAAAATTTTGAAAATAAATACGGTACAGAAAAAACAATACTAGATAATGTTAGAGAACGTGTTATTGAACAAGATAAATTAAGCAGTATTAATTTTATATGAGTTTTTTAAATACATTAAGTCTAAAAGATAGAAATAGACTAAGAACAATAGTTAAGAAAACACATCTTAAACATTATCCTACACATATGATTACTAATAAAGAAGCTGATAAATTAGTAGAATCTTTTGGAGAAGAAACTATCTACAAAATGCTAAAAGCAAATGTAGGTACAAATGTCGATTAATTTTAATTATAAACCAGAAGGTAATGTTTTAAAAAAATTTATGAAGTCTGACGACTTCTATAGAGGATTAAGAGGGCCAGTAGGTTCTGGTAAATCAGTTGCTTGTTGTATAGAAATCTTTAGACGAGCTTTATTACAAAAAAAAAATTCACAAGGTATTCGTAAATCTAGATGGGCAGTCATAAGAAATACTAATCCTCAGTTAAAAACTACAACAATCAAAACTTGGTTAGACTGGTTCCCAGAAGATACTTGGGGAAACTTTGCTTGGTCAGTACCATATACACATAGAATAAACAAAGGTGATATAGAACTAGAAGTTATATTCTTAGCTTTGGATAGACCAGAAGATGTAAAAAAATTATTATCATTAGAGCTTACTGGTGTTTGGGTAAACGAAGCAAGAGAAATACCTAAGTCAATTATAGATGCATGTACTATGAGGGTAGGAAGATTCCCAAGTATGAGAGATGGTGGTGCTACATGGTATGGAGTTATAGCTGATACCAACGCACCAGAAGAAGATCATTGGTGGCCAATTATGGCAGGTGATGTTCCTGTACCAGATCACATATCACGAGATGAAGCTCTCATGTTAATTAAACCAGACAACTGGAGCTTTCATACTCAACCACCTGCATTGATAGAAAAGAAAAACAAAGAAGGCTTTACAGAACAATATGACAACAATGAAAATGCAGAAAATAAAAAAAATTTAACACCCAAATATTATCCTAATATTATTAGAGGTAAAACAAAAGGTTGGATTGATGTTTATGTTTTAAATAAACTAGGTAGCATTGAAGAAGGCAAACCTGTATATCCAAACTTTAGACAAGAAATACATCTTGCAGCAGAACCTATTAAATCAAATGTAAGTCAAACTTTATTTATTGGTATTGACTTTGGACTAACACCTGCTGCTGTATTTGGTCAAAGAACTACAACAGGTAGATGGAATATTATAAATGAACTAGTATGTTTTGATATGGGTGTTATGAGATTTTCTGAACTCCTTAGAGGAGAGATAGCTAAAAATTATAAAAACTTTGATGTTCAAATATATGGAGATCCTGCTGGAGATTTTAGATCCCAGACAGATGAAAGAACACCATTTTCAATTATGAGGAACTATGGATTAAAAGCTGTACCTGCACCATCTAATGATGTTGCTTTAAGAATAGATTCTGTAGATTCAGCATTACAAAGATTAATAGATGGCAAAGCAGGATTCTTAATTGATCCTCAATGTATTAATTTAAAAAAAGGATTTAG
>CERP01046599.1_pt1 | contig 12491 bp, 17 predicted proteins | sample 530801 | NCBI WGS metagenome assembly CERP01 (sample SAMEA2620991, study PRJEB7988) | marine metagenome | biome: marine biome (ENVO:00000447); feature: surface water layer (ENVO:00002042); material: "saline water (ENVO:00002010), including plankton (ENVO:xxxxxxxx)" | depth 5 m | reverse complement strand
AAAGCAAAGTAAAGATAGCGTTGCTTATGATGAGTCAGAATACAACAACCAGTCATCACCATCAACATTCTGGGCTACAGGTGCGTGGGAGGAGCAAGGTGGCGGTGGTATATCAATACCTGTTATAATAAATCAATTACGAAATCAAGGTATAGCATAATGCAATATTTAAGGCAGTCTACAGCAAGTCAAGAAATAAGCTTAGGCTACTTCCTTGATTCTACAGACGGTAACACAGAAGAAACAGGGCTAACGATAGCCAACACAGATATAAAGATCAGAAAAGGTGGAGCGACAACGCTAAGTAACAAAAACAGCGGTGGAGCGACTCATATTTCCAACGGCGTATATTATGCGACTTTAGACGCTACAGATACTAACACTCTAGGCATGTTAGAAGTTTACGTTCACGTTACGGGTGCGTTAGCGGTTAAAAGCATCTATATGGTTTTACCATCAGCTAGTTACGACGCAATGGTAACTAACGGCTTAAATGATGTAGCGGCAACAGATATTGTAAGCTCTGGCGCAATAACCACTCTAACGGGTGCTGTTGTTAATGTTGACTTAGTAGACACGCTAACAACTTACACAGGCAATACGCCACAAACAGCAGACCATACAGCAACTATAGATAACATCCCTACAGTGGCAGAGTTTAACGCGAGAACAATACCAAGTGCTGATTACTTCGACCCAGTAGCAGACACAGTGGCAAACGTTACATTAGTAGCAACAACCACTGCTAATACTGATATGCGCGGCACTGATAACGCATTCTTAGCAGCAAGCTACACCGCGCCAGATAACGCAGGAATAACACAAATACAAACCGATATATCGAACCTAAATGATATAACGGCGGCAGATGTTTGGGGCGCGGCAACAAGAGAACTAACAAGCGGTAATAATATCGTACTTTCTAAAGGTGTTGGGGTTACGGGTTTTAATGATATTGCCGCTATAGATGTATTAAATGCTGGCGATATAGACGGGTATTCATTAGAGGAAAGTCAAAAGCTCATTTTAGCCTCTGGCGTAGGTACATTATCAGGAGCAGCAACCACAACTATTACAATCAACGCGGCAGACGGAAGCAAGGCAAGGTTAACAGCTACTGTTGATGGCGACGGTAATCGCAGTGCAGTTATTAAGGATGCTACAGGTTAATGTTTGCAGCACGTTATTTTAACCCTAGATATTGGGCGCAAAGATACTGGACCAAGACAGGGCAAACACCAAGTATTGATAGTGTTGTTTGCTTTCCTGGTGCTATAGAGGATGCTTTATTTGCTGGCGAGATAGTAACAAAAGCATTTAACGGAAAGTTAGGGAATTTATCATTTAACGGTAATGTGATAGAATTTGCATTCAATGGAGAGTTAATCTCTACAGATAATTTAAATGGCTCACTAAAAAACGTAAGCTTTAACGGTACATTACAAACGGATTGCTAACAATGAGCAACTTATATAATAACAGTGGTCAAACATTTAAGACACAAATAACAGAATCAGGAAGTGATCCTGTCGTGACTATTGATGCTTCAAGTTTTACTGAGGCGGTTTACAGAATATACGCGGCGGATTGCACGACGGTACTAGTGGAGAAAAAACTAAGCGTACCTACTGAGATAGTAGTTATTGCCGATGTGGATCAATACGGAAATACTATTAATGTATTTAAGACTACACTAACAGCCGCAGATATGACAATGGCAGCAGGGCAATATAAACATCAGTTTGTAGTGACTAATTCTGATAACTTAAAGCTCCCTCCAGTATTCCAAAATACAGTAACTATTGTAGAGGTATGTGATTAATGGCTAGACCGTCTGATTACACTCCAGAGTTAGGTGACTTGATATGTGATGGCATAGCAAGAAAAACCCCTTTAGCTAGGTTGTGTGATGAGAACGAGTGTCTACCTAGTTGCAGGACGGTTTACACATGGTTGAGGACTCATAAAGAATTTCTTCATAACTACACGCGCGCGAAAGAAGATCAAGCGGATTACCTTGTTGAAGAGGCTTTAACTATTGCTGATAACGCAGATATAGAGCCAGCAGATAAAAGAATTCGTGTTGATACCCGTAAGTGGATAGCCTCAAGGTTTAACGCTAAGAAGTACGGTGATAAGCAATACATCGAAACTAAAGATACAACCGAAGATGTTAGCGATGAAGAATTAAACGAACGCATTGCTACTTTAATGGCTAAGAAATGATACCGGGTAATCACTGCCAAGATAATTCATTTATGAACCCTAACTTAAGTAGGGCTGATAAGGTAGAGCTAATTAGCCTGCTAGAAGAAAGAGGGCGTCGCGCTAATATTTTTAGATACCGAACCATGTTTGATACGCTTTATGATTGGCAAAAAGATTTTATAAAAGATACGGCGGATTTTTCCGCTGTTTGCTTATGTGCCGCTAACCGAATAGGTAAGACTTATACAGGTACTTATATTGATGCTATCCATTTGATGGGGGACTACCCTAGTGATTGGCAAGGGTATAAGTTCGACCATGGTATTAAAGCTTGGTTACTTGGTTATTCTGGTGAGAAAACTAGAGACTTGCTGCAATATGAATTATTTGGACGGATGGAGCAGCAAAAGTTATCAGGCGGTTTAATTCCTGCTGATATGATTGTTGATTACAAAGCTATGGCTGGTACTTCTGGTGCTTTGCGAGAGGTAAGGGTCAAGCATTCAAGTGGTGGTATATCTACATGCCAATTCTGGTCTTATTCTCAAGGTCAACACGCTTTAATGGGTGATAGTGTTGATTGGTACCATATTGATGAAGAACCAAAAGACCAAGGCATATATCCACAGGTATTAACCCGTACAGCTACGGGCGATAGAGGCAGAGGCGGCAGAGGTATATTAACCTTTACACCTGAGAATGGTAGAACAGATTTAGTTGTTCAGTTTATGGACACGCCCGGCAAAGGTCAGCACTTTATACAAAAGGGCTGGGATGATGCGCCGCATTTATCCGATGAAGTTAAAGAGACTTTATTAGAAAGTTTTCCAGTTCATCAGCGAGACATGAGAACTAAGGGTGTGCCGATGTTAGGGCATGGACGTATATATGATATGAGCGAGCAGTTTATAACGTGTGATAGCTTTGAAATACCAAAGCACTGGTTTGTTATTAATGCTATGGATTTCGGATGGGACCATCCACAAGCGCACGTGCAATTAGCTTGGGATAAGGACGGCGATAATTTCTATATAACTCAAGCATGGAAGCAGAGGCAGACGCTACCAGATGTGGCTTATGGTGCTGTTAAGTGCTGGGCTAAAGATGTTATTACTGCGTGGCCTCTTGATGGTTTACAGACTGAGAAAGGTAGCGGTAAACAGCAAAAGAAATATTATGAAGATGCTGGCTTTAAAATGTGTGGTAAGCAAGCTACTTGGCCTGATGGCACGAACGGCGTAGAGGCTGGCTTGTTTGAGATTAGAGATTTAATGCAAAAGGGTAAGTTTAAAATATTTGCTGGCCTTAGAAATGTATTTGAAGAGGTCGGGCAGTATCACAGGGACGAGAAAGGAAAGATAGTTAAAACGCGTGACGACTTGCTAGATGCAATTCGTTACGCGTATATGATGCGCCGTCACGCTGTACAGTTTGACGGTATAGGTAAACAGGATAATAACGTAACAAGAGAATTTGTATCATTATGGTAGATATTAATTTTGAAGATCATGCAAATGTATTGCTAATGATTTCGGAGGCTCAAGAGCCAGAGCAATATAGACGAGAGTTAGTACAGACTCAAAAAGAGTTTATCCTTGAGGATATGTGGGATAACGATATAGCTAGCGCTTTTGATGGTGCCAATAGGTATCGCGGAGAGTTCGATCAGATATCACCTATCAACGACCAGATATCAGGTGAAATGTCTAATTCAGAATTTGCTATTTCTGTAAGCCCTGCTGGTGGTGGTGCCACAGAAGATACAGCAGACGTTTACGCAGGGTTAATACGAAACATTGAAAACATTTCAGATGCCTCTATGCTTTACTCACAACTTGGTGACTCAGTTGTTATGGCTGGGCTTGATGGGTTTGAAATAGTTCAAAGGCATATTGACGCCAACACATTCGATCAAGATTTAATGTTTGAGCCGGTTGCAGACTGGTATAAGTCGGTTTGGTTTGATTTAGCAGCAATTAAGCAAGACAAATCAGATGCTAGATGGGGTATTAAATTAAAAGAAATGCCAGCATCAACTTACGATGATATGTTTCCAGATGGCAATGGTGTATCAATAGGTGACAACCTAAACGATAACAATCAACATAATAATAAGTATGACTCGGTTACTGTTGGTCAATTGTATTACAAGAAAGCCGTAGATATCCCGTTAGTTAAAATGACATCTGGCGCAGTATATGAGAAAGATGAAAAGTTTTTAAAAATACAAGATGAACTAGCGAAGGCTGGTGAGGTTGTTGTTGATGAGCGCTCCAGAAAATCATGGCGCGTATGGTCAAGGCTTCTTGATGGTGGCGGCTGGTTAAAGGATGCAGAAAAAACAGTATTCAGCTATGTGCCTCTAATTCCTGTTTACGGTAACTACTCTAAGTTTAACACTAAAGACATTTACTTTGGTAAAACCCTAAAGCTAATGGATGCACAGCGCGGAATTAACTTTGCAGTTAGTGGTGATACGGAGGATGTTGCCATGTCTCCAACTGATGCTGTATGGATGACTAAGAAGCAAGGGCAAGGTGAAGATTACTCTAAGATGAATATAGATCGCAAAGCTGTAAGGTTTTACGAGGGTGATGACGAGGCAAAAACACCGCCTTTCAAGATGAATAGAAGCGCCGGCAATCCTGCTATGCAAACAGCAATGTCTAACTTTATGGCGTTGTTGAGTGCTACGGGCAACATGGACGACCCAAGCATGGGTAACAACCCTGGCTTACAGTCTGGTGTAGCTATTGATTCGTTAATAGGGCAATCAAATAACGGTAATGTTAAATGGTTTAAGTCGATGGAAATAGCTATTTGCCAAGCGTACCGTATTTGTGTTGACGCTATACCGAGAGTTTATGACGCTACTAGACAGCAAAGAATACTTGGCGAGGATGGCACAGATAAGATTGTTGATTTAAACACAACGGTATTTGATGAGAAAACACAAACAAACGTAGAGGTTAATGATTTAACAAAAGGCGTTTACGATGTTACTTGTTCTATGGGTGCTAAATTCCAAAACCAGCAAGAGAAAGAAAGCGAGCGACTAATGCAGATGCTTGCTGTTGACCCTACTATGATTGATATCTCAAGAGATGTTCTTTATAAAAACCAAGTTGGCTCAGGGATGCAGGTTGTGGCAGATAGAGCGCGTAAGCTAGGTATTCAAAACGGTACTGTTGACCCTAGCGAGTACACGCCAGAAGAACAACAAGAGCAGCAGGCTCTAGCTGAGCAGCAAGCACAGCAACCACCGCAAGAAGATCCAATGATGGTAGCAGCACGAGCGGAAGAAGGTAAAGCTCAAGCTGAATTGATGAAGTCTCAAAACCAGCAGCAACAAACACAGTTAGACGCACAAGCTAAAATGGCTAACATACAATTGGAGCAAGAGAAAATAGCTTTAGAGCGTGAGAAATTGCAGTTAGATGCTGCCAAGTTCCAGCGCTCAGGTGAGGCTAAGTTTAACACTGACTTGATCAATGCTGACCAGAACCAGCAAAAGATTGATTTACAAGCTAACAAGCAGCAGTTCGATGCTATGATGCAAGCTATGGCACAAAAACAAGCTGAAATGGATAGCGCCATCAATAACCTTAAAGTATTAAAAGACGCTATCGGAGCAGATACTATAATTGGAGATACAAATACACAAGCTTACAAAGAGCAAGCCGATATTGTATTAGATAAGCAAGACGAAGAATAAAAAGTAAAGCCCTATTTATTTAGGGCTTACCTCTTTACTAAAGATCACCTCATCAAAGTTTATTCGCGGAGACGAATAGGGTGTAGCCATGCCTTTATACCAATCTACCAAAGGCATAGTATTACCAAGCTTAGATACCACAAACCAAGTAGAATCTATCATCTTGACTTTAATTAATCTCATAACTACCTCACGCTAGGGCTTTTACCCACTGTATTACTAAAACATCTAGGTGCTGATATCATCCTAGTTGCTTGCTTGCCACACTTACAGTCAATCATAGTTACACCATCATCAATAAAGTGCTCTTGTGTTTTATTGCATGTGCTGCATTTAAAACTTCTAATCTTTTTCATCTTAATAACCCATAATATCTATTAGCCTGTGGTAAATATCAGAACCCAGAAAATTAGATAGCGACTCTTTGTCGTCACAATTAAATATATCGGACAATAGCCTTAACTCCTCGCGTATGCCATCGCTATACTTGCTTGTGCCTTTAGTTACCTTGTAATCAATAATATCACCTCCAGCACAAAAGCCGCCATTACAAGGTGCGCTCTCAACAGATTGAACCTCTTCAACCTCATAACCACTAGCCTCTATAAAAGCTCTTAATAGTTTCTCTGTGTTATTCATTATCAAAAAACTCCATTAATTTACTTTCATCAGCACCAGCTTTAACAGCCTCTCTAGCCAGTAAGCTCATTATCTCAATCATATCCTCATACACTACAAACTCTTTATTGTGTAAGTCTGCTTTCTGGTTTATAGTTCTACGTTTGTATTTAATCATTGGTGTTTTCCTCAATAAACTTATTTAGCTTTTCTTTCGAACCAGCGCTGATTGTCCGCCACAAAAACCAGATCATATGCTCTTGCAATAAATATAAGTCATTGACCGGATCGTAATCTTTTAATCTATATTTTTTCATTCTTCTATCTCCTTTAATATTTCCGCAAACAAGGGCTCTCCAGTCTCTGTGTTAAAGATGATGCTGATACTGCCTAAGCCTTTAAACTCCTGAGTCGTACCTCTACTATGGACACCCTTAACAAACTCTACCCTAGGGTTATTAAGAAGTTCATCAATAGTGCGGAGCCTACTTACAGCAAAAGAGCAGTCATCAAGCAGTGACTTTATAAAACTATGTATTCTTGGTGAGGGTTTTATTTCTTTCCTACTTAAAGGTGTATCTATTTCGCCTTTTGGCTCGGCAGTAAGAAACCTATTAAAGAACCACTGTTTAATATTCATCACTCGCACCCTTATCTTCTAAACCATCTATTAAATCATTAAGCCTATCATGATACTTGCTATCTGCTCGCCATCTATCGTAAGTATCTCTCGAATAACGCCACCTATTTAACGCACCAACAACAGACCAACCTTTATTTAATATCTTCAATGTAAATTCATTCAAGATAATGCACCCTTTAATCAGATTATACCGAATATTAAGGATAGCACTCAAATAGTATAATAACAACAGGTCAACGGTTAACCTTTAATAACTGCTCAGGCAATCAATGCCTATGCCTACAAGGTCTTTACACATGAGTGATACTCCGCAAAACGACGAAACGATTAACGAAGAAGTTAACGAGGTAGTCGCAATAAATGATTCTGTACCAGAGTCGGAAACTGGTGAGCAAGCACAAGTTGAATCAGAAGTGCAAGTTGATGAAGTTGAGCTAGCAAAGCAAAAAGCTAACGAAGCGTTTAACAAGCAATACGGTGAAAAGAAACAGTTAGAGCGTGAACTCGCAGCACAACGCGAAGAGAACGCAAAGTTTCAACAAGCCGAACGTGAACGCCAAGCGGCACAGGTTGGAGATATCCCGCCTATGCCAGACGCTTTTGATGAAGATTATGAGATTAAGGTTAAGGCGCGTGATGAGGCTATTATAGCTAACGCTAATTACCAAGCTCAAAATCAAGCTTATTTGCAGCAAGAGCAATTTAATCAACAACAAGCAGCGCAAGCGAAACAGTTGGAAGGTCAAAAAGCGTTACAGGCACACAATGAGAGAGTTAAATCTTTAGGTATTAAGCCAGAGGCTATGTTAGCAGCGGAAAATGCTGTTATGGGTTACAAGCTTCCTAATGATTTGTTAACTCGTATTGCGAGAATGGAATATAGCCCTTTGGTTATTGCCCATTTAGCTGCAAATCCTGTTGATGGGTACGAACTGGCTAATATAGCTAGCTCTGATCCTTATAGTGTTGGCGCGTATTTGAACGAAATAAACGAAAAAGCAAGCGCATTAAAACCAAAAACAAGCAAAACGCCAGCGCCCGCAACTAATTTACAGGGTAACGGGGTAGATAAAGATGCTGGATACTTCAGCTCTATATCAGGCGCAACAATATTATAGGAGCCACTCATGGCTAATAATTTAGATAGTAACATCACTAATAAGGTAGCTCGAATCTTTCTTAAGGAATTCGAAGCAAGCAAAGTGTTATGTAAAACTGTTAACACATCACTTTTAACCCCAGAGTTTACGCCTCAGTTTGGCGAGACAGTTAGATTTAAACGCCCACATCAGTATCGCTCAACTGAGACTGTAGATGGCGATTTAACAGCAGTAAATAAAAACGATATAACTTCAGGCTCGGCACCGGCAACGGTTCAGAACTACATTACCGTGCCTATTGATTGGACAAACCGTGAGGAGGCTTTAGAGTTAGATCAGTTAGCTGAAATCATCCGACCAGCAGCTCAAGAGTGTGTTACTAAGCTAGAGACGAATCTTGGTAAGTTTATGACTGCCAACCTTGGGCTACATAACGGCACTGTTGGTACTGCGATTTCAAAGTGGGGAGACGTTGCTAGCAACCAGTCTCTAATGCAATCTATCGGTGTGCCGATGTCTGGCGAGAAGTACGCTGTAATGAATCCGTTTGCTATTCAGGCGTTAGCTGATACGCAGAGTGGATTAGCTTCAGGTGATAATAACTTGGTTAATACTGCTTGGATGGATGCGCAAATCAGCCGTAATTTTGGCGGCCTTCGTGGCTTAACATCTAACGCACTACCAGCGACACAGTTAGGTGAGTTAGCAGGCGCAACAGGCACTATCTCAGCAACTCCAGACGGCACTTACTTAACAGCTAAAGATAGTATGACTCAGTCGGTTACTTTAACAGGGCTTACAGCTTCAACTGTTGGTGCTGTACGTGCAGGGGACACGATTGAAATTACACAAGCAGATCGCTCTCGGTTAAATGTAATGACACGCGAGATCGCTTTTGATCAAACAGGTCAAATCAAGTGGACTTACAAGGTGGTAACTGGTGGAGATACTGACGGCGGCGGCAGCGTAACAATTACTGTGGCGGCAGCGGCTATCAATGAGACTGACGGTCAATACAACAATATTAGTAATCCAATTCAAGCTGGCGATACTTTTGAAATCCTTGGTACAGCAGCATTAAGTACTCAGGCTTCATTGTTCTACCATAAAGACGCTATTGGTCTTGGTACTATTCGTTTACCTAAGCTGCACACTTGGGACACAGTTATTGAAAGCTCAGACGGCTTCTCAATCAGAGTAACTAAATACTCAGATGGTGACGCTAACAAACAATCAATTCGTTTTGACTTGTTACCGACTTTCTCTGTGCTTAACCCTCAATTTGGCGGTACATTCTGGGGCGCTTAATAGAGCAATAGTCATAGCCGTTTATATAGCGGCTATTATCAATTACTTTAGGAGCTAAAAATGAGCATTATTCAAATGTACCATAAAGACGGACGTTCAATACCTGTCTCTACAAATCCTGATAGCATCCAGAGAATGAAAGATTGTGGGTTCTCAGAAAAAAAACCAGTTAAGAAAGTCGTTAAAAAGCCAACTAAAAAGGCTGAGTAATGGAAACCGCACAACAAGTTATTAACGATGCTTTACAAGAAATACTTGTGCAAGCATCAGAGCAGCCTATTCAAACTGTAGACTTTCAAACTGCGCGTAGATATTTAAATCGCATGATGACCACTGTTCCTTTTTCTGGTCTTGGCTATACGACTGTAACCCTACCTAGTGACTTAGTAACTATTCCTGATGCGGCATTAGAGGGTGTAGTTTTCAATTTAGCTAAACGCTTGCTGTCTACTTACGATATGCCGCTAACTGCTGAGTTACTACAAAGCGCCAAAGACGGACTTAATGAGATCAGGCGTATCACGGTAAAAGTTCAACCTACAAGCATGCCTTGTACGCTACCTATTGGCAGTGGTAATGAGCAAGAAAACACATTTAATAATCAGCACTTCTACCCATGCCCTAGTGATGAAATAGCAACAGAGCAAGGCGGCTCTATTCTTCTTGAGAGTGACACATAATGGCAGATCAAAAAATAAGTAACTTCAATGTAAGTACCTCGCTAAATAATAGCGATTTATTCACATTTGTAGTTAATGGCACAAATAAAAATATCACTTTCTCTAATTTGCAAACATCATTAGGAGTGCTGGGTAAGCTTTCACAGGTTGGCGACCCGTTAGGTGTTCCAATTTTAGAGGTTGAATCTCCAAGCGTTTACAATATCCGTAACCTAGAATCATCTAAGGGTGTTATCGCTAGTGTTAGTGCTCAAAATGGGGTTAACTTGGCTTGTAATTTCACACAGCCAACAGCTACGGGTGCTATAAACCTAATAGAGGATTTAAACAGTCCTATTTATAATTTTAGAGGGATAAAAACAGAGGAGCCAATAAGTGCAGAGGTTGACGAAAACGGCTTTATTGTTATATCGCAATCAACATCACCTTTAGCGCAAACAAACACGGTTATAGTGTCTGATATTACAGATTTCCCAGATCCAGTTGGTGGGGTTATTACACTAGAGGATGATACTAACTATATTTTAGTTCAGCCCATAACAACATCAAATAGATTTGTTTGCGGTGCAAATGGAACTATAACCGCTAACAACCCTTTTTCTCCGTTTTTCACTTACACAGGGAGCGATACTTTTTTTACAGGGACGGAGGTTAATTTTGCCTTTAGGTTAGTGGCACTTAATTGCCCTAATGCAACTCTTTTTGATTTTAGCTCGCCTTTGTCAGCCTCTACTATAGGTATGGACACGGTAACGGTTATATCTTGTGACACTGTCGGTTTTATTGATGACTTAAGGTCTTTTAATGTAACTAATGTTGGCGTGTTTTCAGCAAATCAAGGGCTAGTAGTGGCAGGGACTACTAACTGGAGCGTATTTAGCGCTACCAAATTAAGAATAGAATCCTCTAACGCAACTTTTGTTGGTATTGATTTTGCCACGTCACTACATCAGGCCGTTGAGCTTCCAGATTTAATACTAAGAGCACCTGTAGGAGCTGTTGGTATATCAGGCTTATCGAGCAGTGGTAATATGGTTACTGGTGATATAGCAACAGTTAATAACGGCGAATTCTCAGGTGGAATTACCCCGCTATCAGGTATAACTAACTCCGATGTCAGATGGGACTTTTCGGGAAATTCTGGTATAGCTGATAGCAGAACCGACTCAATTATAGGACTTGTTGATAACTCACTTGCTACAAACATAACATCATCAAGTACAGATGGAAGTAATGCTGTAAAGGTGAATGGAGTATGGACTGACGAGGGTAGTAGTAGATTTTCTGCGGACTCAACAGGGCGGATAACTTACATAGGCGAGAGAGGTACAGTATCACCGCTTGACGCCACGTTAAATGTAGAAATGGACTCAGGAAGTAACGACACTATTGCCGCTTACTTGGTTGTTAACGATGTAGTAATAAGGGCGTCCGAGGGAAAGGCAACAGTTAGCTCTAGCCAGCCGGGTACTATTGTCTGTCAATGGCAGTATACATTCTCAGAGGGTGATTACTTAGAGTTGTGGCTAGAGAACCAGACTGATACCACTGATATCGTGGCGTTATCTGGCGCACTAAGGGTCAACTAAATGCCTAAAATATCCATACCTATAGATAATGGTTTTTATGTTAGCGATTCTTTGCCGTTAAGTAACCAGCTTTGCACTAACTGGTATGCTAATACACCACAAGTACAAGGTGCGTTGTCTGCTGGTAATTTATATGGCAGCGCGGGCTTAACTCAGTTATTAACTACCGGTGAAGTGAAGCAGGTTAATAGAGGTATGCACGTTAAGGCGGGCAAGCCTTACTTTCTTAATGGCACTGATTTAATTCGTGTTGATCGAAGTGTTGATGAGTTCGGTGTAGAAACCTTTACTAATGTAACGCTAGGAACTATACCGGGCGATGAACGTGTAAGCATGGCCGATAACGGTACGGAGTTAATGGTGCTTGTACCTGGTGGTAATGGTTACATTATAGATGAAACTAGTGGTACTCCATTCGTACAGATTACAGCGCCAGGCTTTACTTCTAGCGGTGACCCTCAAATAGTAGTTTTTATTGACTCGTATTTTGTTTGTTCAACTGATAGTAAAAAGTTTATTCGCTCAGATTCTAATCAAGGCACTGTATGGAATGCGCTTAACTTCTTTACGGCAGAGTCAGACCCGGACGATATTGTAGGTTTACAAGTTTACAATAATAAACTGTTTGTT
>CERP01004285.1_pt1 | contig 12491 bp, 18 predicted proteins | sample 530801 | NCBI WGS metagenome assembly CERP01 (sample SAMEA2620991, study PRJEB7988) | marine metagenome | biome: marine biome (ENVO:00000447); feature: surface water layer (ENVO:00002042); material: "saline water (ENVO:00002010), including plankton (ENVO:xxxxxxxx)" | depth 5 m | reverse complement strand
CTGTCTAAAACGCAGTATAGCCTGAGTCATCGAATCCGCCAAGTCGTCATGTTCTCCGTTGGGAAACGCAGCACATTCCTCCATAACTTCATCAGCAAAATTGGTCTCAGGAGCCCAAACCATGCCGCTCTCAAATACAGGCGCACAGGCGTGCATACGAGTGAACTTGTCAGCGCCCCTGCTAGGCGTAAATGGCGTCACAGGAATGCCCAGACGACGCAACTCCTGAGTCAAGGGCATGCCACTCGCCTTCTGCTCAATCAAAACCATGTCAGGCTCATACAGGTTGTATAAATCATTCGCCTGAGCCTTCAACTCAGGGAACTCCCAGCGACCACGCACCGCGTCCAGCAACACAATGTGGTCCTCTCGCGTCTCATCGTGATGAAATATGCCCCACGTCGTAATCGCACTGTAGTCAGCACGGTCACTCTTACTAAACGCCGTGTCATAACTCTGAATGATGTAGCTACATGCAGGTGGATCGTCCTTTTCCCAAAGGTTCCACCATTCACGCTTAATAATCGCACCCTCTTCAGCAGTAGGGTTCTGCATGTACTGGGCGTTCCACTTGCCAACAGGAATAGACGCCTTGACGCCCTCAAGCTCATCCAAAGACCAATACTCAGGCCACAACGGATCACCAGAAGGCATGATCGCAGGAAACTCAACAATCTCCCACTTGTCCGCGCCTTTCTCGCTCTGCTTGGACAAAACCTTCGCAGTCAAATCCCTAATGGACCAACGCGTCATAACAATAATAATCGCGCCACCGGGCTGCAAACGCTGACGTGGGCCAGACGTGTACCACTCGTAAATGCTGTCCAAAGCAGTCACACTGAGCGCATCTTGCTCAGATACAGGGTCATCAATGATCGCCAAGTCAGCACCACGACCCGCCAAAGCACCACCCACACCAACAGCATAATACTCGCCGCCACCATTCGTGCTCCAACGACCACTCGCCTTCGCGTCAGACGCCAGCGTCACATCAGGAAAAACCTGCCTAAAGTCATCCGTCTCAATCAAGTTCTTGACCTTACGGCCAAAACCAACAGCAAGCTCAGCCGTGTGAGTCGCCTGAATAATCTTCAAGTCAGGGCGTCGCCCCATCAACCACGTCGGAAACAAATAACTCGCAAACTCAGACTTCGTGTGACGCGGAGGCATATTAACGATTAAACGCTTGATCTTACCATCCGCTACAGCCTGCAACTTCTCAGCGTAAATCTTGTGATGCCTGCCCTCAATAAACTGAGGCCAAACATGCTTCACAAAATCCATGAAGCCCTTTTGCTTCTCGGCGCGATTATCAAGCGAATTCAGGCGCTCTAACATAGGAGCAACTTTCGCAAGCTCCTCGTCCGTCAGATACTCCGTGAAATTGCTCAAGTCATTCATTTTAGAGCCTCAATGAGCCCAAAAAGTTATCAATGCTAGGCGTTACAGCACCACCCATCGCAAACTGCTTAGGTCCTCGAACTTTCAAACCCTGAACGTCACCGCGCATAGTTGGTGAAGCAGGAGCAGAGGGCGACCTAACAGGGCGATCCGCTATCGAAAGACCACTGGTGCTCTCCTCGCTACCCCCGTCAGCAGCTATAGGCATGCAAATGCCCTCAACCGCATCAAACTCAAATCCCGGCTCGCAGACGTTAATTTCCTCGTCAGGGCCACCTTCAGGCATATCTCCACCTAAAATGCTATTAACGCTCCGACCGCCACTTCTGTCAAAGTCCACAACGTCACTGTCTAATTCAGACACACTGCCGTCTTCGTTGACGTAAAATTCACGACCATCCTCAGCAATAAACCCTCTCTCAGTGGTCATGCCATAAGGGTCAAGATCAGCAGCCCTGCTATTCGCGTCGTACAAAGTCTCGAAGCTCTCAAAATCCTCGTCAGACATCGTACCGCCCGGAAGGAACGAGGACGGATCTTCAGAAGCCAAGAAGTCTTCAGCAAACGTGCTCATTGTGGAGGTATCAAAGCCAGTATAGTTACCCTCATCGTCAAACTGAGCAGTAGCACCGTTTTCAAGAGCAGACATATGGCTATCAGCCAAAGCCTTACGATCAGCTGTGCTCAGCCTCTCCATCTGCCGCCCAAGAACACCACCAACGGGAATGCGCGCGACAATGCTCGCAAGCGTGCCAATAACCCTATTGCTGATTTTTTCCAATTTTGTGGGCTCAATTTGAGCCGTCAAAGAATCGCGGGCACGGGTAATCGCATCGCCCTCGACGCCGCTATCGGCAACTCTAAAACTATCAGCATCAGCATCAACATCTGCTGATGCAAGAGAACCTACCGTAAATTCAGCAGAATCATCAACATCAGGATTAATGACATTAATGTCGTCATACCCCAAACGCTCTGAAATTTCATCTAGCAAACTGAGGTCCCCTTTAGTCATCGGCTGGCCCAGAACCGTGGGGTCCTCGTAGCCAAGAATGTCATACACATCAGGAGTGATTTCGTCTCCAATGCTAAATACTTTATCGTCCCCTATAGGATCATAATCTGCTGGATTTCCAATAATCGATGCACCAGAGGACTCTAAAGAAATCCCAGCTTCATCTTCCGCCTCAAGAGCAGACGGAATAGGATCATAATCTGCTGGGTCTCCAATAGTCGATGTACCAGAATTCCCAGCAAGAATAGAACCAATTCGCGTCAGCAACTGATTATTCGCCCCAGTTCCCGTCGAAGCAATTTCATCATACGGGTCAAACACATCCTCAAAAACAGGGAAGTTGGATGCAGGGTCTACGCCGCCTGTAGCACCTGCCGCCTGATCACCAGAATAAGTGATCGGAACATCATCCGCTGGAGTAAACGGAATGGGGTCAAAATCTGCCGGATTGCCAATAGTCGATAACCCAGAATCAACATCAAAGCCCGCAGGCGCAGGAGGCGTCGCAGGGACTGTCGGATCGCCAAGACCCGCAACCTCACGGGCAAGAGCCGCAGAAGCAGCACGAGTGCGAGCCTCCTCAGCATTAGCACGAGCCTCTTCCGCAACATAGTCAGTCTCAGCTACATTAAGATCCGCGAGACTCGCATGATTAACACCTCTAGAGTCAGTAAACGTAGGCGCTACAGTAGGATCAACAATGGCGTCAGAAGTCGCACTACCGCGAGCAAGGGAATCAGCGTAACCACTATCATCCGCAATAGTTACACTGCCACCACCAGTCGTCCCATACTCCGTGTTGCCAATGCCAGACTCATAATCAGCAGCCGTTACGGTGCTGCTAGACCCGCCAATACCCAAATCAGCGTCCATCTTATCATCAAAACCAGTCGAAATAGGATCAAAAGCTTCTCTCGTACCAGTGCCGCCGCTCTCAATCGGATCATACGAAACAGTGTCGCTAATCGGATCAAAAACATAATCAGAATCGTCAGGAATAGACGCAGCCAAGCCCGGATCAACCTCGCCAACATCATAACCAGTGTCATAAGTATCAGCCGAAGGCTCACTTTCGCGACCAAAGCCAAACGGGTCCGAATAAGCGCCAAGACCAATATCAGGACCGGAACCACCAAAAGCATCAAGGCCAGTGCTAGCACTACCTCCAATGCCCAAGTCAGCATCTAAATTGCGACCAACAACCGGAGTCGGAGCCGTGTAAATATTACCAGTGCCAAAAGTGTCATCAATCAAAGCCGGAGGCGTAACCGCAACCGGATCAAGTGCAGGTGCAGGAGGCGTGTAATCAGGCTCAGATCGGGCAGCTTCTACAGTAGTAGCAAAATCAGCAGGGCGGGATGGAGGTCTCGGAGACGCAACAGGAGCTGGGGCCGGGGAATAATCGTCATAGCCAGAATACTCGTCACCCGTGTCAAAACCAGAAATATAATCATCAGTCATTGAAAAATAGTCGTCATTGGCAGAAATGGGCGCTTCAGGCTCTTCACCACCACCGCCACCGCCGTCACCCTTAAAAGTGCGAGGATCAAAAAATGCGTTGAATGCAAAAGGGTTATACATCATTTATAGTGCTCCTTACAAAGTATGAGCCAACATTTTCATAGCCCCTACCCCCCAATACCCCATTGAAGACCCGTGGATCAAGATTCGATGTCTGACCAACTCGAACGTCAACAACATCCTGACCCTCAGCCCACTCCTCAAACAACTCAAGCAGCTGAAGCCCAACACGCGTTCCCCGCTTGTCAGGCACAACATACCACAAACTGTCCTCAGCAATTAAATCACGGCTAAAGTAGTAGTCATGAACAATACCCGCAAAAACCCCAACAGGACGTTCACCCTCCCAAGCAAGCCAAAAAGCCTTGCTCGCCATCCGCGTGAAACTCTCAGAGTTCTCTAACAAATAATCCAGATCAAGACTCAAATGACGATGACCACTCTCCGCATGCGCCATGCGACCCAAAGCAACCACCGCTTCCTGAACCGCAGGGCGGAAATCACGAACACGCTCAAGCGTAATCAAATCCTTAGACACCGCCAATACCACGAGACATCATGTTCATCCTTGGACCCAGCTGAGGCATCTGACCCTGCTGTGGCATCATTTGAGAACCCATCATTTGAGCCATAGGATTCTGCGCCATAGGAATCTGAGGAATCGGTATCTGAGGAACCTGCGGCATCATCTGAGGAACTTGCGGCATCTGAGGACGGCGAGACTGCATAAACTGCCTAAACCCCTGACGACCACGAACACTGCCACCAAATGCACCGCCCAAACCCTGATTCACCTGAGGTGCCTGAGGCATCGGAGGACCACCCATAGGTGGCATACCGCCCATAGGCATCGGAGAACCCATCGGACCGCCCATCGGGGGCATCATCGCTACACTCATCTAAATCTCCAAAATAGCCGCTAACTCAACGCAACCGTAACAAACAAACATAAATCAATCAATAACCTCCTCCAACAACCCATTGCGCAACATACTACCAGCCAAAGCATCACGGCTATGGTAACAATACGTCCCTCCACTCCACTCACACATCTCCATCGCCAATCGACGCATGAAAACACGCTCATCACCACCGCCCAAACGATGACGGTCCTGCATCACAGGAACAACCTCGCCAGCACTCTGAGCAAAAAACTCAAAATCATCGCCGTAATTCAATCGGTATTTAGGCATCTAACCAGTGTACCCCTTGGTGTCTGATCCCGTCATAATGTTACTCTCATCCGCCAAAATCTCAAGAACAACTCCGCTGGACAAGGTGACAATAGCGATGCACCAGCGCGTTCTCTACGTCTCTCTCAAGCACCCATATCCTCCACCATTTGTATTCTTTCCCCTATCCAGCGCATGACAGGCACAGCCATGCTGTTGCCCATTGCCTTGTAACGCGGACCGTCTGCTGCTGGCTTGTTTCTGTATTCAATGTCCGTGTAGCCATCAGGGAAGCCCTGCAGCCGCTCACACTCTGTTGGAGTTAGGCGGCGGACTCGCATATTACTTTCAATCATTAAATGGTTAGCAGATACATCCTGATGCGTAATAGTGCCACCAGCGTTGCTGGCTCTTGTCAGAGGCCCAATTACATTAAGAGCCACCGCTGGCGTCTTGCTCTTATCCAGTGTCGGCGTCACCTCAGTTGGCACACTGTCACCTTGGTTTGCGCTGTTCTGTGCGCCGAAGGCTATGGGCAGGGTTTCTGTGGTTGGGTCGTTTGCGCTTCCAGTGCGCGCTGCAACGCGCTGGGCAGCTTCTTCCCGCGCTTCTCTGCTCGGCGCAGGATGCCCTGACAGGCTTTCGCGCTCAAAAAGAACCGCTGCGGCACGTCTCCAATCTCCAAGGTATCCGACAACAAACACACGACGGCGTCGCTGGGCCACTCCGAAGTATTGAGCGTCCAGCACTCGGTAGGCGAACCCATACCCGAGTTTCCCCAACGCGCCGAGGAAGGTTCCAAAATCCCGTCCCTTGTTGCTGGACAAGACGCCAAAGACGTTCTCCCAAACCAGCCATCGGGGCTGATAGCATTCAGCAATGGCAAGATAGGTGAGCATGAGGTTTCCGCGTGGGTCATCAAGTCCTTTGCGAAGTCCTGCGACTGAGAATGATTGGCATGGGGTTCCTCCGACAAGAAGGTCAATTGGTTCATTGGGCCATTCCTTAAACTGTGTCATGTCGCCAAGATTGGGGACGCTTGGGTAATGATGATCCAGCACTGCGCTTGGAAACTTTTCGATCTCACTGAACCATTGCGGTTGCCATCCGAGTGGGTGCCAAGCAACCGTCGCCGCCTCAACACCGCTGCACACTGATCCGTATTTCATATTTCTACTCCCACCTGCTTAAACACCATCTTCGCCATCCCGACGTATCGCTCAAAGTCTACGTCACTGGGGAAGCTGTCAGGAGGATCACTGTAATCATTGTTGCCGAACTGAACAGACTCAACACAGTCTAGGTTTAGCAAAATCTCCCTTGGTGGAGACATCCCATCACCAGTGTAATGCCGATCACGCATGTGTCTTACAAACTTAGCCACAATCTTACCTTCTGTTAAGTTTTAATTTCGGCGCATTCAGTGACTTCGCCTGAAACGCAATTACGCGAATAGAAGTCACCTATCTGCCCGTCTTCTGCATCCATTTGACCGTATTCTCGCGCTTGATCTTTATCGTCGCATTCGTAAGTACGTTTGACTTCGATAAGCGATTGGAAGGTAATTTCAAATTTCGGCACCTGTTGTTCCCCTCTTTCCATTCTGCGTGGTACGCTATGGGAATGTAAGGGACCCGTCAATGGATTTTTTTGAAAAATTTTTTGAGCACCCCCATAGGTCCCGCAGAAACCCAAAAACCCCCTAAGGACACGTAGCTTTTTCTGAGGTGGCTGTTTGCGGGAAACAGTGTGTAGGGCCTTGCCCGATACGCGCTCAGAGCAAGGGGGGTGCATAGCCCCCATATGCCCCCGATACAGACAATTGTTCGGCTTGGCTAGGGTACCTTAGAAAAGTAAAAGGCCCGCACGTGGCGGGCCTCTGAGCGGCTCTCATGGGTATCTGACGCTTAGCGCGCCAATGTTTCTATTCGATTGTGCCACCATTCAAACAAGTTATCGGATAGGCCCGCCCATATTGAGGGATTGCCTATGCGATGGTCTGGCAACAGCGTCGCGCCGTCAGTGGTGGTTTCGAATTCAAGTGGCACGCGGTAAGACGTATGCGCTGTGCCATCGCCGTATGATGCGCCGTTGGCCTGTTGCGTACTGGTGATAACACCCGCATCGCCAATGCGTGAACGTATCTCAGACACTGCAGCGCGCACCCGTTGTTCACTACATCCTGTCGCGTCCATGATGTCTTGTGTTGTCGCGCCGTCCAACGTGCGCATCATTGTATACTGGACGCCAACACGCGCGCCGCGTCTAAATGGTTGCTCTGGCGTATCGGTCACAATTGTTCGTGTGCCGCTCTCAACGCGCGTCGTGTTTGTGTGGTCAAACAGGTTCAACAGGAACTGCACCCAGTTCCAAATTTTGTCTGTTTCAATCGTGCCTGCGCCTTGGCGGAATTCAATCGTGCCGCGACGCCAAGTTTGCAGATTGACGGTAGTGAATTTGCCGAAATCCAAGTCACTGATGGTAGTTGCCGCATCAACGCGCGCTAGCGTCAGCGGCATGCAATAGCGATTGTTTGTGCGTGAACGAGGGTGCATCTTATTGATTGTATTTTGCTGGCGCGTGTAGCGGTGCATAACGTCTTTGACGGCTGCAACGTCCATGGGGTCTGCGTAGTATTGGCCCACAACATAGCGGCCAGTGCGCTCCTTAACGTCAATACTATCGCCACAAAAGCGCGTAGGTGACATCTCAATCAAAGGCGCATTGCCAATGTGAACATGCAAACCGCATGCGCGATTTACAGAAGCGCCCGCGCGTTCAATCGCGACGCAAACCTTTTCGATATATTCGTATGCAAACTGACAATCTGCCAAAGGCGGCAACACGATTTCAGCGTCAACAGATGGCGTACCATCCGGTTTTACGTCGCATCCGCGAATTTCAGCGCGGTTCAATTCGCGTTTGATTGCTGCGATACTTGCACCGCTTGTTTCTATTTCAATTCCAAATGTGTAAGCCATTGTGCTTTCCCTTATGCTTTGTTGCGACGCTGAAAGTCTATTTCAGCACAAGCGCGCTTACCTTGCGACGCCTTGTTGCTGTTGTATCCGCGAATGAGGTTGGCTGGCGTTTTGTATTCAACAAAGGCGTCAAGCATATCATTGTGGCGCTTTGTGTTAGCAATCGCGAAACGCACCGAGTTTGTGCGTGCTACTGTTGGTGTTGCCGCATGATCATCTTCACAATCAATGAAAAGGCCTTCCACTGTTTCCACTGGAAGGTAGATTGATAAATCGTAAGTCATTGTTTTTACTCCGTTTTTGCTAGATTATAGGGCAAAGCTGCCGCCCTATGTCCTATTGTATGCCCTATATTATCCCATAAAGCAAGGGATATTGTGGGGCAAGGCGAACAATTGTTCGGGTTTCCGCTCTGAGCGTGCCGCGCGGAGCTATTCAATCGGCACAAAAAAAACGCGCCGTCAAAGAGAACGCGCGCGATCATGTGTATATATGTGTGTATATATCTATGTATATATAGATATACCCCGACCCCGAAGCCCGAAGCCCGAAGCCCGAAGCCCGATCAATAGTGATTCCACCCGAAGTCCTTAGTGAATTCCGCTTTGGTATATCCGTTCGCTGCTACTACGTTGATTGAATCGTAACCTCCCATGTTATCATGGCGAACATACCCGACTACCCATCCGTTAGCCTCCTCCGAAGTGTCGGCCTCGTGCAACTCCACGCTCTCTACGTTCCCGTCGCTCCAATCCATTCCTAATACCTTATAACTCATGCTACCTCTCCTTTTTCCCATGACCATTTTGCTACATCGCAAAGATCTTCCCATGCCTTGCGCGGCGTCCCGTCGTGATAGTTAGGCGTGCGCTCTAGGTCCCGTTCATAGGCGGATTGCGCGGCGCTCATGCTGCATCCTCATCCGTCAAAACTTCCCATGCGTGTTCAAGTGCCTCTTGTTCGCTATCAATCCCATAACAAGTGAAGCAATGGTAATCGACCCACTGCCCTCCGATGGGCGTTTGCAAGTTAAATGTGGCGCTCTCGTTCCACTCAATGCGAAGGTGGTTGCCCTCGTGCTCTACTTCCCAATGTTTCATCTTAAAACTCCTCCACTAGAATTTCCACCACGCGCTTGTCGTCTTTGCTTTGGAGCGCGTCTCTCAAATTGTCATTCTCCAAAGCAATATCGGGATCGACCGCGATATCATGGCATAGTTGCAAGAATTGGCTCTTAGTCATCGCCTGTCTCCTCTTACCTAGACTAATCCCACACTATCCCACACAATATAGGACGTCAATAGAAAAAATGCAGAGTTAGTGAATTTGTTGCCGGGCGCGAGTCGCGGACAATTGTTCGTCTTATTCTGCCGGGGAGATCTGCCCGGGGAGATTCGCGCCGGGGAATGTCCGCCCGGGTCAAGTTGTCGGACAATTGCTCGGGTTTTACTCCCCGGCGACCCGACCAACCCGGAACCCGGAACCCGGATCCGATCCCGAACAAATGCTCGGCTTACGCTGCCCGGGATGCTCGGCCCCGATTAACCCGAACAAGTCTCGATGTCCCCGGAACCGATCCTGGAGCCCGAACCCGAACAAGTTTACCCCGATTCGACCCCGATACCTCGAAAGCCCCGATGCTCTGAGCGGCCTTGTGGGGCCCGATAAGGGCCTTTGCGCACCCCGACTACCTAAAAGGCCCGACTTGGCCCTGTAGACCCCCTTAGAACGGCTCTGAGGCGGGCTCAAGCCCCGCCCCGCCAAGCGCAGCGCCTATTCTGGGCCGTCTTCGCTATCGTATGTTATGCTGATTTGTTCGGCTTCTATGGGATCATCTTCAGGCGTTACGTCAACCATTCGGTTTTTAGCGCGTTGCATGAATTCCTGTAGCTGCTCAACTATCTGTTCGCGGCTGAGATTGTCAACATGTTCGTGCGTTACGTGGCTACGGGCCACCATAAGCCCCGTTACTTTCAGGCGCAGTTCTTCTGCTTTGATCGCTGCTGAGAAGTTCCCTGCCTGCCATGCTTCGTCTCTGAGTCTCTGCATATCCCGAACAGATTTGGTTACTGAGACGCCGTATTTCGTTTCGAGTTCTTGGCGCATTTCTTCCATGCGCTCCCGAACAACTGGGTTCTTGAGTAGCTGCACGGCTCTGACGTTTGGCGACTTGTACCCTGCGGCTCTTGCGGCTCCTGTCTGGGTCATATCCTTGTGGATGTAGTTGTCCAGAAACTTCTGTTGTTGTGGCTGCAATCTTCTGCCACCTTTTTCGATTTGCTCACCAACTTTAGGCATTTTGTGAATCCGAACAATTTATCGCTTTACGCTTTTCGGGGAATGGCCTGACGAAACTTTCGCTTTTGTTGCTCCAGTATTTTTCGCCTTCTATGTCGATCCAATATACGATATTTGACCTGTCTTTGATTTCTGCGACTTTCATCCCTACGCCATTGGCAATTATTACATCACTGTCTGTGCGCTGTGACTTGACCTTCATTTTTGCATATTGCCCTACTGTTAGTTTTCGGGCTCTTGCGGGTTTTCCGATTGAATAGATATCTGGCTTTCGGTTTTTGGACATTGATTTTGATCTTAGCCCTGACCACGCGACATTTCCGCTTTGATCCACCCAAGTGATTAGGGTTGCCATGTCGCCTCTTAGCTTGGATTTGTACTGCTCTATTTCAGCAACCCTGAAGTGCTGAACGGTCATGCTCTTTCCCCGACCCGAGATTGACCAGAACACGTCCCCGACGTCTGGCGTGGAATGTAGGTAAACCTTATATTGACCTTTGCGGTCTTGCAGCGGCTTTGGGAATTCCATTTGCAAACCTTTCTTGGTTTTGGCTCCACTACCTGTGGACGCTCCCAATATTTACCAGATCACATCTTGACCGTCAACAGAACCCCGACCGTATCACATCAACATCAAGGTTTGAGAATCAAATCATATATGGCGGGATTATAACCGCCTATATATATATATATAGGTGACGTGACTTGACGCGTTGACGTAAACTAGATCCTTGATTTAGATGGCAGAATATAGCGTTTTACGTCAACTTGCATTTTTGTCGCGGTTGACGTAAATCTGTAAAACACTGATTTCATTCAAAAAAGAGATTTACGTCAACTACGTCAATTTTGACGTGGATTTTTTCTGACGTAGATTTCCTTTTAAAATCAATGGCCCTTCATTTTCTGCTTTTCCCTCTTGGCGCTGTTTCTGGCCTCATAAATTTTTTTACATTACCCCATTGACCGCACCATACTGCATGGGTATATATGGGACATTCTAACAACAAGCGGAAAGGGGCATATGATGTCACGCTACGATGGAAACACTGCTAAGGGCCGCATTTTGCGGGAGTTCACCACTGACTTTTTTGACGCGAACGAGCCTGTTCGCCGTTACTTCCGACTGTGGTTGGACGGCTCTTATTTGGGCGAAACGCATTACCGCATGAACGTCGAGTTCATCAACGGCAGTGCGCATGATCGTAAGGCGATGCGTTCTTTTGTTATTCGCGAGTTTTGCCGTTACACTGCGCACGATGCAGATTGTTCCCCGTCTTATGCGCAGCGTGTTCTTGTGAATGGTTTGTTGCCCGATGCGTTGGCGACACTCACTGATCTTTTGATTGACGACGCCATTGAGTTTGGCGCGTCACAGTTGGAGGCAGCATGATGGATTGGACAGCAGCAGAAATTCTTGGTGAGATGGAGAGTCTGGGTTTCGAACTGGATTGCTACGCAGATGATCCCGAAGGCTCGTATCAGATCAAGTGCAAGCTAGAGGACCTTCGAAGGATGTATGATGACCTTCGAGCAAGCGAGAGGGAAGCGTGATGGATATGCAGGAATATTACGCGCAGCTAGTTGGCTGCAAGATCGTTGGCTTTCGCTTTGAGGAGGACGAGTGGACGAACGATCCCTTCCCGACGTTTGTTCTTGAGCGCGGAGGGCAGCGCGTCAAGCTGTCCCTGTCGATTGATGCTGAAGGCAACAATGGCGGATTTGGTTTTATTGAGGAGGCAGCGTGATGTTAAAGGATAGACGCAAGCAATGGCAAAAAGACTGCATCAATTACAGTTGGTCACGTTGTGGCACTGTTGCGACTGAGCGCGGCTATAGCACCCCGACACGTTTGAAGCGCGTTAATGCTATGTTAAAATCTAACGAGCATCAGGCTTCAATCATTTGGGAGAATTTAGAGTTAATTGAAAGACATAAGGAGGCCGCATAATGTTATATATGGCATATGGAATGAACACGAACCGCGATGCTATGGCTGCGCGTTGTCCTAAGGCGAAACCGTTGGGCGGGTTTTACCTGCCCGACACGCGGCTGGTGTTTCGCGGCGTTGCTGACATTGTACCCGACGAGAACACGGTTTGC
>CERP01003189.1_pt1 | contig 12495 bp, 18 predicted proteins | sample 530801 | NCBI WGS metagenome assembly CERP01 (sample SAMEA2620991, study PRJEB7988) | marine metagenome | biome: marine biome (ENVO:00000447); feature: surface water layer (ENVO:00002042); material: "saline water (ENVO:00002010), including plankton (ENVO:xxxxxxxx)" | depth 5 m | reverse complement strand
ATCTTTTACTCTGGGTCGGCATGTATGTATCCAGAGCACAATCAACTAGACCCTGATAACCCAGACTGTCGTGAGGAATCCGCATACCCTGCAGCACCGGACTCCGAGTATGGATGGGAGAAACTCTTCTCTGAGCGTCTCTACTTTGCTTACAATCGTAACCATGGCATCCCTGTTCGGGTTGCTAGGTATCACAATATCTTCGGACCTGAGGGAACCTGGGACGGTGGCAGAGAGAAAGCACCAGCTGCAATCTGCCGTAAAGTTGCTCAACTCCCGGAGTCAGGTGGACCTATCGAGGTGTGGGGAGATGGGTTACAAACTCGTTCTTTCCTGTTCGTTGATGAATGCATCGAAGCAACTAGAAGACTGATGGACAGTGACTTTATGGGTCCTGTGAACATTGGTTCTGAAGAGATGGTTACTATTAATCAACTTGTAGATATTGCTGCTGAAGTTGCAGAAAAAGAAGTTTCTAAAAATCATATTGATGGACCTCTAGGTGTTCGTGGTCGTAACTCTAATAATGATTTGATTCGTGAAAAGTTAGATTGGGATTATCAGATGACTCTTAAAGAAGGTATTCGTTACACATATTATTGGATCAACGAACAAATTGAAAACACTTATGAATTGTATTCGGAGCAAAATTGATATGGATATTCAACCTTTTATTTTTAATTGGAATCGACAATTTGAAAAAAGTTGTGCGATTGAAGATGCACTAAAACCTATTTTCAATAAGGTCACCGTAATTAATAGTGATGACAATAATACTCGTGAAGGATGGGTTGATATTGGAGATGAATCATATTTTAGTGATCAATTTAGGAAAGCATTAGATCTTTTTGACGGTGATGTTCTTTTTCATATTCAAGGTGATGTCGTTTATGATAAGTGGGAAGAACTTGTTGAAGATGCAAAAAAATATTTTGAGCATTATAATGCCGGAATTTATGCGCCAAATATTGACTACACTTGGTATTCTGCAGAAAACTCTGATATAGACACGTTAGCATCCGATCATCCAAATATAAAAATGGTCGCGTCCACTGATGAAACTGTTTGGTTCATTAAGAAAGAAATTATTCAAGAAATGCTTGATCGTAAAGTAAATTTTTCAAATAATAAAATGGGATGGGGATGGGATTTAGTTCTTGCAGCAATTTGTTTTTCAAATTCTCGTCCAGTAATTCGAGATTATAATCATACAATTGATCATCCTAGAGGGACAGATTATAATAAAGAACAAGCAGGACAAGAAATGTATGACCTGTGGATTTCATTAGAAGATGACATCAAAAAAATAGTTTCGTATATTAAGGGTGATAGAGAAAAAATTTCCGAATATTTCAAATGAATAAACTAGTTTTATACCATCATCTTGGATTGGGTGATCACTTTGTATGTAATGGACTAGTACATAAGTTTGCTGAAGATTGGGATAAAATTTATCTTCCATGTAAACAACATAACTATGATACGGTAGAATATCTTTATTCTGAGAGTCCAAAGGTAGAAGTTGTTAGTATCTCTGGCAATGAATATGAACAAGTATATGATCTTGGATTATCTTTAGATATCCCTGTTTTGTCGGTTGGATTTAAAAACAGTAGTTATGGGGTTGATTGGGATATATCTTTTTATCGTCAAGTTGACATTGATTTTTCCGAAAGATATAACTCATTTAGGACGCCTCAAAAACCTCCAAAGTTTGTTATCAATACTCCAGATGAACCTTTTATATTAGTTCATGATGTGTCTAGTGTGTCTCAATATAATTTAAATGTAGATACTAAATATAAAATTGTAAAATTTGAAAAGGGTGTATCTAGTAATCTGTTCTCTTATATTGATCTAATACGAAATGCTATCGAAATACATTGTATAGACAGTTCTGTATATCATTTGATTGATAGTTTAACTGGCATTACAGATAAACTTTTTTATCACCATGTTAGGAATGCTTATGGACAAAAGACTAGGTTACTAAGTAAATGGGAAGAAGTATATTATGATGGAAATAATAAATGATAGAAACTATTAGTTACAATAATACTGATTATCCAAAGTTTCAATCTCAAGGAAATGCATCTCAATTTGCGATTCCATTTGCTTTACATTTTTGTAGAGGAAATGGTTATGATATTGGTTGCTGTAAAAAAGAATGGTCATTTCCAGGTGCAACACCTATTGATTTGGATTTTAATGATCCTTGGGATGCAAATAATCTTCCTGAAAATGAAAATCCTGATTATATTTTTTCAAGTCATTGTCTTGAACATGTTTCTGATTGGGTAAACACTATGGATTATTGGTATAATAGACTTTGTGTTGGTGGAGTTTTATTTTTATATTTACCCGACTTTAGTCAAAAGTATTGGAGACCATGGAACAATCGCAAACATATGCACGTATTTACGCCAGAAATTATTAATCAATATATGATTGATCGTGGATATAAGAACATTTTTGTTTCTGGTGTTGACTTGAATAATTCATTTATGATTGTTGGTAACAAATGAAAATTTCTTTTGTCAATGGTTGTTTTGATGTTCTACATCCAGGACACATTAAACTTCTAAAGTATGCCAGGTCTCTTGGTGATTATTTAATAGTTGCCATCGATTCTGATAGGAAAGTGTCGGAAATGAAAGGTGTAGAGAGACCTATTTTTTCGCAACATGATAGATCGATTATGTTAAACTCAATAAGGTATGTGGATGTTGTTCATGTATTCGACACAAAAAAAGAACTAGAAAATTTGCTAGAATCTATTAAACCTGATATAATGGTAGTAGGTTCTGACTGGAAAGGAAAAAAAATAGTAGGTTCTCAGTATGCCAAATCAGTCCGATTTTTTGATAGACTCGAAGATTATTCCACCACGAAAACAATACAAGGTATTACTTATCGGTGATAGTTGTATTGATAGATATGTTTATGGTTATTGTGATAGAATAAATCCAGAGGCTCCAGTACCAATTCTCTCATATCAATATCATAAGGACTGTGATGGTATGGCATCTAATGTTCTAATGAATTTAAAATCATATGATGTTGATGTTCATTTTGTTACTAATAATGAGAAAATTGTAAAGGCAAGATATATTGATGAGAGATATAGTCAACAAGTATTGAGGGTAGATACTGAATGTGACATTAAACCTTTAGATTATAATTTGCCACAAGAAAAATTTAATGCTCTCGTCATCTCTGATTATGACAAAGGATTTATTACAACTGATAGACTATTTAAATTGGTTGATTGGTTTGATGGTCCTATCTTTATTGATAGTAAGAAAACAAATCTTCCTACACATAATTCTTATATTAAAATTAATGAGCATGAACATAAACTTTTGGATAATAAAGACTCTCACAATTTAATTATTACGAGAGGATCTAGAGGTGCTACTTATCAAGGTAAAAACTACTCTGCTCCTAAAGTTAGTGTATTTGATGTTTGCGGTGCAGGAGACACTTTTCTTGCAACACTTGTGTTTTTTTATCTAAAGTATGGTAGAATAGAGGATGCAATACCTTATGCTAATAAAGCAGCATCTATTGCTGTTTCTAATTTTGGAACATATGTTTTAAACAAAAATGACATTGAAAAGATATTGTTTTGATATTGATGGTACGATTTGTACTCCTGGAGAAGGATGTGGAACGTGTCAGTATGAAGGTGCAACTCCTAAAATAGATAGGATTGAAATGGTTAATAAATTATATGATGAGGGACATTATATAATTTACATGACTGCTCGTGCAATGGGTAGAAATAAACATAAATCCCATGAGGAATCGGTTAAAGTTGCACACGAACTTCTATTTTCATTAACTACTGCCCAATTAAAAATGTGGGGATGTAAATATCACGAGTTAATCATGGGTAAACCACATGCCGATTTTTTTATAGACGATAAAGGTATTTCTGATGAAGACTTCTTTAGAAAAATTTGTTCCTAAAGGTTGGGGGTATGAAAAATGGATTGTTAACAATGAATATTATTGTGGTAAAATTCTCTTCTTTGTTAAGGGACTTAAGTGTTCATGGCACTATCACAAAATAAAAAGGGAAACCTTTTATGTTCAATCTGGATCTATTAAGATAATTTATTCCTTTGAAGATTCTATGGAAGAATCTAATTATATTACTCTATATAAAGGAGATAAGTTCGAAGTTCCTGTTGGACTTAGGCACCAAATGATTGCTCTTGAAGACACAGAATTATTTGAATTTTCTACTCAGCATTATGATGACGACTCTTATAGAATTATTTGTGGGGATTGAATATGAAAACTAAACTTGTTATTTTTGATTTGGATGGTGTTCTTATTGATAGTAAAGATTATCACTATGAAGCATTAAACAAGGCTCTTGGTTCAGAATATGCAATTAGTAGAGAGGATCATGTTACTGCTTATGATGGACTTCCTACTAAAGCAAAATTAGAATTACTAACCAAAAGAAAAGGTCTCCCAGTAGATCAATATGATAATATTTGGAGGAACAAGCAAGAAGAAACTCTTAAAATCTTTAGTGAATGTGTTGCAAAAGACTATGAGTTAATGGGATACTTTCAACAACTTATCGATATTGGATACAAGATTGCTGTGGCATCAAACAGTATTCGTAATACTGTAAAGATTATTCTTCTGCGTCTTGGGATTCTTGAGTTTGTTGATTTTTATGTTTCTAATGAGGATGTAGTTCGTAATAAACCATTTCCTGCAATGTATTGGAAATGTATGACTACACTGGGTGCAATTCCTAATGATACTGTTATCATTGAAGACAGTCATATTGGAAGGCAGGGAGCACTTGATAGTAAAGCACATTTGATTCCTGTAGAGAATCGTAAGGATCTCAATCAAAGTAAGATTGATAGAATCAAAAAAATTCTAAATGGTACTGAGAAAAAAGTTGCCTGGGAGAGTAAGACGATGAATGTATTAATTCCTATGGCAGGTGCTGGTAGTAGATTTGCTAGTCAGGGATACACCTTCCCCAAACCTCTTATTGAAGTTAAAGGGAAACCAATGATCCAAGTGGTCACTGAGAATCTGAATATTAAAGCAAACTATACATTCATTGTACAAAAGGAACACTATGATAAGTATAATCTCAATTACTTGCTTCCTCTTATTGCTCCTGAGTGCAATATTGTACAAGTTGAAGGTATCACAGAAGGTGCAGCTTGTACCACTTTACTTGCGAAAGAATTTATCGATAACGACGAACCGTTAGTAATGGCAAACTCTGACCAGTTTGTTGAGTGGGATTCTAATGAGACCCTCTATGCCTTCCAAAACGGTGAGGTGGATGGTGGTATCGTCACCTTCCCTGCAACTCATCCTAAGTGGTCTTATGCCAAGTTAGGAGAGGATGGATACGTTGCTGAGGTTGCTGAGAAGAAACCTATATCTGAGCACGCTACTGTTGGTATCTATTACTGGAAGAAAGGATCTGATTATGTAAAGTATGCTGAACAGATGATTGAGAAGGATATTAGAACTAATAATGAGTTCTATGTTTGTCCTGTTTTTAATGAAGCAATTGCTGATGGTAAGAAGATTAGAATTAAAGAGATTGAATCTGATGGTATGTGGGGTATTGGAACTCCTGAAGATCTTAATTATTTCTTGGAGCATTATCAATGATTAATATCATAATTCCCATGGCTGGACTTGGGAGTAGGTTTTCAAAAAATGGAATTAAAACTCCTAAACCATTAATTCGAGTTGATGGTAAGACATTGATTGAACATTCAGTTGAATCTTTGGGTATTGATGGTAGGTATATTTTTATAACTAGAAAATATGATAATACTCAGTACAACGAAGAGTTGAGTGAAATTCTTAAACGACTTGATCCTTCATCGGAAGAGATTCAAATTGATAAAGTTACTAGTGGATGCAGTGAAACCTGCCTCTATTCAAAGCATTTAATTAATAATGATGATGAATTGATAATTACTAATTGTGATCAATTGATGAATTGGGATTCTAATTCATTTATGAAAATAGTTTCAGATGATGAAGTTGATGGTGCAGTGGTTTTGTTTAAATCGAAAGATCCGAAGAATAGTTTTGCAGAAGTTTGTGATGAATCAATAAGTAGCATTGTAGAAAAGAAACCGATCAGTGATAATGCTTTGGTTGGTATCCATTATTGGAAGCAAGGTAAAGACTTTGTTTCTTCTTCGGAGAATCTTTTGCATCATTTTAGAAAGAATGGACTTCCTGAGTGTTATATTTCTGAAACATATAATTATCTTATTGATATGAGTAAAAATATTATTCCATTTTTTATTCCAAAAAATTCTTACATTCCACTTGGAACACCTGAGGATGTTTCGATTTATATGGGAAAACTTAAAGAGTTTTATGCTGAAAAACCTAAAACTATTTTTTGTGATTTAGATGGTACGATTCTAAAGCATTGTCATAAATTTAGTAATTTGAATATAATTAAACCAGAGATTCTTCCTGGTGTAAATTCAAAGTTTAATGAATGGGACTCTAAAGGTTATAAAATTATTCTTACTACTGCTAGAAAGGAATCTGCTAGAGAAATGACAGAAGCACATCTAAGGTCTTTGGGTTTGTGTTGGGATCATCTAATTATGAATGTTACTAGTGGTGTTAGAGTTTTGATTAATGATAAATTGCAAGACTCTGATAAGAATAGGGCTATATCTGTTAACTTGATCACTGATAATGGATTTGAAGGTATTGACTGGGGGGAGTATGATCTATGAACATATATAACTTGGAGGATATGATTGGTGGTTGGTTTGTTGGAAACTTTTCTCCATCAGCTTTTACCACAGAAGATGTGGAGGTATCTTATAAGAAACACCCCAAAGGAGAAATTTGGGATCTTCATTATCATGAAAAAGTTACTGAAGTAAATCTTCTTGTACGTGGGGAAATGATACTTCAGAGTAGAAAATTATCTTCTGGGGACATTTTTATTTTAAATCCTTATGAGATTGCTGATCCAGAATTTTTGGAGGATTGTGAAATCGTTTGTGTAAAACTTCCCGGAATTGCAAAAGATAAAGTTGTTGTTATTAAGGAGTAGATTATGGCAATTAAAGAAATCATTCAAGGTAGTAATAATATAGTTGCTAATAGACTTAAATTTGTTGTTGATGTTCTTGATCTAGATTCGGTTGAGAAAATTCTTGATATTGGCAGTTGGCACCTGGGACAAAGCATTGAGTTTATGGATATATTTCCTGATGCTAATGTTTATGCTTTTGAAGCAAACCCATCAAACTATCAAAATTGTAAAAACACTCACAATAACTTGAGTGGATTTTATAAAAAAAATTTAAAAGTATATGGTACTGCTTTGAATGATAAACCAGGAAAGATTAACTTTTATCCAGTAGTTAGTGATAATCCAGGTGCTTCTTCAAAGTATAAGTTTATGGATGGACTTACTCAAGAATATTGGAATACAACTTGGAATCAAACTGAGATTGAAGTTGACGCAACTACATTAGATTTGTGGTGTGCTGAGAATAAAATTGACAATGTTGATATTATCTGGATTGATGTTCAAGGTGCTGAACTTGATGTATTCAGAGGTGGAAAGAAATTACTTAAAGATGTTAAATGTATTTTCACTGAGGTTGGATTGAAACCATATTATGACGGACAATCTCTCAAATCTGAAATTGATAAATTTCTAATTGATGAATGTGGGTTTGTTGAAATTGAAGAATCTTTCGAGTATAATGGAAGTGATTGTGAAGCAAATACCATTTACGTTAAGTCTGATCTCTTATGAAACTTATAGCACACAGAGGTAATATTGATGGAATAAACTCAGAATCTGAGAACCATCCAGATCAAATAAAAAAATGTATCGAACATGGATATGATGTTGAGATTGATCTGAGATTTGATGAATTAACTAGAGAACTTTGGTTAGGTCATGATGAACCTCAGTATAAGATCAGTTGGTACTTCTTAGCAGAACATGTTCATAATTTATGGATTCATTGTAAAGATATTGTGACCCTTTATGAGTTCTCTGCTAACAGGAGTGGATATAATTACTTCTGGCATCAGAATGATGATTATACCTTAACCAGTCAAAATTATATCTGGACTTATCCTGGAAAATCTTATACCAGTAGAAGTGTTATTGTTATGCCTGAATGGAATACTCTAGACTGGGATAGACTGAGGATTGCAAATTGTTATGGTATTTGTAGTGATTGTGTTGGGGAATTGATATGAAACAAAGTGTGGTTCTTAGGGGATCTTTATCATATAAAAGACATCCAGAAAATTTTATTGAACCTGTAGTTAATTCTATTAGATCATGGTTTGATGGTGAACTTATTCTTTCCACATGGGAGGGACAAGAAAAATATCTAAACAATGATCTGGATATTGATAAAGTTGTATATTCTTCAGATCCAGGATCAGGCCCAATTCAACATTGGCAAAGGCAGGTTGTTTCTTATCAAAATGGATTGAGTGTTTCTTCTGGTGATGAAATAATGGTTACCAGAACTGACATGGTTCATAAGGTTAATCCATTTCAATTTTTAAATACATTTCAGAATAGTGGTAGTGATTTGAAAGTCTTTGATAATAAACTTGTAGTGTCTAACATGATGACTATAAGACCAGATTCAAATGAATATCCAAATACTTTTAGAGTATGTGATTGGATGCAAGTTGGGTCTAGAGAAGATATTTTTAAATGGTCTGATATTCTTAATTATGTTTTGAATTTGAAAAAACTTAGTGAGATGAATTGTACAGAAAAATTATGGGTCCTATCAGTGTTGAAAAATAAATATCCAGACATAATAGACATTTACGATTCAAGTAATATTGATAAATTTGCTTGGGATTTTATAGTAAATAATTTTATAGTACTTGATACTAAAAGTATGTTAGGATCTATAAATATGAATTGGCATTTCCAACCAGAGTATCTCCCTTGTTACTTAGATCATGATACTTATATAAAACTGTACGATACTGTTGGCAAATGAAAATTGCATTACTCTTAACTGGATTTTCTCGAACATATAGATCCACTTTTGAAAATTTAAAGAAGAATCTTTTTGACATTCATGATGTCGATACTTATATTTGTACATGGGATAAGTGTCAATTGAGAAGTGAAGAAACTCCTTTTGAAGTTGACACTGGAGAATTAATTAATTGCTATCAGGAGAATCTTTTTGATGTTAATGTCATAAATTATGAAAAATATAATATGAATAGATTTAAATCCATTCAATTTCTTGATAGGTCTTTGGATGTATTTAAAGTTGATCCCAGAGCGAAGGAACATGGATCATATTGGGTTGAAAGATTGAGAGATCAATGGTATATTGTTAAGAAAGCATTTTCTATGATTCATAACCCAAAAGAATATGACTTGATTATGAGACTTAGATTTGATGTTAATTTAATTGATATTAAATTTGAGGATAGGGAATTTATTATCCCTAAAGATATTGGAAATTGGAATTACTCTGATCATTTTGCATATGGTAGATATTTAACTATGAAAAAGTATTGTAATATGTTTGATTATCTTGAAGACATGTATGTGACATATAATATTGACATTTCCCATGCAGTAAATATGTTAAAATTTTATATGGAACATTATGGGAATCAAGTAAATACTTTTGTTGATACTAATATTAATTACACCATCGTAAAATAATGAAAGATTTTTTATTTTTTAATCACTCTTGGGTTGCAAACTCTAGTTATATTTTTAAGAGTTTTGAACAATGTGGGTATACCTGTGATTATGTAACTGAGAAAAACATAAATGAATTTGAATTAAAAAGCAAATATAGAATTGTTATTGTTTATTTACATTCTCATCCATGGGTTAACATTGTTAATCAACTTTTAAATCATAAACTATTGCAAGATTCATTTGTTGTTCAACATGACGATACGGACTTTGAACATGTTCAAAGGTATTACTCAAGAGAACCTGATTTGATAATGCAAAGGGAATTGACTTCTGATACTATAAATTGTTATAATAGCCATGTTTATCCACATCATTTTCCAGTAGCATCGATCTATGATGAAGACTTGCAAAAACAAGATAAGGAATTTGATGTTATGTTCATGGGTACTCCCAGTAATCCAAGAAGAGAGTCCTTTATTCGTAAAATTATAGAATTATCAGAAAATAAATTGTCTCATTTGAAATGGTTTATTAGATATCAACCATCAAGAACACCTGAAGATTTTATATACGTTGCTAATAAATCTAAGATAGGTTTGAACTATCCTGGCAACTCTTGGGATAGTTTGAGGATATGGGAACTTGCCAGTTCTAAAATATGTACTATTCAACCAAAGTTAAAAATGAATAGTGTTAAGAAATCTCATATGCCATATGATGAATATGTGGTTTTTGATATGAACTTGTCTGATCTAGAAGAAACAATTGTAGATCAACTTGATAATGAAAAGTATAAAATAATGGCAGAAAAATCTTTTACGGCATTTAATGAAAGGCATAGTGCAGAAAAGTGCTTCGAAAAATATCATGAAATTGTTTCTAAACATGCTCCGATTACTACCAAAAAAGTAATTCCATATTCTCCAAATTGTATTTTTGGAGAATGGAGAAAATCTCTTATTAATCTGTAAATTAAATTCATGAATAAAATTATTTCGATTAGTGTATGGGGATCAAAACCTCAATATTGTATTGGTGCCATTAAGAATGCACAATTGGCTAAGAAATTGATGCCAGATTGGAAATGTCGAATGTTTGTTGATGCTACTGTTCCAGTAGAATATCAAAAGCAATTGTATGACATGGATAATGTTGAAGTTGCTGAGGTTGATGCTCAAGGAGTCTTTGGTGCCTTCTGGAGATTTTATTCTATGTTTGAGAGTGATGATAATATCACTATCTCTAGAGATAGTGACTCTAGGATTTCAGAAAGAGAAGTGCGTTGCGTGAATGAATGGATTGAGAGTGGTAAAAAGTTTTCAATTATAAGAGATCATGAACGACATTATGATTGGCCAATTCTTGCTGGTATGTGGGGTATGCGTGGACGTTTAGATGATTTGTATATGGATAAGATGGATCAATATTCCAATCAACATTTTTATACGTCAGATCAAATTTTCTTGGCAAAGGAAATATGGACAATCGCACAGAATGACTCTATGATCCATGGTTTTAAAGAAGTTGATTGGATGAAAGAATCTAGAGATATTGACAACTTTATTGGTCAAGGATATAATGAAAATGATAAACCAATCTATTCTTCTGATGGTATACGAATATGATAATTAAATTTTTTAAGAGTATTCAGATAAAATTATGGCAGATATTTGCAGAATTAGAATACATTTTATATCCATGGAAATTAAATTCTCCACCACAGTGGGCAATAGAGAGATATAGACTTAATGAGCATAATGAAGATATTTTAGATGATGGATATTATTATGAGTGGATAAAATCTCATGATGAAAAAATTAATAAACTTCAAGAGGATATGATTTTTACTTTTGTTAAAATAGAAGAACTAGAGAAAAATGGATAAAAATAAATCAGTATTTAAAATTACAGGACTTCCTGCAATTTATTGGTTAAATCTGGATGCAGATACTCATCGTCGTGAGTATATGGAGGAACAGTTTGAGTACTGGCAGATTAAAAATCATACTCGTATTTCTGGATATGATGGAAGGACTGATGATGTATGTGAGCATATTACTGGAATTGCTCCAGATAAAGTATCAACAAACGAATTGGGATGTTGTTTATCTCATCTGAAAGCAATTAAACATTTTTATCAAGAAACTGATGATGAATATTGCCTCATCTTTGAGGATGATGTTGTTTTAGATATTGTAAAGTACTGGAATTTTAATTGGAAAGATTTTGTATCAAAACTTCCATACAATTGGGACTGTGTTCAATTGACTACTATTTGTACTGGAAATATTCATGTTTGTCTTCATCATTATTTTATTAATGATTTTTCTGCCGCGGCATATTTGATTACAAGACATCATGCATCTAAAATTGTTAAGAACCATGTGCGTGGTGATAAATTTAAATTGAATAATGGCATCAAACCTCGTGCAGTTTCTGAAGATACTGTTTTTGGATCTGGACTTACATATTCAATTCCTTTGTTTTTGTACAGACTTGACTTAGGATCTGCTATTCATCCAGAACATATTGACATTTACCATAGAGGAAGTTATAATGCCTTGGAAAATTTTTGGAAAACTAATGGATGTGAAATGTCTTTGGACCAATTTATGACATATGATCCATACCTGAATAGAATTAGCGAACATTCTCCAAATACCTAATAAAAGGTTGACAAGACTTTATGTTTCCTATATAATAATGTAATGTTTCTTCACAAAACTCAAATGACTGTAACAACTGAAGATGGTGGACGCACAAACATGTGGGCCACAGAACCCCGCATGTACGTT
>CERP01051682.1_pt1 | contig 12541 bp, 17 predicted proteins | sample 530801 | NCBI WGS metagenome assembly CERP01 (sample SAMEA2620991, study PRJEB7988) | marine metagenome | biome: marine biome (ENVO:00000447); feature: surface water layer (ENVO:00002042); material: "saline water (ENVO:00002010), including plankton (ENVO:xxxxxxxx)" | depth 5 m | reverse complement strand
ATAGCACTTCCAGCACCATAACCTATAGCAGTTACAAAATCAGCAGTAGTTACTGCATCAAGTGCAGTCAAACCATAACCAGTGTTGTATGTTGCGGTACTATCTGTGCCAGATACATCGTGAGTATAAATAGAACCTGTATCACCTTGAAAGAACGGAATACCAGCAACACTTGTAGCTGTACCCGCTGCACCTATTGTACCACCAGCATCAGTGACTATTGCTCCAGTGACATCAACACCAGTAGCAGTTGTTTCGAATTTTTTTGAATTATCGAAAAATAAATTTACTGCATCATTTTCTGAAGCAGACATCATTGTCTCACTATTATTTGCGTTCTGAAACTTGAACGTACTTGTTTTAACTCTTAGTTCTCCAGTTTGGTTGTCTATATAACTGTTTGAACCATCATGGTAAATGTTTAAATCAGCACCAGCACCAAATATTGCTTTGCCGTTATCAGCTAATTTTATATCGTGATTAAACGTAGCTGTACCAGCATCAGACATATCAAGAGTAAGGGCCACAAATCCTGTACCACCGTCATCACCTCTAAATACAATGTCTTTGTCTTGCGTTGGATTAACAATATTAAATGTACCAGAAGCATTATTATAAAACTGACCGAAGTTTACACCACCATCAGCAAGAGTTATTGTTGAACCATCAACATCAATAGTAAGGTTTCCGTTAATATCAATACCACCATTTAATATTGCTGCACCTGTTACAGTTAATGTAGAAGCCATATCTACTGCACCATCAATGTCTACAACATCTAGATTAGTAGTACCGTCTACATCTATGTCTCCAGAAATGTCTAAACTACCAGCTGCAATTTCACCAGTTGTAGTAATGGTAGATGATCCAGTATTGATGTTACCAAAGCCTGATGTAATTGAACCAGAGTTTAATGCACCAGTTGCTACAATATTAGTACCAGTTAAATTCTCAACAAATGCTTTTACTGATTGCTGACTTGGTGGTCTTGTAGCACTGTCAGATGCCATGTTGTCTTCATCGATTAAAGATAACCCACCAGCATTTGCATCTACATATGCTTTGATAGATTGTTGAGAAGCAATACCTGTAGCACTATCAGATGCCATGTTGTCTTCATCAAGAAAAGCTTTACCATCTAATATGTTTAGTTCTGCTGCCGTAGAAGTAACACCATCTAATATGTTTAATTCTTCAGGTGTAGATGTAATTTGTGTCGTGCTTACAGCCGCTAGTACCGGTATTGTACCGGAAACATTTGGTAGATTAATTGTTCTATCACCAGTGGGATCGATAATTGTAAGGGTAGTTTCATGTGCGTCAGCAGTAGCGCCTTCAAATATTATTGCATTTGCAGCATTCATTGTAACGGTGTCTACAGTTGTAGTAGTGCCAGCGACAGTTAGTTTAGGTACAAGTAATTCGCCAGTGCTTGGATTATATCTTAATGCTCCAGTGTCATCTAATAAAGCATTTGACTCATCGTGAAATACAACCGGAAAGTTTGTGTTAGCAGTGCTATCGGTAACTGTTACTGTAGATGCTAATGTAACTGTTGTTCCAGCAATCACACTTGCTAAAGCAGTGCCATTAACTGTTATTGCGTCTGCTTCTAACGTGCCGTCAATGTCAGCGTCGCCGGATATATCTAAAGTAGCTGCATCAAGTTCACCACTAATAGTAATATTTCTACCACCAGTTATATCTTTATTTGAATCTGTTATAATAGCTTTGCTTGCTATTACTGTTCCGTTTGTTATTCCATCAATAAGATTAATATCTGTTGCACTTGCAGTAACACCATCCATAATATTTAATTCTGCAGCAGTTGCACTTATCGCAGTGCCTGCAAAATTAATAGCATCTACATAAGCTACACCATCAATATAAATGTCTTTCCATTCTTTAGATGAGCTACCTAAGTCGTAAGTATTATCATCGTCAGGAATAATATTAGAATCAACCTCACCGCCAAAGACAATATTATCTGTGTTAGCATCACCAAGAGTTAGGGTGCCACCGTTAAAGGTTGTCGTACCAGTTACTGTTAGATTACCGCCAACATCTAAATTAGCGCCTAGGGTAACGTCACCGTCTGCGTCCAGGAATACGGACCGCGCTGCGGGCATAGTACAAAATACTGTTTTTGTTCCAGCAGAAAAGTTAACGGCATTATCACTATTAGAACTAGCATATACAGTAGTACGCGTAAGATCAGAACTATCACCATCTAAGGTGCCTAGACCTACTTCAAATTCATCTGCAGTTGCGTGAAAGATTGCATAGTAAGTAGTATTAGAGTTACCGATACCTGCAGCAAAAGTTTCAAAACCATCTGAAGCACCGCCCAAGGATAACGCACCGGTGCCGGTTGTGGTTGTAGTTTCTTTAACTCTTTCGTTAAGTACTAACGCCATTTAGCCTCCTTATGCCAATCTTATAATTGCTGTGCTTGTTCCTGCTGCTGGAAACTGTATGGTAAAAGTTCCTGCAGTAGTTGTAAAATCTCCACCAAAATCTAACCAACAAACAGCATTGGCACTAGCAGTATTTGCACCACCACTTGATTGATAAATAAGTGCAAACTGTGCAGTGACTGTAGCTGTAGTAAAAGATGTGTCAGCAAAATCTATGAAAGCAGTTGAAGCAGACGATCCACCAGTTACACCATTATTAGTTAAAGTGTTACCGCCACTAGTATACCCGGTGCCACTTGCTTCGTTAGTTGTATCAAATACAGAGTCTGTTGCTGCTGCAGTTCTAGATGAAGTATACAAAGCTAGTTTATAAGTGTCGCCACCTGATTGAAAATTGTGGTTGCCTTTTAACAACTGATCTTTAAAAACATTACTAATTACATTAGCCATATATATTCTCCTTAAGGGTTTTCAGATGGAATAGCTATTCTAGGTACTCCGTCCATGTATTCGTCTCTTCTTCTTCTACCCATCTGCTCACCAACAAACGGTTGTAACGCTTGCATGTAGTATGATTCATACATTTGAACCATTTGTGGGTTTTTTAAAAATTTAAAAGCTTCTACGAGGCAGGCATAAAGCAACATTTCTGGTGCGTTATTACTAACCCAAGTAGTTGTGTTACTTGAAGATAGTCCTGTTGGTTGCGCATTATACGCTAGTTCAACAGTATACGTTGCATCGGGTGCTGGAGCAAGTAATATTGTGTCGTTGTCCCAATTTGCGTAATATTTTGGTGTTCCCGTAGTTGTTCGATTTGGTATATATTCATTAATAAAAGAAGCGTCTTTTTTTTCTAGAGAAATACGAATATTATCAGTGCCAAAAATTTGTACGTATCTAACAAATGAAAATAATTGTGGTGTAGCTCCAGGCATAGCAACGAATGGATCGCCTATTGTTAAGTTAGCTGTTTTGTATTTTTTAAAAACATCTAAATCAGCATTCCTAAATATCCTAGATTCAGCGTGCTCTATAATATCATTGTTAATTGTAGTAGTTAAAACATTATTATCTGTTTCAGTATAATCTAAAATTTGTTGTGTTAATTCTGCGTATGTTGTCATGCTACTATTGTTGCCGGGCCAGCGTAAGCGCGGAAACCTCCTCCTGTTATATTACCAGTTGTTGCAGTGTCTGTCGATACAGTAAAGGTATAACTATCTGCATCAACTTTTGTTATGCTATAACCAACAGAGTTGTTTATATTTGTAGCTGTTATACCATCAAAATTAATAGCGTTATAAAAACGTACAGTATCGCCGCTCGCTCTACCATGACTTATTTCAGTTACTGTTATAACACTTGTGCCTGCAGTTCCTGTTTTAAAAGAATTAGTTTTTAATAAATTCGGTACAGCACTTTCTGTTCTGTCAGGCCTAGCGTTTTGTAGTGATTGTGAATCAGCTTTATGATCTTTTTTTTCTATCTGCGGATGTTTAGTTTCAAACTCAGACCTATGCACAAAAGATCCATTCCATTCTTTCATCATTTCTTGATAAGGAAAAGCCATACCACTTCTATCAGAAATAGCTTTTGATTTTTTACCTGTAGAAAAATTAGACATTACTATAATAAACCTTTGGTGTTAGATAAGTGCTGGTAGAAGAACCATCTTCTGTTAAAGCTCTATTTAATTCATCTTCATACAACATTTTATTTTGTTGTACTAACTGTGGATTATATTTTTGTGATAAATAATAAGACAAACCTGATACCATACAAGGCACAAATCGATAAGGTACGTCACCTGCATTCGTATAGTCACCAACATCTTCTATTCTTTTAACATAATAAATATGCATATCAGCACTTGCTGATGTTGAATTAGGTACTGGATAAACAGTTATTGTAACTCTATCTATAAATCTTTGTACGTAATATTGTGTTGGTGTGCCGGAAGATAATTTATTTGATAAAGCAGAATAAGTTGATCTATCAATTTTAGCCATAGCCGTATCTGCTTGATTGCTTGCAGTTCTATTAGTTCTATGTGTTGCCTCTAGAATATCATCAATACCATATATAGTAGAATCAACTTGATTTGTACTTGCTTGGGCACGATTAGAATCAGAAGTGTCATCTGCGGCACTTCTAAAAAAATGATACTCTGCTTGGTTTTCTACTAAGTCAATATTAGTTTCTTTAAGTTCCCAATAATGCAAGCCTCGGTTAGCCCATTCTTGAAACATTATATTTAAAGAACGTCTAGCTGATTTAATTTGGTATCCAGTTAATTGATCTATACCAACACGTTGATATGCTTCTTCTATAACCTCATCAATAGAAAAAGTTTTATCGAACGTTGCTGTTCCTGAAGTAGTGTTTGGCATATGCTACTCCTATTAATAATTTTTAAGCCACTCACATGTAATGGTTGCACTGTCATTAGCAGTACAAGCAGGCATCACAATTACAACATCGCCAGTAAAATTAGTAGCTTCATTATTTTTAATACCACCAATAGAACTATAGTCTAAATAACCATCGCCTTCTACTGTTAAAAAAGCTGCATCAGTGTCTGCATCCCACATCAATTTAACCGCGTCTACTTTTGCTGTCATTGATACGCTATACCATATTTTGTTTAAAGTAACTGTTGCTGGTGTTGCACCATCACCTCGTGCTGTCAATGCTGATACGTCAACAATTTTAGTTGTACCACCAGAGTTGTCTGATACGTTTTGATAGTGTGTAACTATTTTTTTATCACCTTCAAAAAGTGTTTGATTTAATACTACGTCTGCCATTTTATTTCTCCTACTAAAGAGTAGGGGACATTACTCCCCTACTCAGAGTTAATTATTATTGATCTGCAAATGCAGGTACGTCTGCACCTTCTGCGTAACCCCAAATGTAATAATTGGTGCTATCTTTAGCAACAACATTAATCTCAAACAAACCACTGTCTGTAAGAGTTAAACTTGAGTTAGAGTTTCCGTCAGAATAAACAGATACGTTATCTGCATTAGAATCTAAATGTACAATACCACCTAAAAAGAAATTAGTATTTCCCGGTGTTAAAATAATTAGATTTTCTGTTTCTTCTGCAGCGCCAGCATAGATAAACTTGTAAGTTTGCCCAGCAACTGGTGCAGGTAGAGTGATAGTTCTATTGCCTCCGATTGCAGGAACCGCAAGTGTTCTACCACTGTGTGTTGCAGCATCAAGAGTTTTGTCTTCATCTCCTAATGCAACAGGTGCGTCACCCATTGTAATGATTTCAGTAATTGCTCCCGTAGATGCATTTTTACTGACAGTTTTAATTGTGCTTTCAGATCTTAAAGGACCCGAATAAGTTGTATTACCCATATTTTGTCTCCGTTTTCCGTTAATATAGTCCTGAGAAAATCTACTGCATGAGTCTATATTAACTAATTTTAATTATGCAGTGGGTGAATTATACGCTTTTAAATGTGTTTATGCAAATAAAAAGGGGCCCGAAGGCCCCTTAATATTGTAGTCTTAATCTAGTGATTAAGCACCTGGAGATCCGAAGATTCCACGAGGGTCAGAGAAGCCGAAGCTGTATCTTTCTCTCGCTTTGTATCTAACGTTTCCTGTATCGAAGTCGCCTTCCATAGCAGTTTTTAAAGCTGCTCTTTGGAACATCTTTAATCCGTTAGGAACATCAGTCTTAATGAAGAATGCATCAGTGTCAGTTAAGTAGTTATTCACTACATAACCACCAGAGATCATACCTTTAGATACGATCGCATTGATGTCATTATCAGCAGTACCAGTACGGTTAGCTGTCTTCATCAGTCTTTCAGCTGTAAATTGTAGCTCAGAAGGAATAATCATTTTTACTCCTCTTGCTGCAATTTTCAGACCACGCTCATCAGTGAAAGCAGCAATGTCAATCATTGCTTGCTCTAACGATGTTTCGTTAAGGTCTGCGGAAGTAGACAATTCGTTACTGAAAGTACCCGCTTGTGTTGGGTGGTCAGTAGCGCAAAGCTCTTTCCCGTCGCCGCCAGCAGAACCAGAGCTGAACGCATTGTTTAATACGTTTGCTGCTTTGATCTGCTTCGTGTTAGCCATAGATCTTGCTAGTGCTTTCGTATAACGTTTAGCGATACTATCATACAGGTTATCCTCAATAGCTTCTTCTGTAATAGAAAAAGCGAGAGCAATTGTCTCGTGAGTGTAACGTGAAGTGAAAGACTCGTTTGCGCTATCGAAAGATACTGCAGAACCTTCAGCTTTAACTGACGCGTTTGCGAAACCAGTTAACATTACTTCTTCTTCAAAAGCTCTGTCACTTGTTTCAGTGTCGAAAATCTCCGTGTGTTGATTCTCGTAGTTTTTGTACTCAAGTCCAAATAATGCATTCAGACCTGGCTCAAGCTCTTTAGCGAGCTGTTGTCTTGATATAGCCATATTATAATCCTCCTGCTATTATAGTTCTTTTTTGAAGTTGTGCTCATTCCAAATTACTATGTAATTCATGTGCGCAGCTCCAAGTTCATTGTTTTCAGGGTCTGTAGAAAATCCAACGATTTTTAACGAACCGTCAGTTGCAGCTAAATCACTCATGTCAAGTTCTGCTGCGGATATTCCGTTAGCAGATTCTGTGCCCATGTTTACGTAGTCAGCTACTTCATGACGATCTGTAACATCAGAATTTGTTCCAGTATCCCCTTGTATTTCAAACTTCATATACGGATCATCGTATACAAAAGCTCTTATTGATCCAGAAGTTACATTCGTTTGAGTGTAATTGTTCTGGAAAGATGGTTTTCCTGTTACCGGATTGTTGTCAATTAAAACACCATTTAATACACCAATGTTACTTTCGCTACCAGTTGCACCAATATCAATAAAGCCAGTGTTACTAGCTTGTTGAATTACTGGGTCACCTTGAAACATAGAAGACGGTTCGTTGTCTGCTATAAAGTACTCATTAGTTTGCATGTTGCTTTGACCGCTCAACGTTCCTACAGGTCTCATACCAAATGCGGCATCTTTATTAGCCATATTGTTATCCTCCTTAAAGGTTTAGTTGTTGTTACGGTGGATAGGAATTACTAAAAAATTAGTCTTTCTTTGTACCACCAAAGGTTACACGTGCCTGCCGTTCTTGATTGATTGGCATGCTTGGGTGCTGTTCCTTCAAAACATCGTTTTCTAAAGCCTCATTACGATCGTTGTTTACTTGATTAAAGTAAGCCTCACGTGACTTTGCGAGTTCTTCTGGTATCCTAGCCAGCAATAGGCCACCGACCCCGATCACTCCTGCATATTGGCCTTTGTCATGTGTTGGATACACGGATCCTGGATATTCATCGGCTCTCACCAATTCCCAACCAGATCTTATTTTACCGGACATATTCTTTGTATCATCAAAGCCTTGTGTCTCAGCACGTATCCACCTATGTCTAAAACCATCTGGCGCAGGTGGTGCATCCAGAGAAGATGGGGGAGCCCAAACTTTAGGTTTTTCTTGTTTAACCCTAGTTTCGCTCACGCGGGAAGTTTTAACAGTAGTTTCTGTTTCTTTTTTAGTCATATGCTTATACCTCCTTCGCGGCTAAATGTTTCGCATACTCTTCGAGTGGCACACCTAATCTTTTAGAAATTGCTACCTGTGATGGTGTGAGTTTCACGGTTTTTCTGCGTCCTTTACTTGTGGCCGGACGTTTGGCACTTGCTACATTCTGCACGGGTGCAGGTGTAGATTCCTCTACATTAGCAAATTTGTTAGGAAATGCAACCCTTATTCTTTTATCTACTTCAGTATAATATTCTGTAGATTGTGGGTCATAACCTTCATCCTCAACTAGACTTTTATGTATGTCAAAAGCCGTATAAGTCATGGCATTATCCGTACCAAACCAAGCATTTTTAGTTGCCCAGTCCTCTGCTTTTTCATCTACAGGTAGTGGTGGATAAGCGTTTTGTTGATTCTGTGGTTGAACTACTTCTTGTTCTACCGGTTGTTCCGCTCGTGTTAATTGCTGTTTTTTTAGTTGTCCAAGCCTAGCTTCCTCAATTGATAATTGCGAAATAGCTCTTTGCGCATTTACTTGTGCATCGATATCTTGGTTTTCTACAGCAGCTTTATAAGCAAGTTTAGCGGCATGCATGCCAGTTGCAACTTTAGATTCTAGCTCATTAGTATATTGACCACCAAGATCATCATACTGAGTTCGCATTTGTTTAGCTTGTTCGTTTACATTTTGTGCATAAGCAATAGCTTCTTCTTTTTGTCTTTCTGCTTCACGCATTTTACGTGTAAGTTTTGCTATTCTTTTTTTGACGCCTTCGGAGTATTCTCCAAGTTCATCTTTTTGAACATCCTTGTTGACATCAGATTCCGCAGGTGCGTCTTCGGATTTAGTACTGTCTTCACTAATTTGTTCGACATCTATTTGTTCTTCTAATGATTGTTCTGGTGCTGGTGCATCAAGATCAATCTCTTGTGCTTCTTCGTTAGCTTCGCCAACGTCTATTGTTTTTTCTTCGTCTTGCATAGTATATCCTCCTATGATTTACATTGCGTGTAAGATATCTTCAGGATTATCTATCGTCCCTAATATCTCATCATCGTTTAACATTCTTATCTCGCCACCATCAATCTCCATACGTGATCCTGCATAACGTGCAAATATCACCCATTGTTTCTCCGCGCACCACGGACCGGTAGGATATTTATCTTTGTCTTCATAACAAAGATCACCCATCTTTAACACATAACCAACTTGCGTTGATACTCGTGCTCGGTCTAATGTTTCTTGTGCAATAATAATTCCGCCCTTAGTTTCTTCTTTAACTTTAAACGGCATAACAAGTATACGCCACCCAGTCGGGGTCGGTAACTTATCTAAACTTGTTTCTTGAGTTTCTTCTTTAGCTTGTATAGCTTCTTCTTTGTATTTATCTTCTAATGCGTGTGACTTTGTCATCATCTGGTTCTGGCTCCTTTGGTTTAAGCAGGTTAGAGATTTCCTGTTTCATTTGATCCACTACGTGAATCTTTCCTATAATATAGTTATATTTTTCCATACTGTCAACACCGCCACCAAGTATTACTTGGGCGTTGTTTTCCATAAGTTCGTTAAGTAACTTTTGTATTTTATATACTATGTGTACTGGGTCTATTTCGGTTTCTTGCATTTATCAGGTTCTCCTAGTGAAGTCCAAAACTCATCTAGAGCATTGGGCTTTTCTTGTTTACAACATTCCCCCGATTGTTCTTTTTCTTTTGTGTGACAGGCACACTTGTCTTGTTCTTGCATCTTCTTTCCTCCCGCTGTCTAATAGATTCTTTATATGAAAGTTCTAATAGTTTATTTTGGTGTTCCCAATAATCGTGAAAATCTATGGGCTTCACTTCTTCTTAAATATGTCTGCGCCCTTCAATCCATATATCGATGCGACCACGCCGATAAATAACGATTGGTACCAGAAAGGCAAATTACTAAACTTGTCAAAAAAGATATCCAATTTTTGCTGGATTAATGGATCCTCACTAAAGACCGACCAAATCAATAAAATCACTGGGGCGCTCACAAGCAAAAGCACGAACTCGTCTTTCCAGCCCTTGTCGTTTGATTGTCTAACTGCTGCTTGGTACTCCACTTCTCCGTTGGCCATGCGCTGTGCATGTAATAGCTCAGCATCTGACATTAATATTTTTGCTTTCTGTCTGTTAGCAAAAACACTAGCGCCAGTTTTTAATACCGTCGGTAGAAGTGAAAGTAATGGTCCCATTAATTATGAAATAATTGCGATTATGATTACAGCAACTGCAACGCCAGCAATAACTTTTTTCTTCATGCTTAGTGCAGTCCATTTGCCTATAACTTTTGCTTTTAAAGATTCAATCATTTAGATCTCCTTGTTTAGTTTTTTGTATTATATACTTTTTTATTAATTTGACTACTTCATTTTAAATAGATTACCAAGGCCATTGGACATCGGACCGGACATTGGCGGTACTCGGCCACCTTGGTTAAAACCACCATATAACATGTTGTAATTAGCTGCAGGATCAATAAATAAACCAAAATTAGGTGGTGGAGATGTATCTGAACCTCCTGTTGCATATCTTGGGTCTGGAAGAGGTGTTACATAATCAGGATCACCTGGTAAAGGTATCCGTGGTCCATCTCCTGGTCCTCTGTTAGCCCTTCTTCCTGCTTCTTGTCTATTAAAAGGTTGTCCCATTGTATCAAAATCTACAGAATAAGGACCTGTTCCACTATAACCAACATAACCACCTTGCATAATATCATCATCACTTGTGCCATAAGTTACAGGCAAACCATTACCATACGTTAAAACGTCTGGTCTAAAACCTGGTGATATATTTATTTCAGGTGTTGTGCTTGATTGACCAACACCATCCGTAACAGGATCTAAGATTTTTTCTCTAAAAGTACCGTCAGTAGCTCCATAAGGACTTACTCCACTCATATCTTCATTATAAGCTTGCATAAAAGCGTCTGGTTGAATTGGTTTTTGCACAGGAAAAGGACCGTCGTATGTTTCTTCTTCAGTGTTTAAACTATCTAAAAAATTATTGTATAAACCTGAAAATCCGGTGCTTAGGTTTGGTGCTTGTTGAAATTGAGATAATGCATTTGCAGTATTTGTAAAATCTGTTTTTAAATTTGAACCAACATTAGTAAGACCGCCTAAAACTTGTCTTGCTATATTCATAGGTGTTGGAAGTTTACCTAAAAGATTTGCTATACCTTGAAGATCTCGACCAGCACCTATAGTGTTAAAGTTTGCAGATTCTCCAATACCCATGCCCGTAGTCGGGTTATACCCCATCTGCCGGTTCATGTTACCTAGTTGTGATAGTTGCTCTCTAGATTTCTTTTTTTGATCTTTAAGAGTGTTGTAGCTGTTTAAATAATTTTGACCTAGTTGCTGATTAAAACTATTATCAGCAGCATTTAAATTAGCGCTTAAACCGGCATAGGCATCATTTGCTTGCAAGCCTGTTCTGTTTACACCACCTAAACTGTTAGTAGCGGCAGTAGTTGCTTTTTCTAATTGTTTAGCAGCTTTATTTGCAGCAACCCCTTCACGGGTTAACATACCTTCGGCGTCTCTATTTTTATCTGGTCCTTTACTACGTCCCATTATAACCAATGTCCCTTTGTAATAACTTTAAAATGATTGCGCACTGATCCATCGTCAGTTAAACGTAACCATTGCACCATCTTACCTGTTCCAAGCAAATGTGTAAAGAAAGTTTTATTAAAGGCCATGGCATTGTGTGGTTTAGTATAGATAGTGTCTATAACCCAAGTTCTATTACCAGTATTCCAATCATTAAAACTAAGGTATTGTTTATCTATGAATTTTTGTTCGGTAGCTTGGTCTAGAAAAGCCCAACTAGTAAAACCGTACATTTCACCATTTTCATCACGGTTTACAGTGTATTGGTTTAATAAAATAGCAGGACAAACATTACGACAAATATCTTCGATAGAATCGTTTTGCCAATAGTGGTTTTTGTAAAAAGCAACAATTTCTTGTAGCATTAAAAGTGTTATCTAATACCTAATAATTTTAGTAAATCTATTTCACCAGTGTCGGGCATTCTATCTTGCGGTTTAATAAAGTTGCCTTGATCGTCAAACATCATATCGCTACGACTTACAAAACCCTCGTTATCAGCACCACTTCTTACTGGTTCGTTAGTACCGCCACGCATTACTAAATCTTCTACTGTTAAGTCAGGTTCATCTATACCCATAAGGTCAGGACGTCTAACATCCATTTCGTCTTCAGCTCCTAGATTTAACAAAAGTTGTGTTAAACCGCCAGCGGCAACTCCACCTGCACCACCAATACCTAATGCGGTTAATAGTGCTTTTCTTTGTTCTGTAGCTATAAGTTTATCTACTTCAGCTTTTCTCATAGCTTCTGGTGTTTTTGTTGCAAACGGCATAATTTTTTTATTACCTAATAATCTACCCATTGCACTTTGGCCGCTGCTTCTTGCAGCTGCGCCTCGACCTAATAAACCCATCAAGCCTCTTAAACCTAATCCTGCTGCTACTGGTAATACCATAATTTTAATTCCCCTGCTCTTTTATTGA
>CERP01003790.1_pt1 | contig 12566 bp, 16 predicted proteins | sample 530801 | NCBI WGS metagenome assembly CERP01 (sample SAMEA2620991, study PRJEB7988) | marine metagenome | biome: marine biome (ENVO:00000447); feature: surface water layer (ENVO:00002042); material: "saline water (ENVO:00002010), including plankton (ENVO:xxxxxxxx)" | depth 5 m | reverse complement strand
TGTGGCCGATGATATTGACCCAGCTTTGACCCCGTACCAGATGCAGCCGTCAGGGGCTAACCTAGACGCAATCAGAGCCTCTATAAGCGACAAAATAGAGTCGATCAATAGAATGACCCACATGGGCGCGGTACGCGGCACAGAGGCTATGACGCAGTCTGGGGTGGCTATGCAGACCGAGTTTCAGATGCTGAATGCCAAGCTATCTGAAAAGGCCGACATCTTAGAGCTGGCCGAAGAGCAGCTGTGGCAGTTGTACTGTAAGTGGCAAGAGCATGATGTCCATGAGGTGTCAATTAGCTATCCGAACTCGTTTGATCTGCGTGATTACGCGCAAGACTTGCTGTTCCTGCAGCAGGTTAAAGCCAGCGGCGTAAGGTCAGCCACGTTAATGCGTGAAGTAGACAAGCAAATTGCTGATCTGGTGCTTGATGACGATATGGTTACTTTGTCACATACCGAGATTGAGCAGAACACCAGAACGCTTGGCGAGTTTCCATTGGTGGAGCAGACCGCTAAATAATGACAACGGACAATCAGCATGATGACTATCTTGATCGACTGGCTGACAGCCATCTTGAAAGATTGCTTGCGGCGCTATCGGTACTAGAGAACCGGATTGCTGATTATCTAGCGACGGCACCAGATCAGGCTGGCAAGCTCTTTGATGTGGAGTGGGCCATCTCAGCCAGGACAGACATACAGCAAATCATTGAGCAAGAGTACAGCGTGACGGTGCAAAGCCTCTTAGATGACTACCCAGAGGTGGAGCGCAGGGCGCTGGAAATGCTAAATAATTACGGCAATTTTGCGCGTACTAGCCCAGAGGTAATTCAGCAACTCCAGCGGCTTACCTTCCAAGGCTTTGAGGATATAGGCCGTACATATCTCGACAGTATATCCCAAGAGGTCTACCAGAACGCGCTAACAGGCCGCAGTAAGGCCGACATGATTAAAAGCATCCGGCAGACCATTAACGGCGTCTATATGCAGAGCGACCAGGCTGAGATTAATCGGCTTGTCGATATAGCTAAAAACGGCACGCCAGCTCAGTCAAAGGCGGCCATAGAGCGATTGCATACGATCTACGCGGCTGATAAAACGGGCAACAATATGCGCCGCTATGCTACGCAGATCGCCCAAGACAGCCTGATGCAGTTTGATGCGTCGATTAACGTCAATGCTGGCATCCAGGCGGGAGCCGGTAGCTGGAAGTATTACGGTGACGTTATCAGGGATTCTCGGCGATTCTGTCGAGAACACGCTGGCAACATTTACACCACGGAAGAGATAGCAGAAATCTGGTCTGGCGACTGGACTGGCAAAGCATCAGGTGATCCCTTTATTGTTCGTGGCGGTTATAATTGCCGTCATCACTTCCGACCCGTATTTGAATAGGAGGTAGTTATGCCTTATCACAAGGGAAAGAAGAAAAAGAAAAAATCTAAGTAGTTTGATAAAATAAACCCCTACTCCACTGGAGGATTCGTTACATGAGCGAAGAAGTCATGGAAAGCGCGGTCACTGAGGCCGTAGAACAGGAAACTGTAGAAACTCAGGCAGAAAAGACGTTCACGCAAGAGGAGCTTGACCGGATAGTTGCTGATCGCATTGCTCGCACCAAGCGGCAATATGAAAAGAAGCTAGAAGGTGTGGACTTGGACGAGGCCAAAAGCCTGTTACAAGATCGGCAGACCGCCGAGGTTGAGCGGCAGAAGGATCGTGGTGAGTTTGAAAACATCCTCAAGCAGACCGTCGAAAAGAAAGATCAGGAGATTGGTGCCTACAAAGCAAGGCTTGAGCAGACCCTAGTAGACGGCGCTCTACTGTCTGCGGCGGCAAAGCATAAGGCAGTGTCACCCGATCAAGTCAGTCAGTTGTTACGCGGCTCCGTTTTGCTATCTGAAGATGGCACCGTAGAGGTTTTTGATAAAAACGGGACGCCTCGGTACAACGACAAAGGCGATCTGTTATCAGTTGAAGAGCTGGTATCAGACTTTTTGACAACTAACCCGCACTTTGTGAGCGCATCACAGGGTGGTGCAGGATCAGCGGGGGCAGTTGGTGGTTCTACGCCGAAAACCTTAACGGCGGCTGAAATGTTGGCTAACTACGAAAGCGGTGGTCGAGAGGCTTTCCGTGAGATGCAGTTAGCAAAGAAGACAACCCGCTAATTTTAAAGGAATAGCATCATGGCTAATGAAACTACTAGCTCAACCTTAGACGACCTGTTTGCAAATATCATTCTTCAGGCTCGCTTTACTGCCGAGGAAGAGTCACTTTTGCTCGGTCTTGTTACACGTTATGACATCGGCTCTGTGGCTGGTAAGACCGTCCAGGTACCCAAGTACCCTGCAATTGCGGCGGCTGACCTCACGGAAGGCACCGATATGTCTGCAACTGAAGTCTCTACTTCCAGCGTCACTATCGACGTTTCTGAAGTCGGCGCTCAGGTTGTACTGACTGACATGGCCGCTTACGGCGCTGGCAACCCAGCTCAGGAGCTTGGCACTGTATTGGGTAACGCTATCGCCACAAAGATGGACAAGGACTTAATTGCTTTGTTTGACGGCTTCAGCACTTCATTTGGTGCGGCGGCTCAAGAGATTACTGTTGCCGACCTGTTTAAGGCAGCGGCTACTTTACGAACAAATAAGGCTCCTGGCCAGCTCTCTGCTGTAGTGCATCCGTACCACGCATATCAGCTTAAGGCTAACTTGACCAACACGTTTGCTAACCCTAACGGTGGCGATGCTCAGAACGCGGCTATGGCTAACGGTTTCGTTGGCTCTATCGCTGGCATCAACATCTACGAGTCTGCGAACATCACCATCGACGCTAATGACGATGCTAAGGGTGCCGTATTCGCTCCCGAATCTCTCGCTATGGCAATGAAGCGTGACTTCAACATCGAAGTTGAGCGTAACGCGTCACTGCGTGCCTTTGAGCTGAACGCCACTGCCGTTTACGGTGTGGGCGAGCTTGATGACAGCTACGGCTGTGAGATGTTCTTCGACGCCGCTCTTTAAGGGCTATACGCGCCCTTTCGGGGGCGCTTCTCTTTGAGGCTTATATGGCAATAGAGTACAGAGGCGAGCGGTTTGAGGACTACAACGTTCCCAAAAGAACCCCACGCCATCCATCAAAAAGCCATGCGGTTTTAGCCAAGACGCGAGATATGATTAAGTTAGTTCGGTTTGGTAGTCAGGGGGCTAAGACTTACCCGCCAAGAGACGGCGAGAGCCAGGCTGACGCAGGCAGAAGAAAGGCGTGGTATGCGCGACACGCTGACAGTTTAAAGGGCGCAACGATATTTGACGCGATCTATTGGGCGGCAAAGGTTAAATGGTGAGCTGATGGCATTCTCTACTGATTGGAATCTGCAAGAAATCATACCTGACATTTTAGACTTCGGGATTGATAACTTTATTGAGGAACACGCCACTGCTCAGGCAGATGTTGTGCGTGAGATCAGAAGCAAGTGGTGGCCTCGCCGTGGAATTACCGGCGAAATGGACACCTCGCTATTAACAGAATCTCAATGGACGAAAGCAGCTGCGTATCTGGTGCTTTGGAAATATGCCTTACCCAAGCTTACAAACTGGGTTGAGAACGACAGATTTATGCACATGATTGACTTCTATCGCGTCAGATATGGCGAGGAAATGGAGGCAGTATTTTCTGATGGTGTTGAGTATGACGTCAACTCAGACGGAACGGTTGAGGACAAAGAAAAGCTACCGTCACCGCTAAATAGGCTGGACCGGTAATGGGCTTAGTCCCAACAATTAAAACCCAGATAAAGCCGTTAGACCCAAAGAAGCTGACGGAGAAAGAGCATCAGCAGATTAAGGACAGAACGCCTTTAGGACTTAGCAGGGCGGCTCTCCTGGGTATTAACATCATTCAGGATAGGTTGGACAGGGGTATGGGTTATCGGGGCAACCTTGAGCCATACAGTCCCGCCTATCTGCTACTAAAGAAAAAGCGCAAGCCAGAGAATGCTGGTGTAGTGAATCTGACATGGTCTGGGGGTATGCGCGGCAGTATGTCTAGCAAGTACAACGACCGATTTGCCACGATCTACTTTACTAGGGGTGCAGAGGCTAAAAAGGCCGCGATGCTTAATGAAAAGCGTCCCTTCTTTGGATTCAATAATGGTGATGAAGCCAAGTTGACGGAAGAGTTCCGAGAGTATGTTTTCAGAGGGTTTGGTAGATGAGCAAGAGAGAACTAATTGCCATTAACTTAGCTGATACCCTGAAGGCATCTGAGCCAGGCTACAAGTTCAGCATCGTAACCCGTGAGCCGTTTGACTTTGAAAGGCTTAGTAATGCTCAGTTTCCTGCTATTCTGGTCAGAAGCGCCAACGAGAATCGTGAGGATTCCACAATTGGCGGGTCTCTGACAAAGCGTAACGCAACGATTGATTATCAAGTCGTCTGCTATGTAAAAGCCAAGGACATTGACAAGGCCAGGAACGAGGCGATTCAGCGGATTGAAGAAAAGCTAGACGCCGACAGAACCCGAGGAGGCTATGCCCTGGACACGCAGATCATATCTATTGACGCTGATGACGGTAGTATCGACCCAATCGGCGGGGTTATAATAACAGTTCGATGTATTTACCAGTTCACCAGGGGGGCAACCTGATGATTGAAATAAAGTCAAAAGATGGGAACACGATTTTGGCCCATCCATCGAAAGTGCAGAGTTTATTAAATATGGGCTGGATACTCGCTTCTGAAGAGAAGCCAGCTCCCGAGGCAAGCAAAAAAGCGAAGCCGCAAGCAGACGAAATTATTGAATCCGTCGAGGAGGAAGGTTAATGGCTACTCACGCAGGAAGCGAAGGGTTGGTAAAAGTTGGTGCTAACACTATCGGCAACGTCCGGTCTTACAGCATTGAAGAAACAGCAGACACAATCGAAGAGACCACTATGGGGCAAAGCGCACGTTTGTACCGCGCAAGCCTTACTAGCTGGTCTGGCAGTGTCGATATTTACTGGGATGAGACCGATACTACGGGCCAGGGCGCTCTAACGGTAGGCACAGAGGCTACGATTAACTTCTACCCAGAAGGTGACGACGCTGGCGATACCTACTACACTGGCACGGTTATCGTAACTGGTGTCACTAAGAGTGCGGCCTTTGACGGCATGGTCGAGGGTTCTATCTCTATTCAGGGTGACGGAGCATTAACATCAACCACGGTTTAATTTATGAGCGTACTTGAGAAAGCCAAAGCGCATTATCGGGCGAAGCTCTCAGCAGAGCCAACGCCCATCTCAGTTCCCGAATGGGAGCTTGAGGCATTCATTAAGCCTGGAATCTCTTTGGAGAGGCTGGGCGAGATAATGCAGTGTGCTAACGAGAACAAGACTGCCGAGGCAATGGTACTGACCATTGTTTACCGGCTGATTAATGAAGAAGGCAAGCCGATCTTTCGAAAGAACGACCGCCTGGAGCTACTCAAGTCCGTTGATCCTACGGTGCTGGCTGAAGTTGTAAACAAGATTAACGAGTCAGACCCTAGCGCCGAGGATGTAGAGGGAAACTAAAGGCCGACGTCACACTAAAATTCTGCTATAGCCTAGCAGAGCATCTGCACAAGACTGTCGGCGAAATCATGCAGATGGATGCAAGAGAGTTCCAGGGCTGGATTGCCTGGTTCGAGATGAGAGAGGCTAATGGCAGAAAACATCCTAATTAAGATTTTTGCGGATGACCGCACCCAAAAGGCATTTAGCCGAGTAGGTGCCGGTTTCCGCAAGATGGCGAAGGCGTCTGCCGCAATGTCTATTGCCGCAACTGCCGCCGCTACGGTTCTTACCGTCAAATCAATGCGTGCCGCAGATCAGCTGGCGAAGACAGCCGACAAGATTGGTGCGACTACCGAAGCCCTAGCAAGCCTGCAGCATGCGGGAGAGCTTACAGGCGTCTCTGTGGAAACCATGAACATGGCTTTACAGAGGATGACCAGGCGCGTCTCAGAGGCCGCTATAGGCACTGGCGAGGCCAAGGCCGCACTGCTTGAGTTAGGCATTGACGCTCAGAAGCTAGAGCAGCTGCCGCTAGATGAGCAAATGGGCGTAGTTGCTGACGCCATGAAGGGCGTTGGCAGTCAGGCCGACCGCGTGCGTATCGCGATGAAGCTGTTTGACAGCGAAGGTGTGGCCCTGGTCAACACTTTATCAAAAGGCTCAGACGGGCTTGCGGAGCTGGCAAGGGAGGCCGACTTGCTGGGCTTGGCTATGAGCAGGGCAGACACGGCAAAGATTGAGGCCGCGAATGATGCCATAACCAACGCGCAAAGCGTATTTGTTGGTCTAGGCAATCAGCTTGCTGTTGAGTTTTCTCCAATTATTGCAGCGGTTGCCACCGACTTTAAACAAGCCGCTCTAGAAAACAACGAAATGGGCAATGTGGGTCAACGAGTAGCCAGAGCCTTAATTGATGCTATCGGCTTTGTCATGGACGGCTATACCGCGTTCAAAGTAATTCTTATGCAAGTCAAAGTGCTTGGCATAGAATTAGGCGCTGCTATTGTTGGCTCGCTGGGTGTCGCTGCCAAAGCACTTGATGGTTTGATAGCTAAGTACAATCAAATAGCAGACTCCAAGGCTGGCGAGTTTTTTGGCCTAGAGAAAGTGCAGGGCGGCTTTGAGCGGAGCATTTTAGAAACCCAACAAAACCTGCTTAACTCTGCTTTAGAGACCCAGCAGAGCATTGTTGAAATACTCAGCTCGGGCAAGCCAAGCGAAGCCCTGGTTCTGGCTTACGAAGAAATCCAGGCAGCGGCACAACAGACCGCCGAGGTAGTGGCGGCATCTGCGGAAAATATGCAGATGACTCAGGGGGCCAAAACTCAGGAGCAGATAGAAAATGAGTCTAAGCTTTCTGAATTTACGGCGATGTCTGAAAAGGACAAAACCAAGCACGTTATTGATGAGGCCAACACTAGGTTTGGCGCATTGGGCCGCACAAGCAAAAAGATGTTTCAGGTGCAAAAAGCCATGCAGATCGCGCAAGCCGTTATGAACACCTACACATCAGCAACGGCGACAATGGCGCAATATCCATTTCCAGTTAACGTGGCACTGGCGGCGCTGACTGTTGCGTCTGGCATGGCTCAAGTAGCCAATATCCGCTCACAGAGCTTTGATGGTGGCGGCTTCACAGGGTTTGGTGCTAGAGCTGGGGGCATGGACGGCAAAGGTGGATTCCCTGCAATCCTGCACCCAAACGAAACGGTCATCGACCACACCCAGGGACAATCTGCTGGCGCTAATGTGAGCTTTAACATTCAAGCCAACGACACTGTTGGGTTTGATGAGTTATTGGTAAATCGTCGAGGTCTTATTGTCTCTATGATTAACGAAGCACTGCAAGACCAAGGAAGGATGGCGCTGGTATGAGCTTCCCAACAGACCCAGAATTTGCGGCGTTAGATATGCGCCTGAATTACAACAATGTCAGATCGGAAACCAGGAGCGGCAGAACGCAGGTGCGAAACATTGGGGCAGCATACTGGACTTTCACCGCTCGCTACCCACGCCTTACCAGAGACAAGTTTGCGCCTATTATGGCGTTCTTGGCTGGGACTAGAGGCGGCACAGATTCGTTTAGCGTTACGCCTCCGGTCATTAGTGACTCAGGGGGCGATGCTGCTGGTAGCTTGCTGGCTAACGGAGCGCATAGCGCAGGCGATAGAACTATAGCTATGGACGGCATCACCGGCACGATAAAGGCGGGTGACGTTATAAAATTCGCCAACCACGACAAGGTTTATATGGTTGTCGAGGACTTTACTTCTGGCATCATGACGATAGAGCCTGGCTTGGTTGCTTCGGTTTCTGATGATGAGGCTGTAACCTATAACGCCGTGCCGTTTAAGATGAGAATGGCGGGAGATGTTCAGCAGTTTCGAGTTGCCGGATATGAGCAGTATCAGATTGAGCTTGATTTGATTGAGGTCATTTAATGCCACGCAGTGTAAATTCTTCTCTGGTAGCAGAGCTACAAAAAGACGGTTTCACTCTGGTTCATTTGGTCGATCTTGGTCTTGGCAGTGGTTTGGCGCTAACTGATTGCGCTCACAATGTAACCTATGGCGCTCAAACGTATGTGGCTGTAGATCAGCTGCTAGAGATTGGCAGCCCCACAGAGACTCAAGACCTTCGAGTCAACACGGTAAGCATAGGATTTTCTGGGGTAGATCAGAGCTATATGTCAGTTGTTCTTGGAAGTGACTGGGTTAATAGACCAGCCACTATAAGCAGAGCTGCTGTTGCGGATGGTCAGGTTATAGGCGCTCCTCTCGCAGTCTTTAGCGGCCAGGTCACTAAATGGCAGATTTCTGAGAGTCGAGGCCGCTCAGGCGTAAGGCTTTCGGTTGCTAGCCACTGGGCTGACTTTGAGAAGCTAGGGGGGCGGCTGACCAACAACAGCAGCCAGCAGTTTCACTTTCCTAGTGACCTGGGCTTTGAGTACGCCGCCAACACGATTAGGGATATAAAGTGGGGTCGTGAATAATGGGTTTATTTGACTTTATTCTCAAGCCCATACAGAACCTTCTTGGCGAGGTTCTTGGCTTTTTAACTGGCACTGATTTTGATGAGCAGGATCAGTCTAGTGGCGTCCTAGTTAATAAGCAGTCCAATATTGACCCCATCCCCGTGGTTTATGGTCGAAGAAAAGTCGGCGGCGTTAGGGCGTTTATTTCTACCGGCGGCGGTAAGAAAAACGAATTTCTGTATATGGCGCTCATTTTGTCTGAGGGGCAGATTGACGGCGTTGAAGAAGTGTACATTAACGACACTATCAGCACGGACAGTAAATTTAGCGGGCTTGTTCAGACGCAAGTATTTACAGGCGCAGACGATCAGGCGTCTAGCACTCTACTGGCAGGGGCAGACGCAACGTGGGGAGCCAATCACCGGTTAAGGGGTGTCGCGTATTTGGCTGTAAGGCTGAAATATGATCAGGACGTATTTGGCGGCATTCCAGACGTTCAGTGCGTCATAAGAGGCAAGCGCGTATACGACCCCAGAAAAGACTCAACGTCAGCGGTTTATGACAGCGAGCTAGGCGTTGCGACCCATAGAAACGATACCCCAGCGACATGGCAGTGGTCTAACAACCCAGCGTTATGCTTGCGTGACTATCTAAAAAGCAGTAGATACGGCAAAGGGCTTGCGGATTCTTTAATAGATGATGAGTCATTTGCCGCGTCTGCTGACTTTCTTGAGTCAAAAGAAACACAACACACCACACCAATAACCGTTGACGGCAATTATGGCGTTGGTTCTACCGTCATCAACCTTGCCGGTACATTTACCTCAATCCAGATTGGCAGCTTTTTGCAATTTGGAAGCATCACCGATATTTTCCAAGTCAACGGGACTATTTTTGGGGCTGGCGGCTTGACGTTATCTACCCCGCTGACTACCGCGATTACAAACGGCATGAGTGTTGACACAATTCAAAACATTTATGAATGCAACGCGGTAATCGACACAGGCAAAAAGCTATTTGATAACGTCAAAATCATGTTGCAAGGCATGAGGGGCTTAATGCCGTTTTCTAACGGTGTTTATTCGTTGATTATTGACAGAGACGTATCGTCAACCTTTGATCTTACGCCGGATAACATCACCTCTGACATTACGGTACAGACGCAGGGCAAAGACAAAAAATACAACCGCGTCACAGTAAAGTTCACAAACCCTACTGCAAACTGGCAAAGCGATAGCGTTATATACCCAGAGGCAGGAAGCTCCGACGAAACACAATTTTTGACTGAAGATAATGGTGAAGAGCTAGCCAAGACAATCACCATGAATACAATTACGAGCAAGTATTCAGCAAAAGACATAGCCAAAATTATTTGTTTAGCATCTCGCCAGAATGAGCTAACCGTAAAAGTCACGGCTACATCTGAGGCGCTAGCTATCGCTGTAGCTGATGTGGTGACCTTAGAACACCCCTCGCTAGGCTGGACAGGCGCAGCAAAGAAACAGTTTCGCGTTATTGGAATGCAGCTCAAGGACGACGGCGAGGTTTCTTTAACCTTGCAAGAGTACAACAACGGAATTTATCCGTGGGTGACAGGCGACGAAATATATAGCGGCATAGAGACTGTTTTGCCTGACCCATTCCAGGTAGAGCCACCGACAAACCTTAATGTGGTAGAAACAACGGTCATTGAGTCAGACGGCTCTGTTTTGCCAGCGTTGAAGGCTACATGGACGGCGGCAGATGACGCCTTTGTAGATCAATATGAAATTAGGCTAAACAATACAACTAGCTCAACTGTGCAAAGCTTTTTGACGTCAGCCGAAGAGCTTTTAATGTCGCCCGTCAGGGTTGGGCAGTCTTACACTGTCAGCGTTAGGTCAATCAACGCTCTTGGCTCACGAAGCTCGTTCGTTGTGTATAACTTTGGAACGGCATCTGGAGACACTACAGCGCCAGCATCGCCAACCAACACAGATGCCAACGGCGGTTTTAAGCAAATAACAGTTTCATGGTCAAACCCCACAGATGCCGATTTTAAACATGTAAAGCTACAGGTTTACAATGGTTCCGCATGGACAGACTTAGGGCTGTCGGACAGTGAAAGCTTTGTTCATTTTATAGATGGTCATGGGATTACCCGCTACTATCGCTTGGCTTCAGTAGACTTTTCAAACAACGTCTCTGCTTACACATCGTCATTCAGCGGCACTACAGATTTTGTCGATTCGGATTCGTTTACGCAAAACGTTGATGACTTATTTGCAAACGCCAACGTAAAGCAGGTCGATGTTGTTAGCTCTTTGCCAAGTAGCGGAGAGTACACCGGACAAGTTGTTTTTCTTACTGGCGACAATAAATTGTATCGCTGGACAGGTTCGGCTTGGACAGCCGCCGTCCCTTCTACAGACTTGACCGGAGAAATAACAGAAACACAAATTAGTGACTTGGCTATAAGCACCCCGAAACTAGCGGCTGGGGCGATCACTACAGGCAAGCTGGACGCTGGCAATATCAACGCTAACGTACTCACAGCGAATACGATCACTGGCGGGTTGCTTGCGACGGCAGGAATAATTACGACTGCGGCACAAATAGAGGATTTGGTCGTTGAGAATGCCGCAATCGCTAACGGTGCAATTACTACGGCCAAAATAGGCAACCTGCAAGTTGAAACTATAAAGATTAAAGACAACGCGGTAACCATACCGGAAGGGGTTGACGGTGTTCATAATGGTGATGTGGCCGGCAGCTTCGTTGAGCTAACTGCTAACGGCTCATCTGCTAGGGTGACTATTTCGTGGTCGTCTGGCGAAACGCCTGAGGCAGTCATTGTCGGGGCTTATGCTGGTTTCCAAGGAAGCGCGGGAGATGGCTCTGGCGGGGCGCAAGGCACGGGCGGTCTAAGAGTTAGGGCAGAAGGAGGTCAAGGAAACAACTTTACAATCACCCCGAGCGTTGGTGCTTCGTTCCTGCAAGGTTTCGGTGGCCCAATTGTGGTGGTTGGGCAATTTGCAATCACTAACCAGCAGTCCCCGCTAGAATTTTTTGTTGAGGCAAAGATGAACTCTACTGCATCGAAAAGAGAGATCGGCGGCTGGGGTCTATTTGTTCTTGGGGCAAAAAAATGAGCCAGAAAAAGGTCGTGTTTTACTTAGATAGCGGAGAAATTGTTTCGCGCAGGAGCGGCACTGTCGCAAATGTTGATATAGCTATTGAAGCGTCATCGTTAAACCATGTTGATATTACTAGGGTCGACCATGACGTTACGGTAGAAGATTACTACGTGTCGGATAATGAAGTTTTAGCCAAGGGCGAAAGGCCGTCAGAAAGCTATACGTTTAACTATGCCAGCGGTTCATGGGAATTAGATATTGAGCTTGCAAAGGGTTACAAGTGGGAGTCTATAAAGGACTCTAGAAACGCGCAGGAGTTCGGCACATTTGAATGGGGCGGTTACACCTTCCAATGTGACGAAGTGTCTCAGAGACGCATACAGGGCTCTGTACAGCTATCTGCTATTGATGACACGCTGACCCTGGATTGGACGCTGGCAGATAACTCGGTTCAGACTTTCACGGCGGCAGATTACATTCAGATCGGGCAAGCGTTAGCAGTTCATGTCAGTCAATGCCATGAGCGTGGTAGAATACTACGTTTAGAAATCGAAGCCGCGACTACTCTTGAGGAATTGGAGGCCATTGTCTGGTGAGTACCATATATTTAGTGCAGGGCGACACTGGCCCGCAGATAAAGGTGGCTGTTACCCGTGAGGATACAGGCGTTGCCATAAGTCTTGATGGCGGCGCTGCCGCTCTTAAGGTTAGAAAGAAAGGCTCAGAAACTTTGGCATTTACCCTGTCCGCTTCGGACATTGGGGACAATTTGCAGGACGGACTGCTGTTTTTTTCTCTTGATGGCGGCCAGCTGGCAACCATCGCGGCAGGCAACTACGAGGGTGAGGTGGAGCTGACTTTAGCAGACGCCACTGTTGAGACAATATTTGAGAAGGTAGATATAGTTATCCGCGAGGATTTCTGATGCAAATAA
>CERP01016915.1_pt1 | contig 12661 bp, 23 predicted proteins | sample 530801 | NCBI WGS metagenome assembly CERP01 (sample SAMEA2620991, study PRJEB7988) | marine metagenome | biome: marine biome (ENVO:00000447); feature: surface water layer (ENVO:00002042); material: "saline water (ENVO:00002010), including plankton (ENVO:xxxxxxxx)" | depth 5 m | reverse complement strand
CTCTACAATAGTAATTTCAAAATCCTCAAAGTAATCTTCAAGAACAGTTTTAAAGTCATTGGGAAAGGTATGGAGAAGACCTTCTACACCATCTACAGGTATATGATGACTGTCTTCTCTTACCTTAACCTTTGCTGTTAAAGTTAAACTAAACATTAAAGCCTAAAAGCACGAGTCAAAACAGTAGATCTAGTTAAACCACTATTTACTCTAACTTGAGATAAAGTTCTAGCAGCCTTAACCATACTATTTTCAGCTTCTTTATAAACTACTTGAGCAGCTTCATAGGCATCTTGTGCATCATATACATCTTTATACTTTAATTGACTTAGTTCTTCTTGCTTTAATTTAATTTCTTCTTCAAGATCTTTTATAACACTAGCTTCCATAATTTATTCCTTTCTCAATTAAATCCGACAAGTCGGGTTGCTTATGATCAGCAGGTTTTACTAGTTTACCATCTGATCTAAAATGACCTTTTTGTACTTTAGTCATGTTATTGTGATGAACTCTTAAAAATGCTTCAGGTAGAAATTTAAACTCTTTGTATCTTGAAGCAAAACCAAATACAACATAGAGAACATCACATAATTCTTTAAGTGTTTTTTCTGGGTTTATACTTGGCCCATCCAACTCAGTAAAGAACTCTTCTATTTCTTCTTCTATTAATCCTTGACATAGATCCATTCTGTCAAAGTTATTCTTACTCTCTTCAGTAATAATATTACCTCTACTTTGTAGCATAACTCTATCATGTACTGCTGCATTTGTCAAGCGTTTTGTAACCTCATCTTGAAATTCTTCTAGGCAACCTAAGTAATCTGCCTGTAGTTCCAGAGGTATCATACCACCAGTAGTAAGCTTGTCTGATACAGACTCATCAAACCCTGCTTCAGATCCTAGAGTAGATTGTGCGAAATCGTGTATAGTTATAGTGTCTGTACTCGCTTTATTATATGGAGGCATCATTTTGTTCCCTTCTTTTTAGTTTTCTTCCTCTTGCAACGTCTAATTTATCTGAGTCTGACTCAGCCCAGTGTTCTCCCAAAGTCCAAAACTCTTTTTCCTCTTCTATTAACTTATCTAAATACCATCTTGCTTTTCTTAGGTCTTCCATAGGTTTACCTTTATAGTTAAAACGCCAAAGGTATTTTATTATATTTCCCTTCAAATAATCCTTAAAGTGATCTCCTGTAGAAGCTTTAATTGCATCAATACACTCTATTCCATTCTGGTTATAGTGTGGGGGATGATTAACCATATCGTCCATAGTGTCTCCTAATGTTTTGTTGGTGGGATTTTTTTATTTAAATATATAACATTGTCTTTTACGTCTACTACGGTAGGTTCTTCAGTCTCTTCTATAGCATACCCGATAACATCTTGAACCATCTCCATCATAGAAGCACCTATATCTTTTATCATCTCATGTTCTTTACTATCTTTAACCTCTGGTGAAACAAAATCACCACAAGTTATCTGTATATCTATACCATTGTGAGTTACTAATATCATCATACTGCAATCAGGTATATTTGCAATATGATTTACTTTTGTTTTAGTTGACATGACATCTCCAAAAAGTCTTTGGCGTAAACGATTGCTAGTGGTTCTTTGCGATTAGCTTTTATGATCACTAACGGTTTAGTATTCTTAGTAACATGACTTTCGGCCTGAGACATAACATCATATACAGCAAACTTTGCTCTAGACTTACACTCAACAGCCCAAGGCCACTTCTTTCTAGCAAGAGGAGATAAGCTAATGTCTGGTCCATTAACACCCATAGGTGTAGATTTTATATCATCATCCTCTACACCTCCTATTTTAGACAGAAGTATATCTCTCACCCACTGTTGCAGTAACCTTCCTTTGTTTTTAGCTGACGATGGCTTCATATCTATTCGCCATGTTAGTATAATACTCATAGTTTCCAGCTTTAGATACAGGATTCTTAACGTATTTTAAACCCTTCCAACAAGAAAACTTATAGTCACAGAAGGTACACGGCATCTGTAGTTTACGATTACCTGTAGATTTCTTGTAATAAGTTTCCAAAGTATCGTCATAAAGCCTCTCAAAATGAGCCTCTTCAGTAGTTTTAGATATTTGTAGAGCCTTTTGTTCTATTAGATCAAGATAGTACTCTTCATCAGTAGGATCAGCCTCAATTACTTTCATCTGACCTGTACCTTTGTTGATAATTATCCAACCTCCTGCCTTTACACCTTCTGCTCTAGCATACCCAAACAACTGACAACAGTAACCAAAGTCATCCTGTCTTTTTAGTTGCTCATAGGATGCAAAGCGTTTGTCATAAGACCAAGAACTAGCACTCTTTATATCCCATACACTCTTATCCTCTAGTTTTATAACTAAGTCTAGTTCCCCATACATATCTCCAGACTTAGTTGGTAGCTTAACCTTTTTATTCATATCAGTAATTTCTATACCTGCTGATAACAGTAAGGCAACTGCTAGAACTTCAGTCATATCACCATATGCCATCATGATCTTAAAGTGATCTGGCTTTGGTGCTTGTTTCCATCCTAGCTTAGATGCCTGTAACTGACACATAGGTTTACCAATCTGAGACATAGACGGTAAACCATTACTACTACCTAGTTTCTTGTAGTTAAACCTAGATAACTTCTCATTAAACATCTGACTAGCTTCATAGATGATATTACGAGGTATTTCAGGTTCTGAGGCAAGAAAGAAGTCTAGCTTTTCCTGTAGATTATTCATTACTAGGAGTCACATCAATAAACTCAGAACCTATATTAGAACTGCCTATGTTTTCTCTCATACGCTCTGTCACTGATTCATTCTCCCTCTGAATAGTTTCTTGGAATACTGCTAGAGTATCTTTGTCATCCTGATCGATGTCAATTTTATCATCCAACAGAGGTTTATATTTTAATACGAACCACTGATTAGATCCTCTCTTCTCGACACCATAAGATAGTTCTAGATTGTAATTGAAGTGCTTCTTGCTTTGCTTATCAAGCTCACCTACAACCTTGCCAATCTCATAGAAGTTAGAAGGACCAAGACGCATACGAAACGGTACAGGGTCAAACTCTACAGGATCTGATCCTGCCTTAACTGCATCAGTCATGGTCATAACACCAAACAAATGTCTATACAATTTAACTTTACTAGCCCTTGCATAGGCAACTGGATCTTCTGCCTTTAACTTCTCACGTTGCTTGGAAGCTATCCAACCACACTTGTTTCCACCTTGCCAATCTGTAACCTTGTCACCAAACCTGACAAAGTGCTGAGACATATTGGTATACTCTTCAGCATCACTATCGAACACAGAAGTCTGCATAGTAGTAGCAAACACTCGTACTGATACGTTCTTACCAAATACAGTTCCGTGATCTGGATGCTCAAGCTTTATTGATGGGACAGGTACACTAGCCATATCATCTCCAAAGAATGCATCCCTGTTTATAGATGCTCTAGGGATCTGAGGACCACCTGATTCTGGTACTATAAATAAGTCAGTTGACTCATTAAAATCTAAAGTTACTAATGACATACGTTTCTCCTTTCAAAGTAGACTGATTGTATAACACATACTTTACTAATTGTCAAGCACAATCTTCCTGTTCCATCCAATTATTTCCTATAGACATTTCAACTTCCAAAGGAATAAATTTATCTAAACCGAATCGCTTCTCAGCCTCATCTTGTGCTTTGACTAAACATATACTGGCAACCTGTTTGACTTCTTCAATCTCATCAGGATGACAATCTACTACAACAGAGTCATGTACAGTGTTGATAACTAAGCTTTTTAAGTTTCGTTCCCTTAGTTGTTTGTGTAGCATGATTACACCAAGAGGAACTATATCAGCAGTAGCTACCGACTGAACAGGGTAATTGACTATCTGTGTCTTAACAGATGCTTTCCCTTGCTTAGTACGATATACATTAGGGAACTTAAACTGCCTACCTGTAGCAGTAGTAATAGTTTCATTTTGAATAGCTTCATCTTGCAATCTTTCATGCCAGTTGAATACTCCTGAGTATTTTCCAAAGAACTCTTGAAAGTATACTCTTTGGGCGAACGTACCCTGCGTTCCTCCGTAAAGAGGTCTGAACGTAGATGCCTTGGCAGACCCTCTATCTGTTGGTTCACCGTTTTCGGTGAGTACTTTTGCCGTGTAAGAATGGACATCGAACCCCTCCTCTACTTCCTTTTTAATTGTCTCATCCTTGGCTAGGATACCTGCTACCCTAAACTCTAGCTGAGAATAATCTACTTCAAGCAACTGTCCATCCTCAAACCTACTCACAAACGCTTTTCTAACAGGAAACAACTTTCCTTTAGGCATATTCTGTAAATTAGGGTTACTACTACTCAACCTACCTGTAGCAGTAGTACATTGATTAAAGTTAGCATGAAGTATATTATCTGTACTATTAACCATGTTCTTGAATATTCCTTCTATAAAAGAACTTCTGTATGTATCAATAGCAGATAATCTTATTAAAGAGTTCAGAAACTTCTTGACTTCTTGGTTACTCTGTCCTCTCTCTAGTTCTACAAGTGTGTGCTTGTCTGTTTTAAATCCACCAGAAGCAGACAATGCTATTACAGGATTAATCTTTAGCCCTGCAATCTCACTTAGAGCTTTGTAAACAAAACCAGTAGCATTACATTCTACACACTTAGTTATATTCTTGTACGGTGTACCATCTTTCTTGTACTTCTGTATGCCTCCAGTGCCTCGGCAGAACAGGCATCGTTTAGCTTGGGTCTTTAGTGTTGGGGTAAAACATTCATCAATACACTTGACAAACCCTGACTCCATCATCTTAGGTCTACGCTTTGGTCTACCTCTAGCATCAACACCAATGTTCATAACGTCACGCCAAGTCTTCTTGTTTGTTAGCTTGTATGAATAGATGACCTGAGACAGTTGTTCTGGTGAGCTAAGATTGATTGGTGTATCACCTACCAGTTTCTTAACTGTACTATTAAGATACTCAGTCAACTCTGCTTGTTCTACTTGGTAATCATGATCAACCTTGTGCATAACATTAGTATCAATAGCCATACCTGATCGCTCTATGTCAGTGAGAACATCACAGAACTCACACATAAGATCTCGTATTGGTATCAAAGACTTATTTTCTTTGCGTTTAAACTTCTTCTCTTGCTTTTCAAATAACTCAGCAGTAGCCATAACATCATGATATAAATACTTTAGCTGATCTTCAGCAGACATATCACTATAATTCAAACCTTCTTTGAATGCGTCAGCAAGAGAGGCTTGTTTACGAGTAAGATCATACGCCTCTGCTAGTGCTTTTAAACCTAGCTTACCTCTTACTCCTTTGTTAAGTATATACTCATTAATCATAGTATCAATAATCTTTGATCGACAGTCTATACCTACCTCACGCAACCATGCTACATCAAACTTAGCATTGTGCATTACAATATATGTGGCTTCATCTATAGCTTTTATAACATCTTTTAGATAATAATTATCTTTAGGTATTTTCAATATTTTTACAGCACCATCACTGTTCCATATAGGTGAACCATCTAAAGATCTGAATGTATAACCTATAGCTGCTAGTGTATTGTCTTTATTATATGGGGAGGGATCTTTACGATCACCACCCAAGTCAACTTCAAGGTCTATAACTAACGCATAATTTATATTGTTACCATATGGCATATTATTCTCCTCAAATCCAAACATCATTAATTACATCATTAAAATCTAGACCATCTTTTAATTTTTTAATAGCATAATCTTTATAGTAATATCCAGTAGGACTTACACCCCAATCATAATGATTTGTAGGTACACCTCCTAAATTCCATATATCTAGTCTTCTTTCAGCAGTTTTTTTTGTCATTGCTTTTGTACAAGCGACTTCCCACTGACCATATCCATCCCAAGGTTTTCCTACAATTACATATTTATCTTTCATATTATTCTCCTGCAAATAGCATTATTAAAACTGTTATAAAACATATTCCTATTATGTATGTGTGACTAAGTATTTCCATTTATACCTCCTTACTTATATAAAAGTTTTGCCAAGGCTTTTCGTTCAGCTTTGGATCGAGTAACATTATAAACATAGATATTCTTCCCAATCGTATTGATATATTCTGCCTCTCCATTATCTAATTGGTCTTTTAATTTTTGGGCAAATGGTTTTAATTCTCCCTTATACTTAGTTCTAATAGCTTTATCATGATATCGCCTTCCATCTGCCTTTCGGAGAATAACTCGACCTGATGAGGTTTTCCCTTCATACCTAAAGTTAGAAGCTTGATATATGATACCCTCGTGATTATAATTACAATCAGCATACGACACGATAACTTTCACCTCAGTATTATCTCGCAACCAACGAATAGTCTTGCCGATAAAATAAGATTCAGTATTGGAGGGAGTATCATCTATACAACATAATCTACGTAGCTCTATGACTTCCTCCATATTATCACTATATTTTTTCCATGCATTCGCCATCCCTAATCTTCCATATATCATAGCCCCGATTAATTCATCCCCATCATAAAGGCCAAAACAATAATCAGTCATTACTCCATTTATAGACTTAGAATAGTGATGAGTTTCTACGAACCTTTCAATTATATTTCTCTCTACTATAGAACAAGTAAAATCCATTTATACCTCCTAGGTAATGTATCCCCCCAAAGGGGAATACTTAAATATCACATAATAATCAGTTTGTCAAGTTCTTTTTTAGATTCCTCCACATTTTCTTGAAAGGGATTTAACTTCCAACAATCACAATCAAGGCAGATTATGTCAGGATCAGGGTGAAGACAACTCTTCATGTCATTGAAGGTTGCATGAGGATATCCAGTTTTAATCGACATATCTAGATACCTCTGGCTTGATTACAGTAGTGCAAGTACCATGCTTACCACCTAACTTATTTTTACTGACATAGATATGTCTGAGCCAGTTGTCTGAACCACCTTCCTCAGTCTCTTTACCTATACCTATAATAAGATCTGCCTCGGCAGCTTTACCTACCCTTGCTCCTGCCATCTGAGTGAAGCGTAGCACAGTTCTACCATCTGCTTCAGCATTAGCCTGAGACACACCAATGATTGCACACTGATGCTTCTTAGATAATGTCCTAGCAGTACGATAGATCTCACCCAAACGTATGTCATCCCTAGCATGATTGCCTCCGACTTGCATCTTGTCTAGCTGATCAATGCCTAGTACATCAGGCTTGTGCTTGGCTAGTAACTGATCTAGTTCCTCCATCGAGGATACCTCATCAGTATTCAAGAACACACACTGACTAGAATATACATCCCATTGATTGTGTGCAGTAATAGTATCATTAGCAATCTCTTTGTCAGTCATGCCAGTGAAAGAACTAACTGCTCTCAGTGCAGTACGCTCGACAGGCTCTTCATTACCTAGTATCATTACCTTTGCACCTTGGTTTAAGAAACCATCTGGTCCAAACAATGTAGATATTAGGAACGCAGTTTTGCCAGTTTCGACAAGAGCAAAGACGGCAGAGAAGGTCGAGGGTCCGATACCTGCACAGATTTCCCTAAGTCCTTTGAGGTTCCATTTGTATTTGGATACATCTTTTGTAGAGTGTAGTAAAGATGCGACATCATGTTTTATCTCCTGTATAGTTTCCTTGGGCATAAAGTTTTGTTCATACTTACCCAGTAATTCATTGACCTTACTAAGATCATTTACTTTATTATCCATCATCTTGATACCAAGATCAGCTAACTGTCTACCAAAGTAAACTTTAAATTGATCTTTGAGAACATCTTCTGCAACATCCTCACCAATATCATTTGACAGTGTTCTAGTCAGCATCATCATAGCTTGTTTCTGACTAGTAGTCATAGTCCTAAACTCACTAAACAATACCTGTTCTACCTCGGCAGGAGTCAAGTCACGCCCATATCTTGCATGACCTAACTCAATACTACGCCAGATCTTCTTGGCTTCATTCTCAAAGAAGTCCATTGCGATCAAGTGTCTGTTCTTCTCATAGAATTTATGAGATAGAAATAATCCTAATAAATCATTAGACATATTCGTTTGTATCCTTTCTTTGTGCAACGCATATTGTATCATTATGCGCTCCACCATGAGTTACCATTAGTATTTCTTCATACTTACCAAACTTCTTACCAACTCCCATTGAGTTCCATCCAAAGGATAGCACAATACCATCAGGTTTGACAAGAGGTCTTATACGATCTTTTATTTTAGTATAGAAACTACTCTGTGTGTCTTGTTGTGTAGTCTTTATACCACTAGCACTGTAGCATTCACTGATCTGTCTTGGACTGTATGGTGGATCATATAACACAACGTCAGCTTGTACTCCATCATCCAATAACATATCCAGAAAATCATCAGCTTTCATATGATAATGAGCATCTGTGATTGTATTTATATCATTAGTTATTGTACCATACTTACTATCTCTAGCAAAAGGATCTACAATAACTGGTTTATCTGTTGTAGTGTCTTTATCAAGACAATAATCATAGTAAGCACCATGATGATGTTCACTGTATATCGTATCAATCCAGTGTTCAACAAACTCTTTAACAGGTTTCATGCTAAAGGTTTGACTGTTAGGCATGGAAAAAGCTCTATTGTACATAGTCATTCTAATACTCCTTCTGGTTTTTCTTTAGGGTCAACGTCAAGTAATCTTACTTCAGCTTTGGTAAATTGTCCAATTCTATTCTTCATTTGTATTGCCTTGGCAGATGCATCTCTATCCAGACATACTATAACATAGGGATAGTTTACCACAATGTCAAGTAGTTGATCAGATAAATTTGTACCTAACAATGCAAGTCCAGTACCATACTGTGATACAGCTACGGCAGACGCACAATCTTCAACGACATAACAGATCTCACTATTACCACAAATAAATGGTAGTCCAGAGTTACCATACCTATGCCATTTGTTCCATGAATTTCCTAATGTTCTACCAACTGCATCGACCACCTTATTCCTCCAAATAGTAGGAGTATCAAAGTTAGATGGTTGCACCATAAAGATTGGGAATACTGCTCTGTCTAACTTAACATCATAGTATAACTGTACTTTAGTAGTATCAATATTATTTCGTACACAATAACTCACCATTTTATTAGGATGATATATAGAAAAATGATCTGGCATATTAAACTGTAATTTAGTTGGCTCGGCAGATATGATAGATTTGCTTCTAATATATTTACTAGAACCCATCACATCTTTCTTACCTGACAGAGAACAACCAGCTTTGTAACAATTGTATAGAATAGTTCCATCAACTCTAGTAGCAGTGAATGTACCTCTACCACCACAATCAGGACAGTTAATTCTCATGCTTTGGTTATCGCTGAGTTCATCAAAGTCAGGTAAATCAATCATCCCATACCTTTCCTTTATGTTTATATGTTGCTATTGCTAACTTACCTGCCCTATATACAGCTTTATATTGCTCAAACTCAGTGAAACCCATAACTTTAGCTACCTTAGAGGCAGATTTAGGACTCCAATCGGAATGAGACAAGGCTATTGCTTGTACATGGTCAATATCGTCATCACTTATGGTCATCATATTGCCTCTCTCATTAAACTACGTTTAGTTCGTTTAGCCAATAGTTTCTTACGTCTTTTATTCTCAATTACTCTTTTGTGAAATAATGGGTCAGCTAAAGCTATCGCCATCAAGTTCCTCTTTTTTGATTGCTTCAAACTCTTCGATGATTTCTGCATTGTCTTTATCCTCATTTTGTTTAATGTCTTGGTATATGTCTCTAATATAATCTTCAAGGATCTCTTTGTCAAGATCCTCAAAGACTTTTATTTTACGATCTAATACTTTCATTATGCTACCAGTTGTAAAAAGGCAGGATGCTCAATCCATTTCGCTACATCTTCATTACGTTTAAACTGACGCTCCAGAGTATTGTCATTAGCAGTCTGTCGAAAGCTAAAACGATCCTCATGTGAAGCATACTGAGTGAATGCAGAGTATACAGCCCATGCGTTTGCACCTCTTACACTAAACTCATCAAGTACTGAGTTAAGCATATTCTTGGATGCTCTTTCTGGTAGTATGTCTTCAAGAGCAGTCTTGAGTGCGTTAACAGATATATCTTTCTCTGCTAACTTCTGACACCATGTATTGTGATCTAACCAACGATCATAAATACCTTCCATCTCATGTGTGATACGGCTCATGTCAAAGTGTCTGGTGTTCTTTTTGCGTATCTTACTGTAGTCACCAGTAACCATACCATTAGTACAGAAGAAGTCAATAGCACCACTAATCACATTGTTAGATGTAGATCCATCAACACCATGCCACGCATACAGAGACAGAGCAGTTTCAGTTTTATGTCTATTTGTCTCGACTGTAGCCTTATGATTATGAAACACCATCTTTTCCAAAGCCCACGCACCATTGCGAGATACCTTGGTATCAATAGTAATGTCATTGTTTATTGACACTGAATCATAGAAGTCTTTGTGAGTAAAGCCCAACTCTTCAGCGACTGCTCCTCTTATTTGTCCAAAGTAAGTTGGATGGTCTACACCACCAAAGTCTTTACCAACAATACCAATAGCCTCATCAGTATCTTCTCTGATTACGAAACAACGATCTGGAAACCTTTCTATAACTTCTTTGCGTATAGTAAAGTCAGCCTCTCCATAGTTCTCAAGTAATCCATTCAGTGTATGATCTTGTATGTTCATTCTTTATTCTCCTTTGTATAATTAATTAAAACTTCTCTTAACGTAGATGATAACTTATTTAATCTCTGTGTCAAGAACATAATCCATGCTATTGCAATTATTGTAACACCTACTAACGAGATAAGCAAGTAGAAGCTTATTGCAGTATTAATCATAGTATTAATCTCCTCTCTCTCCTAATATAGGAAGTCATAAGCATTTAGTATTTAGGATACTGATCTTTTATATCATAACGTAAAGCATTACGCAATATCTTTTTTTCTTTTTTTGTACCAATAAAATATACATAACGATGTTTTGCGCTACGATTAATTCTATTAGTTTTGTCACCTAAATGGTGTCTAGAATGTTTGCCATCCTTACCAGCTATATCTGTTCTAGGTTTAGTTGTACCAGTAAACAGAAAGTTAGTAGCTTGGTAAATGATACCAGCATGGTCTTGAGCAGTGTCGGCATATGATACAACTATCTTAGGTTTAGGTAATAGTTTCAATGACTTAGACACTAAGAATGATGCCTCATTGGGTAGGTTATCTTTGAGTACCAACCTGTTCAACTCGATGACATCAGACTTATGCTCCTCGCCACAGATACCTTTGCACAACCAAGGTGATGCAGGACTACCATAAGATACCATGCCTACCATCTCATCATATAGATATAATCCATATGCATAGCTGATTGATGGCATACGTTTGGCATAGTGAATGTTTAGTATCCAATCCTTTGTAGCCTCGTATGGTATCTGACACACAGAGTATTGAGTGTGCATTTGACTAGTCCATCCAATAAACATTAATTAAGTCCCATTCTTGTTAAGTAAGGAAATGCCCACTCTGGTCTTTTACGCTTAGTCCATGTTAGTATGTGAGACTTTGCATCTATATAGTATGCACGATAAGCTTCTACATAGTCAAGTCTTTTATACATCTCTGGCATACATTGTGGTGGTTCTGTATGTAATGTATAGTCCTCATCAAAGTTGTCATGGAACATATATTGTGAGATGTTCTCTAGTATAGCAGTACTCTTGTGATCTTTACCATATCTATACTTGTACTCCCTACCTATAGATAGTCCATGCAATACAGCCCACAACATATTAGCATCATTCTCTCGCACCCAAACAGTCATGGGATGATTCTTGTATGCAGACTTGTATATGTTATTTAGAATAGGTTCATCACCTAAACACCACTCATGTATAGCGGTACTACACATTTGTGCTGTCTCCAGTACCATCTTGACAACGTGTTTGTCACATAATTGTATAGCTGACATAACAGGGCATTTGTCTATAAAAAATATGTTCATGTATTTCTCCAGTATTATTTGTATGAATAATTGAAAGTTTACCACATTATAATTATAAAGTAAATAGTATTAATAATTTATTTTACTCGGCAGATGCCTCGGCAGATGATAGAAAATGCCTCGGCAGATACGGAACATGATAGTAGCATACATATGATAGGTCGCAGAGCGACACATGATAGAAAATTTTTGATAGGAATCTTAGATTTTTTACGTCTAAGATTCCTACCGAATTATCTTTCCAGTGATTTATTAAGAATATAAATAAACAAACCATAAATAACTAAGGTTAAAGCTAAGAAAACTAATTTTTCTAATATCATGCACTCATCCATTTTTGTTCTACTAAATCATTTACTACTACTATAAACAATGAATCCCTAGGATCTATTTTATTACCGACTGATTTATACTTTAAACCGATAATTTTATTTTTATGTACTAGGTTAACGATATCGCTTTCATCACCATTAACTACTTCTCTGTCAAGAAACATACGTGGCATAAGTTCTCCTAAAAATACCACCGATATCGGCACATCTGTTTTTAGTGCTTTTAATACCGATGCTTTATATTCT
>CERP01053136.1_pt1 | contig 12672 bp, 20 predicted proteins | sample 530801 | NCBI WGS metagenome assembly CERP01 (sample SAMEA2620991, study PRJEB7988) | marine metagenome | biome: marine biome (ENVO:00000447); feature: surface water layer (ENVO:00002042); material: "saline water (ENVO:00002010), including plankton (ENVO:xxxxxxxx)" | depth 5 m | reverse complement strand
CGGCCTGAGAAGCAGAACGACCAATGGCAGTCTTTCTGAACTCATCGTCTAAGTATCCCATCTTAATTGTTTTCTTAGCCATTATTTTTTCTTCGCTGTAGTAGCAGAACGTTTAAAAGCCGCCTTAGTAGGTGCTCCAGCACTACCAGGCTTACGCATTTTTTCTCCGCTACCTGCAGCAATCCTTTTCTTTTTTGCGTGGATGTTTGCGTATAAGCCAGGTTTTTTAGCCATATTATTCCTCCGGATATGCAAAGCCAAATAAGCGCTGCATCTTTTCTATAGCAACCTGATGTCCATCTACTTCACTATCGCTATACTGCTGCATAAAGTTAGGATCTCTTTGCAACCTAGCAATTTCTTGCCTTGCTGCATCAGGTGTCATTACTCCGAAGCTACTAGACTCGCCGGTAGGCTCTAGACCTGCTTCCATCATTTGCTTACCTATTTTAGCCATCATCTTGACCATCATAGGATTATCACCCATGCCAGACTCATCAAGCCAGCCAAGGAATTCGTCGCCACCAAACTCAACTGCTGCTCGTTTAGCTACATCGATCTCTTTGTCGTAAGCCATACCAAAGTCACGCTTAAGCTGATCACGCCATTCCTGCTGCTGCATTGACTGGCCTTTCATCAAATCGCCATGGCCATTCTGGACGTGATCCATATAACCATTATACAATTTGTTTGCTTGAGCGTTTGTTAAGCCAGACTCGTGCATTAGTTTAAGCATGCTTTCTTCCATAGGCGCATCGTAAGATAGACCTTCAGCAAGCTCTGGTTTTGTTATCTCATACTTCTCTGGTCGACCTAAACGGTTATAAAACTCGTTCCAGTCGTCAGGAGTAGAATTATCTGTAGGTAAAGCTATTTTGTCTGCACCAACCATACGTTGCGCATGAACATAACTTTTTGCTAATCCATTTACGTCTTTAAAATCAGCCAGGCTCGGATCATTCCGAAGATCTTCACTTAGTGATCCTCTAAAATCCTCCGAGCTACCCGCTGCTTCAACGGACCCGATTGCCTCTTCACTCATCTTGTACCTCCATAGTATCTAAGTTTAATAATTCTTGAGGACTCTTATCGATAAACCTCAAGATGCTAATCACAAGTCTCCGCATACCTTCACGGTGTGCAGTTTCATGTGTATCTCCTGGAACATAAGTTGCGTCATTAACGTAACCTATAGATGCCAAGTGATTCAGTACGGCCTCTCCATCTTTAGTCATGAAGATAGCGCGATAAGACGTATGTAACGCCGACCGATTATCAGGATGGTTGAGCTTGTTGCGCGTTGATTGCGTCACTTACCATATCCTCCTGTCCGACGTTTTTAGCTGCTTGACTTACGTCTTTTAATGTCCCAGCTTGTTGTTGTGCTGCCATTGCCTCTTGTTGCTGCTGCATAGCTTGCTGTCTTTGTTGTCGTTCTTCAGCAACTTGCTTAGCATCTACAAGTGTTTCCATAGGTGCATCTAATGTTTTATGCGCCCATCTAAATGTAGCATCAGCGTTAATATTATCAAATATCTCAGGTTTCATTTGAGCTAGCGGCGTCATTTGCTCTAAGAACCTACTAAAGTTAAATACTAGTGTAGACTTTTGAGCCCTAGCTATAGGTGATACATAATCTATTTGTAGATCTACACCTTCTAATTCTTGAGGTGGCGGAGGTAATTCACCACGCCTTGTCATAAGCGCAAATATACGCTCGATCATAGGACCTAAGAATTCAGATTGTACTCGTCCGACCATCGGACCCATAAGCCTCATTTTTTCTTCTTGACGCTGCAGCACTTCTGTTGCAGTCATTTGAGGACCTTCTTTAAGCATCATCCAATCTACGTGGAATGCTTTACTTATATGCTCTCGTCTAGACTCAATAAAGTCTAAGCCAATGTCAGGACGCTCGCCACCGATTAGTGGTTCAATCTTATCTGCAGTACCTGATCTATAATAGTTTAATCCGCCTGGTATAGTACGCAATGGCATCATAAAGCCATCATCTGGTACCATAAGGGGAGGATCTGTTGCTTTTTGTGCTGCCCTAATTGTGGTCTTCATCATCTCATTGACCATCTTAATGTCAGGCATACATGTCATAGAAGGAGACCTACCATATGTTTCTCCCGAGGTCTTAGACCACCTAGGAACCATATATGGGAACTCTTGATAACCACCTTCTTTAAGCATTAGCTTTTCTTCAACTAATACATAGCAAGACTTAAACGGCATAGAGTCTTTATCTTTTTTATCATAATTAAGATCTGCTCTAGGCTCGACTGCATGAACACAAGTAAATTCTTGGAATGGCTGCTTTGCAGCAATCTCTATTATCTTTTTAGGTAGCACTGGTCCGTATAGTTGTACAAGTTGCCTTGCCGTATGTTTGTACTTTCTATATACGGTATCAATTACACCTTCGTGGTTTTCCATAACAAAGCAATCTGCTAAATGGAAAGTTCTAAATCCGATCGATGTGCCCGGCCGGTCTTCTGTAAAAATAACTCCAGTCCCATAGGAACCGAGGTCCATGTACAATTCGTGTACTGCCGTTATAAAATTACTACTGGCAACATTAAATGTTCTTTCAAACATCATATCGACTGTTGCTTGCAGCCACCTAGACATTGTATCTGTAGGTTCTACTCCAGGTACTCTAAGTGAAAACCATCGCTCGGCAGTATTAGTTAAGTGACCATGTAAGCCTGAAGCAAGTTGCTCATTTGCTAAAGGAGCAGTAGAGTCGAAAACTTTATCAAACCTAGTAGCAGAACCTCTAGCTTGTTTAGCTTTAAAGTCTCCACGTCTAGGATTAACAAAGTCAGTACAATCCTGCCACATGGATTCCCATGGTGCACGATAAGACTCTAACGCTTCCAAGCGCTTGATAATCTGTCCAACTTGTTCTTCAGGCTTCATGCTTAATAATTACCTAAAGTTTCTGATGCATTACCAAGAAGTTTCTTTTTCTTGATATTTTCCATCTCAACACCGTCACCGCCTGTAAGAACAGTTGACTTAGTTCCCTTACGCATCTTTTCAGATTCTGTAAGATCATCAACAGCTTTCTTAGTATCCACTGCTTTTGGTGGAGCTGGCGCTGGTTGAGGTGGTGGTGCTGGTCTTGATCCGCCTCCGCACATAATTGACCTCCTTATAGTCGCTTGTTAAAAGTATGCCCTACAGTTTTATACCCTAGAGCTTCATACAACTTCATCGTCTCCTCGGTTTTTACGCCGGTTGACGAAGCTGGTCTTACTTCCGCTGCCCCATTAGCTTTGGCCCAATCTTCGAACTCCTTTATCAATTTAGCAGCAGCAAGACCGCCGCGTCTATCAGGAGCTACGAACATTAAAAGATCGTTCGCTACTAGGTCTTTACCGAAATAGTAACTCGAAATTAGCCCGACGTACATCGCAAAAATTTCTTTGTTATTATTTTCCGCAATCCTGCAGAAGTAAATTTCGGGATTTAATAGCCACAAAGTACCCATATCTTCAATTTTTTCATCATCAAAGTTTAAATGACTATATGAAGACTCTCCGTGCATTTGCCTGCCGAGCTTTATTAATGAAGGTATATCCTCCTTTATAAAGTCTCTAATAAGCATTAAATATCGCATATTCTGACTCTGCTTGCCTTGGCAAGTTAGCCATCTTACTATTTTGACGATCACGTATGCCTAGAGCCAAATACCTCATAGCGTCTGCAGGGTGTGATGTCCAGTCATGTAAAGGCCGGTCTTTAAAGGTTAAATGCTTTTCGTCGTAATCTTTTCTATATTGTCTTAACGCTTCGATAAGATGTGAACACTTGTCTTCATCCATATAACAACGTGGCAGCACAGATCTAACGGCTTCAATACCATCTTCAATTCTTAAATTTGCTACCACTCTAAACCTAATACCTAATTCTCTAGCAACTTCTAGTCTAGATTTACCGGTACTAAAGTCTCTAACCTTTATATCATGCGGGGCAAAGTGATCCCCGTACACATATTCTTTCTCTCGTAGTGTTTTGATATAATGTGGTAAGCCTTCTCCTTGGTTCTCATAGAAGTCTATAAGACGTATTTCATTATGAGCCATTTGGAAAAAGATAATTGCTGTTGAGTCACCTACACCTAGATCCCACGAAGTATGAACATCTAGCGTGGGATCATAGGGCACTTTTGTGATGTGATTATCCGCTAGTAACTTAGCCATGGGATTACCATAGTAAGAACCAACTAACGGCGCATCAAAGGAGCAAAAGAATTCTTGTTGTATCATTTCCTCTGGCATACCTGCTGCACGCTCATCATCAATAGCAGACATAGGTATTGACCTAGTATCTTCAACAGATAGCACTTCTTGAAACCAAGATTCATTTTTCTTAGCTACATTCAATAAGTCGTATCCATGATTTCTACCTCGAGCGGTATAAATAAATAATGCCCATCCTTCGTTCTCCGCCAAGATGGGACGAATGTAATCCCATGCTCTGGGATCTTGGATGGAGTATTCAGAAAACACAACTCCAACGGGATTTGCCCCAACGAGTCTATCTGCGTTATCGGTGCCCACCACCTGAAAGATTGACCCATTAGACAATGTTAACCTCATCTCAGTATTATTTACCGCTGTAACCATCTCCTTTGGAAAGTGGTCTAAAAATTTTCTACCATCGCGTGTCATGCCATCCCAAGCAATCTTACGACCTTGACTATATGTAGGGAATAAATGCCAGTACAAACCTGGTCTTGTCAATGCTGATACTACGCACCAGTTAATAGAGCACAAATCTTTTCCTGCTCTTCGGTGCCATACGCAAACTGCTCGCTTGCCGCCACCTTCCATAAAGTCCCACATGCGCCTTTGATAAGGCCGTGGCTGCCAGTTACTCGGTACTTGTATCGTCGGCATCTTTTTCCAGATCTGAAAAGCGTACGACTTCAATAGTCACATTACCGTCTAGTGATGCTTCCATATCGATAGCTTTTCTTTTAGGCGCAACATACTGCGCGAGTTCTTTGTAACACTGCATTTTTAGCGTGTCATCAGTATTAGGATCCATAGCGATCATAGCCATGCCCTCAATAGGATCACAACCTAGCTGATCCAACCGTGCTTGGATTTCTTCACTACGTTTATTTGCCTTACCCGGAGGTCTTCCTGACCCAGGTCTAGCTCCACCCTTAGGCATTTTAAAAGCTCCTATAAATTAATAGCTATATTATACGATATATTTCAGATCCTGTAAACAGAAGACAAATATCCTTGGACTTATTGGCATATTGTATTTATTGGCAACTACAGCTCCTGATACTTTTTTATTTAAATAATTTCCCTTATATATGCTAATATATTGTCGGACTTTTGCAGAAAGCAAATATTGCCCCTATTCCGATGCCGCGGTAGGCGCTCTAGGGGCTCGGACCGAGCACCTTCGCCCCCGGGCCCTGGTCCGCCGCGCGTTGCCGGGTTTGTTTTTATCCTTTTATATCAATAACTTAGCGCACATTACGGTAATCGGCGCCAGGTCTGCAGCACCAGACCCAAGAGCCGTGCAATCCGCAGCCAGATTCTATTTGACAGGGAGTGGGTAGGTTTATTTAGATATTTAATCAATGACTCTCTATTATATAGACGCGCGCATCGACGATCTGAACGATGATCTTTAAAATAAATTTAAAAAACTATTTACAAATAGATTTAAACAGGATATATTATACTTAATGACCAATACAATTATGTGTTGGTTATATAAAGGAGAAAGCCTAATGACACACGACGATGTATCGGCGAGATACGCCAAGTTTAATCAGGATAGGATCTTTTCTTACCTGAACGACCTACGCGATAGCGGTGTCACCAACATGTTTGGTGCAAGTAAGTATATCGAAAGAGACTTTAATATGAGCCGCAGCGAAAGCACTAAGGTGTTGGTCAAATGGATGGAGAATTATAATGCTTGATTTTTATTTCCATCTTGCAATGTTTATGATCTTTATGCCAACGGCATTATTTATTGTGTGGTTCATTGTTGGCTGCATCAATATCGAGCGAAATCATGAAAAGGAAAAATGGTAATGCATTTATCAAGCGTGGATATTGCGGTAGCGATATTCTGTTCGTTCATGGCAGCAGCCATAGTGTTCACATAAAAGAGAACTAAGGGAGCTTTGGCTCCCTTTTTTATTTAATTTAAAAAATAATTTAAAAAACTATTTACAAATAAATTTATTTGGGGTACGATAATATTATCAACATAAAGGAGAATAAAATGAAAAATGTAATCAGAATTTCAGACTACCAATATAAAGCCATGTTCAAAGCCGAAATCGATGTGGCTGCAGATTGTACAATCGATAGTTTTATGAATTGGTGCGAAAAATATAATTTGCATCAAACTTTAATTACAGCCAACGGACCTGGCGGCGGAAATCCATGCTTTGAAATTGCCTGCGCCAATAAACATGAACTTATTATGGCCTTGGCTGATTTTCACCAGACTGACGTAAAAGACGAATTTATCCAACAAATGATCGATCGTACTCCACTAAGCGATCATTAAAATAAACAGGGGGCAGCAATGTCCCCTTTTTACCATATTAGGCTATATATAAGAGAACTTTTATTTTTTTTTATATATCCTAAAGCCCCATGGCCAATAGATATAATATGCCAATAACCTATGTGTATTGCATCATTATACAGTGGTCCACGGTTATTGGATATTGGTGCCCGAACAAAAACGGTGTACATTCTCGGATATATGTGGTAGAATGACCCCATAATTTAGAAAGGAGAAAATATGCTAGTACGAGAATTAATCGAAATTCTTGAGACTCACGACCAAAATGCTGAGCTCAGAATAGCTACTAATCGCCTAAGGCCATTTCAGGCTGATGTGCGTGGTGTAGTCAAGATGTCATCGCCCACTATTTATTTGTGCGCCGATGAAATAATGCGGCCCATGGATGTCGATGCATGGCAGGAACTCGATGGCCCGTTACCCACTAATACAATCGATCAATAAAGGAGAAAGCTATGATCAATAGAATAAAACTTAGCCAGGACACACTGGCCCAAACCGATGAGCAGCTCAAGACTATGTCTATGGCAGATATGGGAGCTTTGTTCTGCAACATCGTAAAAGCGCCAACAGCGCCTAAATTCTCAGACAAGACTGCTGCAATCAAGCGCATTCGTAAAATGGCTGAACAGGTCATTCGCGATGCTGATGTCGCAGGAGTTCCTATACTCGATGAGATCCTCGCTGTTAAACCAGCCAAAAAAGCCGGTCGGCCAAAAGCCAAGGCCAAAGTATATACGTTCTTGGTTGACAATTTGACTGACAGCGATCATTATACTCGGCTGCCAAAACAGGCCAAGTCTATATTATCGCATATGGTTACTGGTACCGATATTCCTGAGTCTGAATTGAAGGATATTATTCACCAGTTGGCTGTCGATGGTAAAATGCAAACTAAGCAGGATCCATGGCGTATATTCCAATACTACCGTTCTCAGATGATCAGCAGCAGCTTTCTGAGAATGACAAATGCCAACTAAAGAAACGTTGCTTTGTATATTGCTATTTATAGCAATTCCAGCAGGGGCTTCGGCCCTTGCTATTTCCCTGATACTGTTATGGCGGAGTATGTTCCCGCTATAGCAGTATTTTTCCGTTTACATTCGACTATAGTCAGGTTAGGATATGGTCATAATATATAAAGGAGAGTGCTTATGTCACATCAAGTAGAAACAATGGCTTATGCTGGGGATGTCCCTTGGCATGGTTTAGGCCAAAAAGTAGATGATACCCTTACACCTGTAGAAATGATGAAAGCTGCCCAGCTCGACTGGACTGTTTCTCGTCGTCCTGCATTTTGTTCACAAGTACCGGATATTAATCCAACTGAGGGTACTCTTAAGAGTGATGACTTTAACTTGCTCGTTCGCGACTCAGACAATAAGATCCTTGGTCCATGCGGCAAGAATTATATCCCAATCCAAAATAATGAGGTATTTACGTTTTTTGACAAGTTTGTCAAGAACGGCGATATGTCCATGGGTACTGCGGGATCACTAGATGACGGTCGTCAAGTTTGGGGCTTAGCCAATATCAAGCAAGGTTTTACTTTGCCTGGTGGCGACGAAGTCCAAGGACATCTACTAATATCACACCCACACAAGTGGGGTAAATCATTGACGATCATGTTCACACCAGTTAGAGTTGTATGCAATAACACATTGACTATGGCTTTAGGTATGGACGGCAATCGTTTTAGAATGCCACACATTAAGGCATTTGACGGCGACGTCAAGTATGCTGCCGAACAAGCACTTGGTCTTGCTAGTGATCAGTTAGATCACTTTGAAGAGCAGGCAAAATTCCTTGCTTCAAAGCAATATAAGGAAGAAGTGTTCGACCGTTTCTTGGCCAAGCTATTTCAACCGGCGCTGGTTCCTGACGGGACTGACCTTGTTGACCGCACACAGTTCAATCGTACATGTGAGACAGTTCATGAGTTGATGTATACTCAACCAGGTGCAAAAGACATGTCTGAGGGTTCATGGTGGTCAGCATTGAATGCAGTTACATACTACACTGACCATAAGGCAGGTCGTGATCGTGATGCTTCACTATCATCGGCTTGGTTTGGTCCACGTGCTGCAATCAAGCGTAAGGCGCTAGATCTTGCAACAGAATATGCGGAGGCTGCATAAATTATGGACACGACTTTCACCTATGTGAAAAATCCAAAGGAAGGGCTCGCGCGTCAAGCGCGGGCTATTCTCAATATTGTAGAAGCTAAGGGCGACATTAGTAAAGAAGACCTGCTAAAGCAAATTGAGATGGACGTTAAATCTAAACAAAAAGCTGAAAGGTTGCTCTCTTATTATAAGGGTCAACTAATTAGTGATGGCTGCATGGAGGAGCTAAAACATGGCAAACGCTAGAGGAAAAACAGTGGACACTACTTATCTTAGTGTCGATCAAGCTACGGAGCGAGGGTTCTTGCACCGTGATTATATAGCCCATTGTCTAAGATGGTCGCACGTTATCAAATACCTTGGTACGTCGGGCAGGTATAAAACTGCCAGGATTTTAGACGTTGGTTGTGGTAAAGAAATGCCGTTGGCTAAGAGTCTGCACTCTAGTCGTATGGCACCTGCCTGGTATGGTGGTGTTGACATGGTCGCACTAACTACACCTGAGCAATTCAGGAATGCTAAATGGAAACCTAATCAGCTCTTTGGTAAGACTGATGTGTGCGACATCAAGCCTGAAGATCTTGACGAGAAGCCTAATGCTATCGTCTGTTTTGAAGTTGCTGAGCACGTTGAGCCAGAACATTGTAGACGTATGTTGGCTAAATTTGCTGAGCTGCTTGAAGCTGATGGTCGTCTATTTATATCGACACCTTGTTACGACGCTGATACAGGCGTTGCAGCTAATCATGTAAACGAGATGACGTATCGAGCTTTCGGTGCTGCTCTTGAAGATACTGGTTGGCGTGTTGAAGGCCATTGGGGTACGTTTGCCTCGATGAAAGACTATAAAGACGAGCTTACGCCTGCACAGAGAGAGGTTTGGGATGAACTACGCCTTTACTATGATACTAATTATCTTGCTACTGTGCTTGCTCCACTTGTCCCTCAGCATAGCCGAAATGTATTATGGCAACTTAAATTTGATCCGTCTAGTACAGACAGATTATTTCCAGGGCTAAAAGACGTTGAAGGCATTTGGGGTTCATCTGAAAAGTGGGAGGAACTATGTCCCTCGTAAGCGACATCAAAGACTTCCATGAGAAGTTTGGTTTGGAGTACACGGGTGATCCCCGTGTGCTGCCTGCTGATTTGCGGTTATTCCGCATTAAATTTATCGATGAAGAGCTATTAGAATATGCATCGTCAAAGACACTAGCTGACGAATTTGATGCTCTGATTGATATGGTCTATGTTATCTTAGGTACTGCACACATGCAAGGCTTAGATTTTCAGGCCGGTTGGGATCGCGTGCATGAAGCTAATATGAAAAAGGTTCGAGGATCATCGGCAAGATCTTTGTCGTATGATGTTATCAAACCTGCTGGGTGGACTGCTCCTGACTTAACTGATTTATGCAACGAGCAGTTAGGACTTTTTAATGATAATAATTCTTGAAGGACCAGATGGTACAGGAAAAACAACCTTGGCAAAGGCCATATGCAAGAAACTTGGTGCCAAGTACTTGCATCTTACATACAGGTGGAAAGACAAGATCTTTGACTATCACACCGCTGCAATACGCTTTGCTGCTAGACAAAAACAGCCCATTGTCATTGATCGATGGTGGCCGAGTGAAGCTGTCTACGCATCAGCATTTAGAGGTGGATCAGAGTGGCCCATGCAAGGACGAATGTTAGACCGTGTTGCAAGAAAATATGGCGCGATTTACGTTTACTGCCAGGGTGCTTCCGGCCCTGAACAAGTAATTGCAAACCACGCCAAGTTAAAGGTCACCAGGGAGGAGATGTATGAAGACATCAGCGGTGTCGCTTATTTATACCATAAGCTATGGCATGGCGATAGTACACATGAAAATACGGGTCAATGGTTAGATTGGGCAATTAGATCAGGTGGTGTTAAAATGCGGCCTGATCATATCAACTATTCTATCGATGACTGGGGGAACTCAATGGATTTATTCATTGACAAGCTGCAGCTTTTAAGTAAAGCGTGGACTGGCCTGCAGTCAGAGCATATATTAGATCCCGCATCTAATCTTACTGGACACGTACAAAATGCAGCTTATATCATAGCTGGTTCAGAGCCTATTAGTAGGTTTAAAACTAACTGGGCTTTCTATGATCACTCAGGTTTAAACTTAGACGTCACTAATAAGCTGACAGCATTAAATATAAAAGAAGAGTCGCTTGTATGGGCTAATACCTTTGACTATGATGGGTTACCTAACATGTATGTCAAAGGATTGTTACGAGATTATCCAGATCTTAAACTAGTAACAATAGGTGGGGCCAAGGAACGTGAAGCATTTCCAGATGCACATGTTCATTTGTCTAATTACAACACGCCTAACTTACCCAAAGGACCAGACTTTCAAAGAATGATGGAGGCATTTAAGTATGCACAATACTAATCAAGAGTGGCTGTACACTTTAAAACAGATTGCACAATATGGCGAGCTTGCTAATCCTCGTGGTCGTGATTGTCACGAAATATTACAACATAAAACCGTTGTTGATATGAATAATCCAATTCTAACTATTCCAGAGCGTGAATTAGGATATAAGTTTATGGCAGCAGAAGCAGCTTGGATATTATCAGGAGATAACAGGGTTAGTACTATTGCTCCGTACTCAAAGATGATCAAGCGTTTTTCTGATGATGGTATTACATACCATGGTGCATATGGTCCAAAGATACGGGATCAAATACACTATGTTGCTCGTACTTTGATACAAGATAATAGTTCACGTCAAGCTGTAATTAATATCTGGCGTGAAAATCCGCCTGAAACTAAAGATGTGCCTTGTACTTTGTCTTTGCAATTTGTTATTCGTAATGGCTACTTGCATTGTTTCGATACTATGCGCAGCTCTGATATATGGCTTGGCTGGCCTTATGATGTTTTTAATATGAGTATGGTTAGCCGTTATCTTATTGCTTATATGAAACAAATAGGCGCAACTGTACCTCAACTTGGAAAATTATATTTAACGGCAGGCAGTCAGCATTTGTATGCTGCACAAGCAGATCAAGCTGCTAAAATACTGTCCAAGTACGGAGTTGCTGAGCACGATAGAGATACCGATTGGTTTTTACCTAGTTCGTCATTTACTCCTGACCAGCTAGTAGACTGGTTATGGGAGGTTGCTGAGCATGGCACACTCACGACCGGAGACTGATGAATATTTCTTATCGATGGCAAGACTTGTGTCTTATCGTGCTACGTGCGATAGGCGTGCTGTTGGTTGCGTTTTGGTTGACAAGCATAAGCATGTTTTGGCTACTGGCTATAACGGTGTGGCTGCTGGTGAACCCCATTGTATTGACGTTCATTGCCCTGGGGCTAAGTTGCCTAGTGGTACTGGACTCGACTTGTGCCAAGCAATACATGCAGAACAGAATGCAATTCTTCAGTGTAGTAATGTTCACGATATTGAAACGGCGTATGTTACGGTCAGTCCGTGCATTACGTGCACTAAACTTTTAATGAATACCGGTTGTAAGCGCATTGTGTTTATTAAACCTTATACGGACGACAGTCCGAAAGAAATATGGAAAGGAGAATGGATAAATCATGGTCCAATTAAGTATGTTTTTACCGAAGGCGGAATGGCGACCACCGACAGAATTGCCGGATCTATCGTCAGCAAACCTAATAAGTCTAGACGTCGAAACGTCAGATCCACATTTGCTAACATCTGGCCCTGGCGGAGTAAGACATGACGGCAAACTCGTCGGAATATCAGTTGCAACGGACACTGGTTATTGTGGGTACTTCCCCATCGCTCACGAGGGAGGAGATAACCTTGACAGTCACGCTGTCTTGCAATGGGCAAGAGATACGTTCGGGGGACGACAGCCTAAGATTGGAGCAAATTTGCTCTATGATCTTGAGTGGCTCAGGGCTTCCGGGGTACAGGTTAACGGACCACTCAGAGAT